>OOCW01002382.1_pt1 | contig 10745 bp, 6 predicted proteins | sample 1671201 | NCBI WGS metagenome assembly OOCW01 (sample SAMN06348132, study PRJEB24527) | human gut metagenome | biome: human gut; feature: ankylosing spondylitis patient; material: feces | host: Homo sapiens | place: China | collected 2015-10
CTAAGCCACTTCCTGATTTCACAGGCTCGCTATCTTCAACTTGACTAAATCTATCGAATATACTTTTGTGGAATTTCTTATCTATACCTGTACCAGTATCTATAACGCTTATTTTTACCTTATCATCTAAATCTTCAATATCTACTGTTATACTTCCTCCTTCAGGAGTAAATTTAGCAGCATTACTTACTAAGTTTATTATACATCTTTCAAGTTCATACGGATCGCAATTAATCATTTTTTCCTCAATTTGAGGGTCAATTATAAGGTCAATTCCTTTTGAAGTTATATAATCTTTTAATGTTAGAGCTGTTTCTTCAACTAAATATACTATGTCTATTTCTTTTAAAGTTATTTGATACATATCATTTTGTAATTTACTACTATCTAATATATTGTTTATTAAGTTTAATAGTCTCTTACAATTTCGCTGAGATATATCAACATAATAGTTTAATTTTTCTCCGTCAATTATTGAATTTTTACTTAATCCTTTTAATAATTGATTTGTACTACTCATAACATTTAAAGGTGTTCTTAATTCGTGAGATAAATTAATAAAGTAACTATTTTTATTTCTCTCTAATTTTAAGTTTTTATTATGAAGAATTGTATTTTTCTCCATTTCTTCTTCTAAATCTTTTGTTCTTTCTTTAACTAATCTGTCTAGTTTTTTAACTTCATATTTAGATTTTATAACGAATAATATTGCAATAAGTATATATATAAATATCGCAAGAGAACTTCTCCAGAAAGGAGGTTTTATTGTAAATGTAACGCTACTTGCTTCACTTTTGTTTCCACCCGTATCTATAACTCTTACTTCAAAAGTATATTTTCCTGGTGATAATTCATTGAATGTAACATAGTTGTTTTTTGTTGTGAATACTTCTCCACTAGCACCAATTAATTTATACTCATACATCAGGTTTTTATTGCCTGAGTATATAGGTGTGAAGAATTTAATATTTATATTGTCAGTATGACTACTAAACTTCTTGCCATCTATGTTAGAGTATTCTTTATGGTCGATATTAAAACCATCAAATAAAACTTTTGTACCACTATTCATTTTATTTATGTCTTGAGGATAAAATGCATTTAATCCATTTATACCTCCAAAGAATAGCTCTCCACTTTCACTTTTAAATGATGCATTACCATTAAACTCATTACTTTGAAGACCATCTGTTACACTTAAGTTTTCAATTTTACCTGTTTCTGGGTTTAGTTTACTAATACCTTTATTTGTACTTGCCCATATATTATCATCATTATCAACTAGTATCCCATAAATTGTATTATTAGCTATACCATCTTGCGCAGTATATCTTTCAAAGGTTTCTGTTTTTGGATCAAACTTATTTATACCATAACTAGTACCAATCCATACATTCCCTTTGCTGTCTCCGTTTATATATCTAACACGGTCACTACTTATAGACGATTTATCCTTTTTATCATGTTTAAAATATTTAATTGTTTTTTCTTTTCTATTTATATAACATAAACCATCATCTCGTAATAATCCTAAATAATAATTTCCGTAGATATCTTGATACATATGTTTTATATATTTATCATCACTTATGTAGTCAGTCATATCTATAATTTCATCAGTTTCAATATTTATTAAACTAAGTCCATTTATTGTTCCTACCCATAAATAACCTTTATCATCGACCATGATATCTTTTACTGCATCATTTACTAAACCATCTAATGTAGAGTAGTTTTTCATTGTTGATGTTTTCTTATCTATTTTTAAAACACCACCATCAGTCGCAATAAATATAAAGTCTTTGTATCCAGTTATGTCATTTATCATATCAGACTGAATTATATTATTATTTTCAGTACTTATACTTGTAGAGGTATTGTTTTTTCTGTCGATAATACTTATACCTTTTAACTTTGAACCTACCCAAAGATATCCGTCGCTATCTTCATATACTCCATGAACCATATTTTCATTTAATAAGTAGTCATCATCTTCACCAGCTTTGTAGTGTTTAATACTGCTATTTGTATCAAATATACTTATTCCAGAATATGTTCCAATCCACATAATCCCTTCTTTATCTTGAATTATGGATTTTATATTGTCATATACTAAACTATTTTTGTCATAAATTTTATTTTTATAAATATCGAAATTATCTTCTTTTTCATTGTAATAAGCTAATCCACCATCTGTACCAATCCATAGGTCTCCATTTTTATCTCTTAAGGTTTCCCCAATTTGGTTTGATGGTAAAGATTTATCATCATTTGGATCATTTTTATATTGCTTAATTTCATTAGTTTTTGTATTTAATTTAAATACACCTGAATTTGCAGTACCTATCCATACAAGGTCCCGTTTATCATCACAATACATATTATAAATTGAATCTTCAACTAATGAGTTTCCCTCTTCTTCTCCACCATATGTCTCTAGTATTTTAAAATCTTTAGATATCTTGTGAGCACCTAAATCAGTCCCTAACCATATATTCCCGTGTTTATCCTCATCTAATGAATATATCATGTTAGTCATTAATCCATTATCTTCATCTAAAACAACTTCAAAGCAATCCTTTTCTTCATTATAAATACTTAATCCTTCATAAGTTGCAACTATCATTTTATTATCTTGAGTTTTTATTACTTCAGAAGTACTGTCAGTTTTTATTTTACCGTTTTCTTCTGTATAATTTTTAATTTCATCTGTATCAGGATTTATTTTATTCATCCCTTGAACAGTAGCTACCCATATATAACCATCATCATCTTCTGTTATATCAGTTATACCATTATGGCTTATACTATTTTTTCCTTCCTCATAGTTATATATTTTATACTCATATCCATTGTATCTATTTAAACCATCACTTGTACCAATCCATATATATCCCTTACTATCTTGGAATATTATCTCTGCTGTAGATTGACTTATACCTTGTTCAATATTCAGATTATTGAATGTAATATTCTTATTACTTGCATATGATTCTAATAGACATGAGTTGAATATTATTATACTTAATAAAAATAATATAATACCTTTTTTAACAAATGTCTTTATACCCATATTATTTCCTTTCTTATTACTATAAATTTATTATGAATAACAATATATTACTATACATCGCCAAATTTTTCAATATTCTACATTTATCGACAAAAAATTTATTATATACCATTTAATCTATTTCAAACCATTTTTAGAAATTAAATCTAATATACGTTATTATAACTTATTTTAAATTTAAGTTTTAAATATATAAAAAACCATACAACCTTTTATATAGATTGTATGGTTTAATTTATATATTTTGCTAATCAATAGAATCACTATTTAATTTTTCATAAAATTTGTCTTTTGGTATTCTGATAAAATAATATTCATTTTTATTTCTTTTAAATGTTATGCTTTCACCATTGTCATCAGTTGTTATGATAGCTTGAGTTTTATTACTATCATTTTCAATTTCAATTTCTATAGAATTTTTCATTGATTTAATTATATTATAAGATGCATTTTCTTTAGAATTATCTGAGTAATATATATCTATATCATTTTTCCAACCAATTCTCAATAATATATCATCTTCACTAGATCTACATTCCCAATAACCTTCAACATCATCTATTTGCAGTGTTTGTTTAGATGATGCTTGTGAATCTTCTAAGGTATTATCAGAAGACTTTTCTTTTAATTTACTACATCCAACCGACATAATTGTTATTAGCAATAAAATAATTAATTTCCTCATAAGTTTGGTTAACTTCATTTTATAACTTATTCAACACCTTTATATAAATGTCCTAATGTTGTGTCCATATCTTCAAAAACTTCAAGTGATTTTGCATCAGCTACAAAATCATTTTCTATTACATCTATAAATGATTCTGTTATTTTTTCTATTAATTCTGGTGTTTCATGTGTAAAATCAAGTCTGAATATATTTATTCCTGCTTCTGAAAGTTCATCTAAATTATTTATTAAGCAATTTGCACTTGAGTTATATATAGTACTTCTGCAGAATATATCTTGTGATACTCTGTACTCTTCGCCTTTAAAGTCTCTAAGTACATATTTACTTTCTTTACAGTTAGCACATCTTTTGTCTTTTTTACAGCTTCTTGCTACAACACCCATTGGACAATATTCACTTAACATCATTGGAATATATCCATATGCCACTGTTTCAATTTCAAGGTCTGTATATTGTGTAGTTTCTTTTATTTCGTGTAGATTTAATTCTTGTGATATACAGACAGTTTCTGCTCCTTCTTTTTTGTAGTGATTTATTGTTTCACTGTTGAATGGATTTAAATAATAATCTACATCAAATTTTACACTTTCACTATTTTCTTTATAATACTTAACTTGACCTAATGCTGAAATTTGAACATGGTCTTTGCAATATTCCTCTGATTTTTCTAATCTTTTATATTCTCTATTTCTGACGATTCTAGGTGCACTATAAATTAATTTTTTATTATTTGCATTGGCCATTGTCATTGCTTGTTCTATAGTGCTTACATCTTCATAATAAATCATATCTATATCTAAGTTTAAGATTGATTTTAGAGCTTCTATATTATTTACTTTTACTCTTATTTTTGACTTATTGTCTGCATTTCTAGAATATATTTTAGGTGAATATTTTATATCGTTGTCTTTATACATTCTTCCCTTAACTGATATTCTCGCATTATCTAATAACTCAATTGCTTCTCTACGCATTTGATTTATTAAACTTATAGGCATACTTACACCCTCATCTAAGTTTATTTTTAATTGGTCAATTTCATAAGGTGTATTACCTAGTTTTTTAATTTGAGTTTCTATTTTTTCTTCACTTAAAGCTACTTTTAAAGCTTTTTCTACTAATTTATCACCTTGAACAGATACTATATTTTTATTTTTATCTATTAATCTAAGTTCTGGATAACTGCCTAATTTAATAGATATTTCAGCATCAATTAGACTTTTAGCAAATTCTTTATCTTGTGTATAAGTTTTTTGAGCTCTATCAATTAAATCAGTATCTGAAGTTTTGAAAACTAGTTGATTCTTTTTAGCTTCTCCTATAAAGTCAAGTTCTATTGTTTCTCCTTTATAACCTATTTGAGCAATATCTTTTCCTTTTATTATTCTTCCGATAGTTCCTCCACCTAAGTTGATTCCATCACCTTTTTTAAGAGTTCCTTCTAGTTTTATTTTTAGTCTTTTCGCTTTTTTATTGTAATCTACTACTTTACCAACATAAAGACCTTGGTTGTTTGGCACATTGCTATTCATAACTTCCTCGCCAACTTCACCTAAAATAAGACCTTTTGTGAATTTTCTGTTGAATATAGTATATAAATCTTCCATTGTTTCGTCTGATATATTTACTTTTTTAGTAGTTTCATACTCATCAATAGCATCTCTATAACTTTTTATAACTGTAGCTACATATTCTGGCTTTTTCATTCTACCTTCAATTTTTAAAGATAAAACTCCAGTATCAATTATTTTATCAATTTCTTCAATTGTATTTAAATCTTTTGTACTTAATAGATAGTCTCCATTGTTGTGTATTTCTTCTCCTGTAGATATATCTATCATTGTGTATTTTTGTCTACAAGGTTGAGCACATCTTCCTCTATTTCCTGAGCGGTTTCCGATCATACTACTCATTAAACATCCACCAGAATAACATACACATAGAGCTCCATGGACAAATATCTCTATATCTACATCCGTATTATCACAAATATATTTTATTTCTTCTACAGTAAGTTCTCTAGCAAGAACAACTCTTTTAAACCCTATACTTTCTAAATATTGAACATCTTCTAGTGAATGAGCAACCATTTGAGTACTTGCATGAAGTTCAAAATCAGGAAGTAACTCGTGTATAAGCATTGCAGCTCCAATATCCTGCATTATAATAGCATCTACATCTATATCATATAAAAATTTAGCATACTCTACAAAATCCTTAAGCTCGTTCTGCTTGATTAATGTGTTTGTAGTAACAAAAACCCTTACATCTCTTATATGAGCATACTTAACTGCTTCTTTTAATTCTTCTCTGTCAAAATTATTTGCTGATGCTCTAGCACTAAAATCTTTACCGCCTAAATATACAGCATTGGCACCATTTTGCACAGCTGCTTTCAAAGCATCAAATGAACCAACGGGGGCTAATAACTCTATTTCTTTCATAAATTTATCTCCTATTTATCTATACTTAGTTTTATTTATCATTTAATATATTAAAAATTTAAACGTATGTATAATTATATCATTTTATACTTTTAAAACATAGACATGGCATATTACAAAAAATGGTATCCAGAAATAAAAAAGACCTCATTATTTTTACTATGAGATCTTTTTTATTTATTATTCTTATATAGTTATTATAAAATTAAATTCTATATAATTTAGAAATATACCCAACTTCTAAATTAATATAAACTCTTTTTCAAATATTTTTTTATTTGTTATCATTCCAACTACAAGAATTAAAAATGATATATCAAATGGGCTTTTCAATGTCATGATAATTACAAATATCCCTACTATCATGGTTACTATCATCACTATAAACGGTCTTAATGATAATTTGTATTTATTTAATATTTTATATTGATTAAAGGCATTGTGTGCCGCGATATAAAATGCAACAATGCCAACTAAACTGTCAATATATAAATTAATTAAAAAATTATGTGTTAAAATTTCTTTTATAAACATAAAGACAATATAAGCACACATTATTTGAATTAATACCGATTTAGTATATAATTCTTTATCTTCTTGTTTATTCTTTTTCAACACTTTATCTTTTTTTATTTTTACATTATTATTTTTATTTTTTTTCATTATTTTACAACCCTTAATGAAGACGAATTTACTTGTTCAATATGGCTATTAAAGAATTCTTCCATAACTTTTACCATATAGTAAGTATCTTTTATCCCTGCAGTTTCGTATGAAGAGTGCATTGCTAATTGTGGTAAACCTATATCCACACTATTCATCGATACTTGTGCCATAGCTATATTTCCTAAAGTACTTCCACCTGCTACATCAGAACGATTTGCGAAAAATTGTACAGGAACACCTGCTTTTTCACAGAAACCTTTAAATATTGCAATACTAACTGCATCACTTGTATATTTTTGTCCTGCATGTGATTTTACAACTATACCTTCATTCATATAAACACAATTATTAACATCTGTTTTTTCTGGATGATTAGGATGAACAGCGTGTGCATTGTCTGCACTTAACATAAAACTTGAAGCTAATGCACGATAATAATCCTCTTCATTTTTACCAAGTCCAGCATTTATACGTTGTAATATATCAGATAATAATGTAGATGCTGCACCTTGTTTAGTTCCTGAACCAACTTCTTCATTATCAAAACATGCAAAAACATTTATTGATTGTTCATTAGAACCTTTTAAGAATCCTTCTAATGATGTAAATGCACATTGTAAATCATCTAATTTAGGTGAAGAAATAAATTCTTCGTTTGCTCCCCAAATAGATGGAGCCATTCTATTGTATAAGTATAAATCTGAGCCATAAATACTTTTTTGATCTACACCTAGATTATCTGCAATTAACTTATTAAAGTCACCGCTTTTACATTCACTCCCTCCAAATAGAGGTAACATATCTACTTGTTTATTGTAAGCATATCCATCATTTACTTGTCTATTCATATGTATTGCTACATTTGGTATCATTATTAAATCTCTATCTATATCAACTAATTTAGTAACATAAGTATCTTCTTCTTTAACTAGAACTCTACCAGCTATAGATAATGGTCTATCAAACCAAGTTGCACATAACATTCCTCCATAGCCTTCAGTATTTAATTTTGTATATTTACCTTTTACTTCTATTTCTGCATTTTCTTTTACTTTAAATGTAGGAGAGTCACTATGTGAAGCAGCCACATTAAAACTATAATTGTCTAATTTGGTACCTATATTTAAAGCGATAATACTAGAATTATTTCTTGTTACAAAATATTTTCCTCCAGGTTTTACATCCCAGCATTTTCCCTCTAGTAGTTCCTCATATCCATTTTCTTTTAATCTCTTTGATATATTATCTATTGCATGAAAAGCAGTAGGACTATTTTTTATAAAATTTACTAGTTCTTCAGATATCTTTTTATACATATATCTATACCTCCGTATATATAATAAATAGCACATCGCCCCATAAATATGAAACGATATGCTTATTTTATAAAATTCCTATTTAATTATTATTTATGCTGTTTGTTTTTTTTCTTTTTTTTCTCTTTTTGCTATAGCAGGCATTATAATACCTAGTGCAGTTAATATAATTGGTGTAACAATATTTAATATAAGTGTAAATTTATCAGTTGAGTACATTCCCATTATACAACATATTGCTGTAACACCAAAGCACCACCAACCAAAGAATTTAGCTATAAATTGATTTTTAACAAAACGGTAGTCTGCATGTATTTTATTGTAAGCCTTACGTAAAGCAATATAAGCCCCAAATACCCATAAGTAACGAAGAGGCATACATACTGAGTTTAGTTTATTTAATTGAGCTAAAACAGCAGCTGCTCCAGGTACTAGTGATTGAACAAGAATTATACTTCCTGATAAAATAACTACCATCCAAATACCATTTATGTAAGCACCATATTTATTTTTCTTTAATAATTTTGAAGGTATAAATTGACGTGAATCTTCATTATCTAATAACATTCTTAATGGAGCATCTATACTTATTACAAGAGTTGAGAATTGACCCACCATATTACATAAAGCATATATAATAAGAAGAGTATCTCCCATGTGATAGTATTCTCCTAATTGTTTAAATGCCCAATAAGCACCATTAGAAACATATGAATTAAATGATTCTTCACTTGCATTAATAAGTGTTGGATCAAACATCATACCCATAGCAATAGTACCTAATATTGCACATACCATAACCATAATAGCTAATGTAATCATACCTTTTGGGAATCCCTTAGATGGATTTTCCACTTTGTTTACATATGGTGATATTTTTTCACATCCACCTACTGCAAATACTAAAATCGATAGCGATGTAAAATAATTCACATTAAATTGTGGAATTATTTTATCTAAGCTAAAGTCCATAGATACAAATCCACCATTAGGATTAATTGCAGGTGCTGCAAACATCATTATAATATATAAAATTGACATAACAAACATACTTGTTCCAGCTAATGTAGCTAGTTTCTTTAATGGATTTAAACCACGACTTGCAACCCAACAGAAAAATAAGAATACTGCTAAAGTAGCTAATTGAACATAAAGTGTTGGGAAACTATCATAAGTTTCAGCATTACGGAATACAGCCCAACTTAATGCTTTTAATCCTCCACTTCCTTTACTTGCAATATAAGTTATGTGACAAGCCCAGTATGTCCATCCTGCATAATATGCTATTTTAGGACCCATTGTTTCGTGAATCCATGAACTTACTCCTCCTCCACAATCTTTAAAGGCTGACCCTAATTCTCCAACCATTAATGCATAAGGAACAAAGTAAAGTGCGAACATTAAAACCCAACTAAATATAACTTGAATTCCATTAAAATAAACAAATCCATTTAAAACATTACCAAATCCCCAAACAGTAGAAAATGCCATAAATGCAAGGCTATACCAAGGTATCTTCTTTAAATTTTCCATGTTTCATTCTCCCTTTCTAATTTTAATTTTTAAGTGCAAAATTAAATATTTTCCTCACTATTAAAATACAGATTTTTTATAGTAATTTTTTCAAAAATTACTATTTTTTCACTACATCGCTATAAATTATATCATAATTTTTTATTAAATGTAATTTAATTTTTGAAAATATTTTTATATGTTATTTAATATTTATATATCATTTTTTTGAAATATATATATTTTCAAAATATTAAACGTATAATAATTCCATATTTTAAATTTCTAAAAATAATGTAATATATATGTATTTTCTCTAAATAAATAAGAAACCCCATTGACATTACTGTCAATGGGGTTTCTTATTTATATTTACTCTGCTGGAATAATACCATCCGCATTGTTTATTGTTTTTAATTGTTCTTCTAATTCAGTTATTGCTAACTGAAGATCAAAAGATTTATTTTGCCACTCACAAGAAAGACTTTCAGCCAGTTCAGCTCTTTCATTTGTCTCTTGTAATGAATTTTGTAAGCTTTCTATCTGCGCTTTATAATCTTCTATCTCAGATTTACTTCCTTCTGAAACATTGCTTAATCCATCAATTTGGTTTTGTTGTTCAGAGACTATATTATTTAATCTTTCTATTTCATGTCTACTATTTAAAAGTTCCATTTCTTTAGTGCTTAATATATTTCTTAATTCCGCTACTTGAGCTTCTATTTCTTCATTTGGTTGCCCTAGTTGCTCTTTTAATTTATCAATTTCGTTTAATAAATCTTCATTTTCACTAGAACATTCAAATAATAAATCTGCTAAGTTTAAAGATGTTAAAATTGATATTTTAAGTGAGCCTAAATTTGGAGCACTTTCTTTTAATTTTTCCATCTCACTATTTACATAATTAGCGATTGTAAGCATTTCTTTTTCGCTTTTTTCGCCAACCATTGTATAATTAGCGCCTTGTATTGTCACTATTACTTTGTTCATTAACTAATTCCCCCTACCAAAAGATGAGTTAGTTTGTTCTTAATTTAGCGTCTAGT
>OOCW01002389.1_pt1 | contig 10693 bp, 7 predicted proteins | sample 1671201 | NCBI WGS metagenome assembly OOCW01 (sample SAMN06348132, study PRJEB24527) | human gut metagenome | biome: human gut; feature: ankylosing spondylitis patient; material: feces | host: Homo sapiens | place: China | collected 2015-10
AACCCTCGCGCCGGTTACCCGACCTATACCCTTAGCAGGGGCACCTCTTCGGCCAACTTGAGTACTTCTCCGAACTAACAATATTTTGTTTGTTTGCTTCGCCCTGTCGCTCAGGACAATATATATATTATCAAAGGTTTTTGCTTACGTCAAGCTTTTTTCTAATATATTTTTATATTTTTAATAAAACCTTGTATTTTCAAGGTTTCTAGTGTGCTATATCTTTACTTGCTTTCAATATTATCACTTTATATTTCTTAATTCATTTCTTTTCTTTCTAAAAATAATAAAACAGAGCATAAGTTTTTCTCCCCTTACTACTCTGTTTCTCACTCTTAACATATATCAATATTTCTTTACTCTATTTTGCAATAATAATAGCTTGGTTACCCATTTGTTCCCACGCCTTTTGAAAATCACTTCTATTAGTTTTCTTATTTTTAATATTTGATAATGGATCATTAATATAAATATACTGCTCATCAAATCCAGTAACTACTATTGAATGCAGCTTCTTAGTAATTTTTACTATTCCCGTAGGTGTATGCCACATTTCAAATTGATCATCTCCTAATGATTTATATGTTGCATTAGTAATTACCCATACTGGTTTCCCTTGACTTAAAAAGTATAATAAATCTTCAAACTCTACCCCTGTTATATCTATTAGATCTTCGCCTACATATTTTTTTCCTAGTTCTGCTATTGGTCCATGATAGACCCCATACCCGTTTTTATCCTTGTTATACATATCACCAACAAAGCCATCATATGGATTACCGTAATATTTTCTACCATTCTTATCTTTACTATATGGTGTTGGATCTTTTTTCACTTCTTCTGCTAATGCCATTTTAGATACATTTACTCCATAGTACTTCAATAACATTGCAAGTGATGTCACTTCACAACCTCTTGGTAATTCTGGGAGTTGTAATACTAATGGGACATCTAGTATCTTGCCTTCTGTAATTTTAGTACTTTCTTGCCAAAATGGCTTCTTTCCACTTTTATAATAAATCTTTTTATACCCATTACGTTTTGCATATTTGTAAGCTTCTTCAAATGTTGCAAAATCATGTGTAGCATCTTCAGTTAAAATCAAGAAAGGTTGTAAATTTAAATACACCCATTCATTATTGTATGTATTAATAGCAATGCTCCTAGATATACTTTTAGCTTTTGCTATAGCTTCTTCTTGCTTATTTGCTACTGCTACTATTTTGCCAGATCTTTTTATAACATATTTATGGTCTGATGATGTTTGTTCTATAAAATTAGGCAGAGCCATTGGATAATTATTATAAACATAATCTCCAACTGCTCCACCTATTAGTACTAATATTAATAGAATAATACTAGCTTTTTTCATTATTCCTCTGTTGTATCAGTAGTTTCTACTTCATCTTCTACAATATCCTCTTGATCTATTTCTACTGTAGATTCTTGGATACTATCATCAATGAATTCTTCATCTACTTTTTCAATACAAACAACTTTTACATCATCAGATACATTAATTAATTTAACCCCTTGTGCATTACGTCCAATAGATGAAATTTGAGATACTTTAATACGAATGATAACACCTTCTGATGTAATCATTAATAGATCATCTTCATCTTTAACTGCTGTAATACCAATAACATTACCTGTACGTTCTGTAATCTTATTAATCTTAATACCTTTACCACCACGTTTTTGTGCTCTAAAGGCATCAATTTGTGTTCTCTTACCTAAACCTTTTTCTGTAGCTGTAAGAACCTGTTCACCCTCTCTAGGTACAGTTGCACCAATAACTTCATCACCTTCATTGAGATTAATTGCACGTACTCCTCTAGCTGTTCTACCCATTGGTCTAACATCTGTACCTTCAAACATGATACCTTGCCCAAATCTAGTAGCAACTAAGATAGAATCTCTTGATGTTGTCTTTTGTACATCAACTAACTCATCTTCTTCAGCTAAAGATAATGCAATAAGCCCACCTTTTCTGATGTTTCTAAAGTCTTTAAGTGGTGTTTTCTTAATTTGTCCTTTTTTAGTTACCATAGTTAAGAACATATTATCTTCAAACTCTTTAACTGGGAATACAGCTGTGATTGTTTCGTCCTTATCTAATTCAAGTAAGTTCACAATTGCTGTACCTCTAGCTGTTCTACCTGCCTCAGGAATTCTATACCCTTTAATACGATATGCTTTTCCTTTATTAGTGAAGAACATAATATAGTTAAAGTTTGTTGTAACGAAAAGTTGTTTGATAAAGTCATCTTCAATTGTATTGAGACCAATAATACCTTTACCACCTCTGTTTTGGTTTTTATAAGTATCAAGTGGAATACGTTTAATATAACCCAGTTGAGTAATAGTAACTACGATATTTTCTTCATCAATTAAATCTTCGATATCATATTCATCTTCATCAATAGTGATATCAGTTCTACGTCCATCACCATATTTTTGTTTAACTTCTGATATCTCATCTTTAATAACACCAAGTAATTTGTATTTACTTCCTAAAATTGATTTTAAATATTCAATTTTTGTAAGTAACTCTTGATATTCTTCTTCAATTTTTTCTCTTTCAAGTCCTGTTAAAGCACGAAGTCTCATTTCAACAATTGCTTGAGCTTGAATCTCTGTTAAATCAATTGCTTCAATAAGTTTTTCTTTAGCTTCTTGAACTGTTTTAGAACTACGAATTAACGATACGATTAAATCTATTTTATCTAATGCCTTGCGTAAACCTTCTAAGATATGTGCTCTAGCTTCAGCCTTATTGAGGTCAAATTGTGTTCTTCTTGTTACTACATCTTCTTGGTGTTTGAGATATTGTTCAAGAACCTCTTTAAGGTTAAGTGTTTTAGGTTTATCGTCCACAAGTGCAAGCATATTAATGCTGAATGTATCCTGTAATTGTGTGTATTTATATAATTGGTTGAGGATAACTGTTGGATTTACATCTCTTCTAAGTTCAATAACGATAGAAATACCATTTCTATCAGACTCATCACGAATATCAGTAATACCGTCAATTTTTCTCTCTTTTACAAGGTCAGCCATCTTTTCAATAAGAACAGATTTATTAACCATGTATGGAATTTCTGAAACTACAATTCTAGATTTACCAGCTTGCATAGCTTCAATTTCAGCTTTGGCTTTAACTTTAACTTTTCCTCTACCTGTACGGTAAGCTTGTTCAATCCCATAGCGTCCATAAATTGTTGCACCTGTTGGGAAGTCTGGTCCTTGAATAATTGCCATTAGCTCATCAATATCTGTTTCACGAGCTTCATTTTCTTCATTTTCACCTCTGTAGTTATCAATCATTTTAATTACACCATTAATAACTTCTGTTAAGTTATGTGGTGGAATATTAGTTGCCATTCCTACAGCGATACCTGATGAACCATTTACTAATAGATTTGGGAATCTACATGGAAGAACACAAGGTTCTTTAGATGATTCATCAAAGTTTGGTCTAAAATCAACTGTGTCTTTATCAATATCAGCAAGCATTAATGCTGTCATTTTACTCATACGCGCTTCTGTATAACGCATTGCGGCAGGACTATCTCCATCAATAGAACCGAAGTTCCCTTGTCCATCTACTAATGGATATCTTGTAGAGAAATCTTGTGCCATACGTACCATTGCACCATAAATAGAAGAGTCACCATGTGGGTGATATTTACCCATTGTATCCCCAACGATACGCGCTGACTTTCTGTATTGTTTATCTGAGCCTAAACCTAGCTCACTCATAGAATATAAAATACGACGATGAACAGGCTTTAAGCCATCTCGTACATCTGGAAGGGCACGAGATACGATTACGCTCATGGCGTAATCGATATAGCATGTCTGCATTTCATCATTGATATCTCTATGAATAATTCTGTCATAAGTTACATCATTTGTATCCATTTATTATTCTCCTTGCCCTTTTTATATATCTAAGTAGGTTACTTTGTGTGCATGCTCATTAATGAACTGTCTTCTTGGTTCTACATCGTCACCCATTAACTTTGTAAAGATTTCATCTGCTGCTGCTGCATCATCAATACTTACTTTAACAAGTACTCTTGTTTCTGGATCCATTGTTGTTTCCCAAAGTTGCTCTGCATTCATTTCTCCTAGCCCTTTATAACGTTGCATACGAGAAATACCTGTTCTACCGATTTCTTCAAGTAATTTTTCTAGTTCTTTGTCATTAAATACATAATGTTTCTTTTTGTTTTTTTCTACTAAATAGAGTGGTGGTTGAGCAATGTAAACGTGATCTTGCTCGATAAGTTCTCTATAGTATCTGTATAAGAATGTAAGTAAAAGTGTTCTGATATGCGCCCCATCAACGTCGGCATCGGTCATGAGAATGATTTTGCCGTATCTAAGTTTTGAAATATCAAAGTCATCACTAATACCAGCTCCGAAAGCTGTAATCATATTACGGATTTCTTGGTTCTCAAGCATTTTATCAATTCTTACTTTTTCTACGTTAAGAATTTTACCTCTAAGTGGTAAGATTGCTTGTGTTTTTGGTGAACGCGCACTTTTAGCTGAACCACCCGCAGAATCCCCTTCGACGATGTAAATCTCACATTTAGATGCATCTTTTTCAGAGCAATCTGCAAGTTTACCTGGAAGTGAGTTACCTTCTAAGGCACTCTTTCTACGTGTAAGTTCTCTCGCCTTACGCGCTGCATCTCTAGCTCTAGCTGCCATGATACCTTTTTGAACAATTACTTTACCTACGTTAGGATTTTGTTCTAAGAAGTAGGTAAGTTGATCACCAAATACTGATTGAACTGCACCTGCTGCTTCACTAGAACCCAATTTTGTTTTTGTTTGTCCTTCAAATTGAGGTTCACTAATCTTAATACTAATAACAGCTGTCATACCTTCTCTGATATCTTCACCAGTTAAGTTCTTTTCTGAGTCTTTTAAAAGTCCCATTTTTCTAGCATAATCATTGAGGTTTTTAGTAATTGCTGTTCTAAATCCTGAAAGGTGTGTACCACCTTCGATTGTATTAATGTTATTTACGAAACTAAACACATTTTCAACATAAGTATCATTATGTTGGAATGATACTTCAACTGCTATACCATCTTTTTCCCCTTCACAATAGAAAACTTGATCGTACAACGGTGTTTTGTGTTTGTTAAGTTGCATAACAAACTCTTTAATACCACCTTCGTAGTGGAAAGTTTTGTCTTGCTTTTTATCTTCACGTTCATCAACTAATTGAATTTTAAGCGCTTTTGTTAAGAAAGCTGTCTCTTTTAATCTTTGTTCTAAAACTTTATAGTCAAATACAGTTTCTTCAAATATTTCCGCATCTGGTTTAAAGTGGACATATGTTCCTACCTTATCTGTTTCTCCGATTACAGTTAAAGGCTGAACAACTTCTCCTCTTGCAAACTTTTCTTGATGAATCTTACCGTCAGTATAAACTTCTACAGTAAGCCATTCTGAAAGCGCATTTACAACTGATGCCCCTACACCATGTAAACCACCAGATACTTTATATCCTCCGCCGCCGAATTTACCACCTGCGTGTAAGATAGTAAATACAACTTCAACAGTAGAAATCCCTTTTTGAGGGTGAATTCCTACTGGAATACCACGACCATTATCTAAAACTGATATTGTATTATCTGGGTGTATAGTTACTACGATAGTATCACAGTAACCTGCTAATGCTTCATCTACGGCATTATCTACGATTTCATATACTAGATGGTGAAGACCTTTTGCGGAAGTACTACCGATATACATACCAGGCCTTTTTCGTACTGCCTGCAGCCCCTCTAATATTTGTATTTGATTTTCATTGTACGTTGCTGCCATAACTAAGATCTCACTCCTTTAATAATTACTCATAAACATAATAATCCAACTTTTATTATACATCAAAACACTAATTAAGGCAAATTCACTTAATTTTTTAACTATTTCCTGTCGTCTGGTGTAACACTTCCAGCTCTTACATTATATAGTTTTCCAATTTTTTGTGTATTCCATACACTTTGTTCAATTCCTGTACAAGTAATTAATGTTTGGATATTCTGTGTATATTTAAATAAATCCTTTTGGCGCTTATCATCTAGCTCGGAGAGTACATCATCTAATAAAAGTATTGGCTCTTCACCTATATACTTTTTCATAATATTTAGTTCTGCCAGCTTCATAGATAACACTACGGAACGTTGTTGTCCTTGTGATCCATAAGTTTTTACATCCATATCATTAATTAAAAATGTCATATCATCACGGTGTGGACCTATTGACGTGTTTTGATATAATAAGTCCTTTTCTCTATTTTTTAGTGTTTTTTCACTAAAATCTTCAGCTTTTACGCTTGGCTCATAAATCACTTGTAATGTTTCTTTATTTCCAGAAATGTCTTTGTGTATCGAACAAGCAATTTCATTAATCTCTTTGATAAAAGCTTCTCTTTTTTGAATGATGGTTTTGGCATACTCTTCTAATTGCATATCCCACACATCTAACATTGAGTAATCCTTTGTTTTGAAATACTCTTTTAATGCAAGATTTCTTTGTTTTAAAACTTTATGGTATTGTCTAAGGGCATAATAATACATCTTATCAATCTGACAAAGTTCAATATCAATAAAACGTCTACGTTCTTTAGGACTATTTTTAATGAGTTGTAAGTCTTCTGGTGAAAACATAACAATATTTAAACATCCAAATAATTCTCCTAGTCTACTAATAGGCATTTTGTTAATAAGTGCAGATTTAGACTTTTGTGTAAGATGAAAATCAATCACATCCTCAACATAATGTTTTTGCACATTAATTTTTACATGAGCAGCTTCTTGATTCCACCTAATTATTTCTTTTTCTTTGTGTGTACGATGTGATCTAGCAGTAGCACAAAGATATACCGCTTCTAGCACATTTGTCTTTCCTTGGGCGTTATCCCCTCTAAAAATATTGATACCATGATCTAGTTGAATTGTTAACTCATCATAGTTTCTAAAATCACTTAAAGATAGCTCCTTTATATACATAAAGTTCTCCCTCTTGATTAATAAACTTTATAAGTTTCTCCATCAAATTGCACTTCATCACCAGGTCTAATCTTTTTACCTCTTTGTGTACAGATTTCGCCATTAACTAAAACAAGCTCTTGAGCAATAAGCATTTTTGCCTCTCCGCCTGTTTGTACCATTGAAGCATATTTCATAAGTTGGTCTAGTTTAATAAACTCTGTATCAATTTTAATCTCTGTCATTTTAGATACTCCTTTTTCTTTTACGTATATTGTATACAAAATACTAATGAATAAATCGCTCTATGATTCATAATTGAATTTTAGAGCGACTTAATCTTAATTATGCATTTACACGGATTGGTAATATTAAATATTTATAGTGGTCGCCTTCTTCTGGCTTAATAATGCATGGTGTTAAAGCTGAGATAAAGTTAATACATACTTTATCATCATCAATTGCCTTAAGTGAATCAATTAAGTATTTAGGATTGAAAGCAATTGTAATCTCTTTACCTTCAAGTTCTACATCAAGCTCTTCTCTTGCTGTTCCAAGTTCTGCATTAGATGTGATAATAACTTTATCACCATCCATTTCTAATTTGATTGGGTTTTTCTTACCTTCTCTAGAAATAAGTGCAGCACGTTCAATACTCATAAGTAAGTTTTTACGATCTACAACAATTTGTGTTTCATAATCAGAAGAAAATACTTGCTCATATTTTAAGAATTCCCCTTCAAGTAATCTTGAAACAACTTTGCTGTCACCTAAATCAAAGAGTACGTGTTTATCCTCAAAGTAAACTGTAACTTGTTCTTCTTCTTCACTAGATAAAATCTTATTTATTTCAACCAGTGTCTTTCCTGGAATGACAACCTCTACATCGGCATTCTCAATTGAGAGTGATGTTTTTCTATAAGAGATACGGTATCCATCTACAGAAACTAAGTTTAAACTGTTATCTTTAATTTGTAACATTTCACCTGTGAGGATAGGTCTTGTTTCATCTTGCGCAACAGAGAAGATTGTTTGGCGAATCATATCTTTTAAAACAACCTGGCTAACTGTACACGAATTTGTTTTTTCCACAGATGGAAGTCCTGGAAAGTCTTTTCCTGATTGCCCAGCAATTTGGAATTTAGATTTTTCACTAATAATGCTGGTCATGAAGTGATCATCTGAAGAGATTTCAACAACTTCTCCTGGCATTTTTCTAATAATTTCAGAGAAAATTTTAGCTTCTAAGGCAATATAACCTTCTGTCATAACTTCAGCATCTATAGTACTTTCAATACCTAGCTCTAAGTTATTTCCTACTAATGTTAATTTATTATTAGCTGCTTGTAATAGAATACATTCTAGAATAGGCATTGTTGTTTTTGTTGAACATGCTTTTAGAACTGTATTGATGCTATTAAGCAATAAATCTTGTCTGCAATAGATATGCATGTGGATAATCTCCTTTCGAGTAAAACATATACAATAATAATATATTTTATAGTAATGGTAGTAATAGGTCTTGTGGGTAATGTGGATAACTACGACAAGTCCTTGATGTTCTTAAACAAATACTTGTATATATAGATGTGGACAAGTTGAAGTTTTTCTTTAACCTTATCCACACTATTCACATTGGGGTTAAAGTTAAAGAAATAATCCACAAATAATTCACTTTAAGTTCACAATAATATACACAGGTTATTAAGATGTAATTTTAGATTCAAGTTCATTTAAAACTTGAGTAAGTTCAATATCAGTTTGAAGTTCACGAGAGATTTTTTCAAAACCGTGAATAATAGTTGTATGATCTCGCCCACCGAATTTCTCACCGATTTTAGGTAGAGAAAGATCTGTAAGTTTACGACAAAGATACATTGCAATTTGGCGTGGATATGCAATATTACGTGTTCTCTTAGAAGATTGAAGATCTTCAGGTTTAAGGTGGAAGTAATTTGCTACTGTTTCTTGAATGTATTCTGCTGTAATTACTTTAGGTTTATCTTTAGAAATAAGGTCTTTAAGTGCTTCGTTAGCTAGTTCAACTGTAATTGGCTTATTAGTTAAAGAAGAGAATGCAAGGATTCTATTTAAAGCACCTTCAAGTTCTCTAATATTAGAGATAACTGTTTTTGCAATAAATAAAAGTACATCTTCAGGTACTGATAAACTTTCAATTTCAGCTTTCTTGCGTAAAATAGCAATTCTAGTTTCTAAATCTGGGCTTTGAATATCAGCGATAAGTCCCCATTCAAAACGTGAGCGTAAACGATCTTCAAGTGTTTGAATTTCCTTAGGCGGACGGTCGCTTGATATAATAATTTGTTTATTTGCTTCATGTAATTCATTAAAGGTATGGAAAAATTCTTCTTGTGTACGTTCTTTCCCTGCAATGAATTGAATATCATCGATTAATAAGACATCGATGTTTCTATATTTATTACGAAAGCTTTCATTTTTATCATCGCGAATTGAGTTGATAAGCTCATTTGTAAATTTCTCCGATGAGGCATAGATAACCTTAGCATTAGGGTTTTGATCCAAAATAAAGTGCGCAATAGAATGCATAAGGTGAGTCTTACCAAGACCTACACCTCCGTATAAGAATAGAGGGTTATAAGCACGCGCAGGTGCTTCCGCAACAGCTAAAGCTGCAGCATGTGCCATACGGTTACTGTTACCTACTACAAAACTATCGAATACATATCTAGGATTAAGATTACTAGGGTTATTTAATGGGTCTTGCACCTGTTCAGTTTTCCTGTTATTTTGTTCTAAATTTGTTTGTTCATTAGGAAGCACAAACTTAATCGTGTACTCTTTATTTAAGACTTGTAGAGCACTATTACGAATGAGTTCTAGATAACGCGTATTGAGAATTTCTTTGGTAAACTCATTTTTAACACTTAATATTAAGACATTGTCTTGAATATCAAGAATCTGCGTATCTTTAAACCAAGTATTAAAGCTAACACTAGATGTTTCTAGTTCAATAATACTAAGAATGGCTTCCCATTGTTTTTCATACACTGATGACATTCTTAATCCTCCTAATTTACGTAAATTTATGCACAGCTTATTCAAGTATTGTCAACATGTGCATAAAATAATCAACATACATCTTGAAAAAGTCAAATTTCCTGGTTGAATAAGTGAAATAGAAACAGGTTGTGGATAAAGTTATTCAACGTAGGAAATCAAAAAAAATAATAAAAAAACAAAAAAAAGTAGATGTTATACACAGATTTATCAACAAAATGTGAATAACATTACTTAATCAACAACTTATCTACAGATAATCTAATAATATCAAAATACCTGTGGAAAATCAACCTGTCTTGAAAAAATATCCACAGAATTAACAGTGGACAAAATGTGGATATTTTAACATATTGTTTAAAAGAAAATTGAAATAGAGAAGAGCTATTTTTAAATTTAGATAAAAAGGGGGAGTGGGCTAGATAAAATTGAGTAAAAAGATAAAAATAGGGAATAATAAAGGCAAGATAGCGTAAGAGAGAAAGTATACTGAGTTATGCTGCATTATAATAGGAAGCTTTTCTTTTTTTTGAATAAAAATATGCTATTTGAAAACATTAGTTACTTTAAATATAAGATGACGAGTTGTGCTAGTTAAATTTACAAGTAGAATAAGCTCCAAGCATGTGATATCT
>OOCW01002391.1_pt1 | contig 10683 bp, 15 predicted proteins | sample 1671201 | NCBI WGS metagenome assembly OOCW01 (sample SAMN06348132, study PRJEB24527) | human gut metagenome | biome: human gut; feature: ankylosing spondylitis patient; material: feces | host: Homo sapiens | place: China | collected 2015-10
GATTCTTGTAAATTAAAACCAATTATAAATGATGCTTTAAATTCATTTAAGATTGAATTTTATAAATATACTTTGTATGATATTCTTTAAAATTAAAAGGTATTGACTTGTCAATCAATACCTTATTATTTTGATTTTTAAAAATTAAATGAAATAGGTTTATCATCTTCTAGTAATTTTTCTACATCTTCATAAGAATTTATTTGTAATTTACTACTATATATAATATCATCCCTTATCTTATCTGCCTTTATAGTAATAGTCTTACCAGTATTAACACCATCTTTAAAAATCTCTAAATATGTTTCATTACATAAATCACCTTCATACATAAACGTCTTTCTATATATATTATCCTCTTCTTCCTCTGTAGGACATGGATCTATATACAAAAATCTACCTTCTGAATATGTATGACCATTTTCAAACTCAATTCCCTTTTTAGAAAAACCTAAATCATATACCTTTTTAACTTTCGATACCTGTTTTTTAATATTATATGAAATACCTTCTAATTTTTTTATACTCTGTATCTCTCGATTTATAATTTCCCCATTTACAACAGATTCTTTATAGCTAACTTCTACTAAATCACCTTTGTCTATAGAAGTATTTTTTAAATAAGATTTTACTTTTTCTAATTTAATAGTTCCTCTAAACCACTCCATATTATCTTCATCGGAAATAGAACTCTTTTTTGTTACTATTAATATTTTATCTGATTCACTATATACTATTTCACTTTCCGAAAATTCTACTTTTTCAATTTCATAAAACTCATCTTCAATTTCATAAAGCTCATCATCATCAATTATTATTGATTCTTTTTTCTTATTAAATATTAGTTTCTTAATTTTATTAAACATTTTACATCCTCACCATATTTTACTATTATTCTTCTTTAACTATTATATATCAATTTTTTATTTATTAAATAATTTTTTTAATACATCATGTGAAATTTAATAGCTACTTAGAGAATATAATTTATCTATTATTGTTCGTATTCCTTAGGCTCTCTACAGTATTGTTTTAAATTTTGTAAAACTGCACCAAATTGTTTAAAATTTTTTCTAGCCTCTTTTAAGGATAATCCATTATTTAAATCACTTGGTTCATCATCACTTTTAATAAACAAATCTATTTCCCACATACATACTGGGCATATGTAACCTAGTGCATCGCCATTATTAGGAATTGTTAAATAACCACAACAAGGACACTTTGAATTACCTATTATTTCAGTTGTTTCATCATTATTTATATTTTTTTCTTCATAATTTACTTCTGGTAAAAATTTATTTTTATAAGTCATCTTAGATTTATATCCTCCTTTATTAGACTTTATATATTATTATATAGCAATTATAAGTATTCTTTTGCATTTAATAATATCTTTATCTATTTTAAAAATATAGTAAAATAAAAAGGTATTAACTTTTCAATTAATACCTTTTTCATAAATATAAAATTAATCAAACCTCTGTCCAACTATCTAAATATAACCTTATTATCTATGTCTTTAATACTTTGACATCCTGTAAGTCTCATAGTAGCTTCAAGTTCATTTATTATCTTGTTAACATAAAGCTCAACACCTTCTTTTCCTCCACCAAATGATGCAGTAACAAAAGGTCTTCCTATAAGCACGCCATCAGCTCCAAGACCTATCATCTTAAGCACATCAGTACCACTTCTAACACCACCATCTACTAAGATAGTAACTTTTCCTTTCACAGCTTCGGCTATAGCTGGAAGTACCTCAGCAGCTCCCGGAGTGCAATCTAAGACTCTTCCACCATGGTTTGATACAACTATAGCATCTACACCTGCTTCTGCAGCAAGCATAGCATCTTCCACAGTCATTATACCTTTAACTATAAATGGTAATTTAGTTGATGCTTTTAATTCTTTTAAAGCTTCCACATCTTTTGGAACTACTGTTTTTCCATGCATAGATAAAGTAACTAAACCACATGCATCTACATCTACACCAACAGCAAAAGCTCCAGCTTCTTCAGCTAATTTTATTTTTTTAATTATATCGTGATTTTCCCAAGGCTTTATAAATACTATTCCCTGTCCATCATTTTCTTTTAATACATCTAGATTGTCCATTAAGAATTGGTCTACTGCTGTATCTCCAACCATAGCATATATTCCAGATTCTATACATCCTTCTACTACTGGAGTTATATACTCTCTTTCACTTATTTTACCACCCATATTTAATGTTGTTCCTGTTATAGGAGCAGCAAAAATAGGTGCTTTCATTTTCTTTCCAAAAAATTCTACTGATGTATCAGGATTAGATACATTATGTATTACTCTCATATTTATTTTAACGTCTTGTAAACTTTTGAAGTTTTGTATAAACGAAGATCCAGTGTCTTTTCCACCCATACCTGGAACTTCTCCTGCACATACTACTCCATTACATGACTTACATACTCTACAACTTCCATTTAAATTTCCTCTTGCTTCTTTTAGCATATCTTTATAATCCATTATATATCCTCCTCATCAAACAATAATTAATTATCAACACTTCCAACACTATTATAATCTATAACACATTCTTTAGGAAACTTTTTCTATGTATAGGTGTTATACCAAGTTTCTCTATAGCTTCATAATGTTCTTTTGTTCCATATCCTTTATTTGATTTGAATCCATACTCTGGATATATCTCATCGTATTGAACCATCATTCTATCTCTTGTAACCTTTGCTAATATACTAGCTGCTCCTATAGATATAGATTTTGAATCTCCTTTTATTATTGGATTTTGCTTGATGTCTACTCCTGGAATAGTTACAGCATCTACTAATAAATAATCTGGTTGTTTTTTTAGAGCATTTAAGGCTTTTTTCATAGCCATATATGTGGCATTTAAAATATTATAATCATCTATCTCTTCATTATCTACTATACCTATTCCATAATCTAAAGCTTGTTCTTTTATTATTTCATATAATTCTTCTCTTTTACTTTCTTTTATTTTCTTAGAATCGTCTATACCTTCTATTTTCGTATTAGGAGGTAAAACTACTACAGCAGCTACAACAGGACCTGCAAGTGGACCTCTACCAACCTCATCTACTCCACCTATGTATAAATATCCTTTTTCATAGCCATCATTTTCATACGTATTTATAAGCTCTAGTCTTTCCTCTTCTTTTCTTATAGCATCTAATTTTTTAGCTAAAGATAAAGCTAGTTTTTGCACTGACTTTCTTTCATCATCTTTTAATATATCTATATATTCTAAATATTGGTCTGGTTTTAAATTATCTATTATTTCTTTTATTTCTTTAACACTTTTAGTCTTCATTGCTTTCTCCTTAATTTTTATTCACTTTTTATTATGTACTCACATCATTTATTTTATCATATTTAAAATTACGTGGATATCATTTACCCACGTAATTTTAATTAATCTTCATAAACTAAATACTTTATAAAGACTGCTTTCATAACTGTATTTACTTGAAATGATTGTGTGACACCAGTTTTACACCATATGGCAAAATGTTCACAATTATTAGATACTAGAGAAAATCTTCTTTCTCCAATGCGACTTCTCGCCCTTTCTACTGTTTCTTCTGGGGAATATATTTTAAATTTAACTTTATTTTTTATTCTATAGAGCATATAAAGAGCATATGCTCCTTGTGCTAATTCTCTGTCTAGTCCTTTAGCTCTAGTTCTACTCACTTTAGAGGCTTTATCTTGTGAAAATTTATATACATAATATTTATCAGAATCTCCTAGAAAATCATCTATACCTGTTTCACGTATTACCATTTTTCTAAGTAAAAAATCATCATTCTTACCACTATAGTGAATAATATGGTTCTTATCTACAAAAATACCAAAATGATTATATATGCCGTGATTTACACATATAACATCACCATATTGAGGCTCAATCAAGTTATCACCTCCCCAAAATATGTTTATATATTTACAATATGATTTACTATTTTATAATGCTAATTATTTGCATAAAAAAAGAAATCACATTAGTAATGTAATTTCTTTTTACCATATATTATTTCTTACTATTATACTCTCTAAGTAGTGCTTCTTCACCCATTGCAACTAATCTTTTACTCATTTGCCCACCTACACGGCCTCCTATTTCACCATTGTGGTATGAAGTTTTATCAGCACCATATTCAGTACTATTTTCAATACCTAATTCACTAGCTATTTCTAATTTCATTTGATTTAGAGCTGCTTTTGCGTTTGGATCTGCTGGTTTATTTGCCATTTATATCACCTCTTTTAATTACTTGCAGTCTCTATTATATTGTTCTTATTTTTTTAATTTATACTTTGCATTAATTAGATTCAATTGTAGCAAATTCTTCTTGAATATTTTCTTCATTATTCATTTTACTACTATCATACATAATACTTATTATTTTTCCACTTATTGTAACTGCTATCAATGAGAAAAATATTTGCTTAAAACTTAAATAAGATAAAGATAAGATTAATACTATAAAATCTGTAATCATATATACATGATTTACTTTAAAAGGTGTAAGCTTCTCTCCTACTAGAGCTATTACATCGTCTCCTCCTGCAGCTGCACCAGCTCTTACTATTATTCCTATACCAATACCTACTCCCATACCTGCAAGTATACTGGCTAACAACATATGATTAGTTAAATTAGGAACTATAAAACCTACACTTTCCCAGACTTTATACCAAGTCGAAAAAGATAAACTGGCAAATATAGATAAACCTAAAAACTGCTTTCCAAAAAACTTAGTTCCTAATGCAAATAAAGATAAATCTATTATAAGTGCTGTAATTGATGGTGATATATCAAATATATTCTTTATTAAAAGTAATAACCCTAATACACCTCCCTCAGTTACATTATTTTGATAATTAAAATTAAAGCTTCCAAAGGCCAATATACAACTACCTAAAATTATTAGTAGAAGATTTCTTTTATATTTTTTTAACCACATAAAAATCACCTCATATTTCTTCTCTTAATAAATTATAAACCCTGGTATAATACCAAGGTAAATATGTTTATAAAAAAAAGAAAGCATTTCTGCCTTCTTATTTAACCATATAATCTGCTGGTTCTTCTAAAGATATTTGTCCTATTTTACCTTCTCTGTATTCATTTAATACAGTTAAAGCTATTCTAGTATAATCTAGTTCTTGTCTTCCTAAGATAAATCCTCTTTTTCTACCTATCATTTCCATAGTTTCTAAAGGAGTTTCTCCTAGTTCAGTTAATTTATATCTAGCCATTAATTTTTCTGGCTCTATTTCCATAAGTTTTTCTATAAATTTAAGTCCTAGTGTATCTATATCAAGTATTTCGTCTTTTATAGCTCTAGAAAATGCTAAGTTAAGAGCAACTTCTTGATCTTCAAATTTAGGCCAAAGTATACCTGGAGTATCTAAAAGCTCTAAGTTACCTTTAAGTCTAACCCATTGTTTACTTTTAGTAACACCTGGTTTATCTCCAGTTTGAGTACTTTTTCTTCCTGTAAGTTTATTTATTAGAGTTGATTTACCAACGTTAGGTACTCCAACTATCATAACTCTGATAGCTCTTTCTGTTCTACCTTTTGCTTTAAGGTTTTCCATCATTTCTCTAGTTACATTCTTACATTCTTCTATTATTTTATTAACACCATTACCTCTTGTAGTAGATACAGGTATTGCTTTTATTCCTTTTTTAGCATAGTAATTAACCCATTTGCTTAAGTTAGCTGGATTAGCTAAGTCACTTTTATTTAAAACAACTACTCTTGGTTTATTTCCTACTATTTCATCTATTTGAGGATTTTTACTTGAGTAAGGTATTCTAGCATCTAGTAACTCAATTACAACGTCTACTAATTTTAAGTTGTTTTGAACTAGTTCCTTAGTTTTTTTCATATGTCCTGGATACCAGTTTATATGTAAATTATCGTCTTTTAAATAATCGTCATAATCACTTCTTCTATAATCTCTTGCCATATTATCACTTCCTTATCTTTGTAAGTACTAATTAAATGATCCTAATTATAGGATTTCATTTTTTGCTGTATATATACAAAATCCACTTTTCCTAAATTACTGAATAAAAGTTATAACTTAAGTTATGTGTATATTTATCTTTATTGAAAAAAAGGAAATCCCAAAAGAGATTTCCTTCCTAAATTAACTTAAAAAAGTTATTATTTATTTCTAGCTTCTTTTATTTTAGCAGCTTTACCAGTTCTAGTTCTTAGGTAGTTTATTTTAGCTCTTCTAACTTTACCTTTTCTAGTAACTTCTATTTTTTCTATTTTTGGAGAGTGAACTGGGAATGTTCTTTCTACACCAACGTTGAATGATATTTTTCTAACAGTGAAAGTTTCTCTAGCTCCTCCACCTTGTCTTTTCATTACAACACCTTCAAATACTTGAACTCTTTCTCTTTTTCCTTCAACTATTTTAACGTGTACTCTTACTGTGTCCCCAGGTCCAAAGTTAGGAACTTCGTTTTTTAATTGTTCTTGTTCTAATGCTTTTATTAATTCGTTCATTTTATTTTCTCCTCTTCTCATAGACGTTCTTAGTTACTGACCAGTGTAATCAGAGGAACGCCCGTATTTTTCAACAGTTTTAATTATACTATAAATATCTACTTCTTACAAGACTTTTTATATAAATCTGGTCTTCTAAGTTTCGTAATTTTTTTAGATTCTTCTAAACGCCACTTTTCTATTCTTTGATGATTACCAGAAAGTAGCACATCTGGTACTTTCATCCCCATAAACTCTCTTGGTCTAGTGTAATGTGGATATTCTAATAAATCATCTTTAAAACTTTCTTCTTCGAAAGATTCATTTTGACTAAGCACTCCTGGAATAAGTCTAGCTATAGAATCTATCATGATTAAAGCTGGAAGTTCTCCACCTGTTAATACGTAATCTCCTATAGATATTTCATCCGTTACTATTAAATCAATTATTCTTTGATCTATTCCTTCATAATGACCACAAAGAAGTATAATATCTTCATTTGAAGATAAATCGCAAGCTATATCTTGTTTATAAACTTTTCCCTTTGGAGTTAAATATACAACTCTAGGATTTTTTATATTATGAGTTTCTACAATATGCTTGTATGTGTCATATATAGGCTGAGGAGTCATAAGCATTCCTGCTCCTCCACCAAAAGGATAGTCATCAACTTTTTTATGTTTGTTTGCTGAAAAATCTCTAATATTATACACATGTACTTCTATTATTTCTTTTTCAATAGCTCTTTTCATTATACTTTCACTCATATATGAATGAAAAATCTCAGGGAAAAGAGTCATAATGTGAAATCTCATTTTATCACCTAATCTAACATTCCTTTTATAGGATCTATTATCATTTTCTTTTCTTCTAAGTTTATTTCAGGTACAAACTTCATTGTTGAAGGAATAAGATATTCTTTATCATTATCTCCTTTTACAACATAAACATCATTAGCTGAGTATTGTAATACGTCTTTAAGAGTTCCTACTTTTTCACCTGATACAGTAAATACTTCTAATCCTATTAAATCCGCTATGAAAAATTCATCTTCATCAAGGTCTACACTATTTTCTCTAGATATATAAAGGTTTTTAGTTTTAAGTTTTTCAGCAAGTTCTACAGAATCTATACCTTTTATTTTCATTATAACCATATTACCTTTATATCTAACTCTTTCAACTTCAAACTCTTCATTGAAATTTTTATTTAGATAAAAACTTTCTAAGTCATCAAATCTGTTAATATCGTCAACGTATGGATATACTCTAACTTCTCCTTTAAGACCTTGAGTATTTACTATTTGACCTATTCTAAAATGAGTTAACTTTTCTTTCATAGTCTCACCTTCTTTAAATTCATTCTTATATTTATAAGATGTAAAACATATTAAAATATCAAATATTATTTATGTTAATATTTTTAGTTTTGTTTTTAGTCTTTGTCTTTAGTGTTTGTTTTTAGTCTTAAAATTATTTTTAATATTTTGATAAATTTTTTATATGTTTTTAGTTTTCAAAATTATTAATCTATAATTCTTATAAATAAAATATCTTGTTATTATAAACAAAAAGGATTAGGCATATACCTAACCCTTCTATAATATTTCAAGTGAAACCTTGACATTTTCTTTATTTCCAGCAGATTTTAATACAGTTCTGATAGCTTTAGCTATTCTTCCCTGCTTTCCGATAACCTTGCCTACATCATCTTGAGAAACTTTTAGTTTTAAGATAATTTCATCTTTTTCCATAGTTTCTTCTACTGTCACTTCGTCAGGATTATCTACTAGAGCTTTAACAATATACATAACTAGCTCTTTCATATATTCATCTCCTAAAAACTAATCCACTAATGGATTAAAATCAATACTATTTAGTTTAATGACTATTTAGATTGTTTTTGAGCTTCGAATTTTTCAGTTATTCCGTTGTTGTTGAATAATTTTTTAACTGTATCAGTTGGTTGAGCTCCTACTGATAACCATTTTAAAGCTTTTTCATCGTTTATTCTTGTTTCTTTGTTAGCTGAAACTGGATTGTAGAATCCTATTTCTTCTATGAATCTTCCATCTCTTGGTGCTCTAGAGTCTGCTACTACTATTCTGTAGAAAGGTTTTTTGTTTGCACCCATTCTTTTTAATCTTATTTTAACTGCCATTACAGTCACCTCCGAATTTTTTTGTCTGTATTTTTTGTATTATTTATTTAAAGAAAGGAAGTCCGCCAAATGCGCCTCTTTTCTTCATACCTTTTTGATTACCCATAAACAACTTCATCATTTTTTTCATTTCAGTTAATTGTTTGATAAGTCTGTTTACGTCTTGTACGCTTGTCCCACTACCTTTTGCTATTCTTCTTTTTCTTGAAGCATTAAGTATCTGAGGATTACGTCTTTCTTCTAAAGTCATAGATTGTATTATGGCTTTAGTTCTTTTCATTTCTTTTCCATTTAAGTCCACATCACCAAGTTGGCTTTTTAAGTTACCCATACCTGGCATCATACCTAGTATTTTATCTAGAGGACCCATATTTTCTATTTGTTCCATTTGAGTTAAGAAATCTTCAAAATCAAAATCTTGTTTTTTAATTTTATTTTCTAACTCTTTGGCTTTTTCTAAATCTATAGCATCTTGAGCTTTTTCTATTAAACTTAGTACATCTCCCATTCCTAGGATTCTTGATGCCATTCTGTCTGGATAGAATGGTTCTAAGTCATCTAACTTTTCACCCATACCTATAAATTTAATTGGTTTTTGTGTTACAGCTCTTATTGAAAGTGCTGCCCCACCTCTTGTATCACCATCAAGTTTTGTAAGAATTACACCATCAAGGCCTAATGCATTATCAAAACTTTCCGATACATTTACTGCATCTTGACCTGTCATAGAGTCAACTACTAATAAAATCTCATGAGGCTTAATTTCAGCTTTAATTGATTTTAATTCATCCATTAACTCTTCATCTATATGAAGTCTACCTGCTGTATCTATAATAACTAAGTCATTGTTATTTTTTAGAGCATGACTTAATCCTGCTTTTGCTATATTTACTGGGCTTTCTTTATCACCCATGTTGAATACTGGTATATCTAATTTTTCTCCTACAACTTGTAATTGTTTAATCGCTGCAGGTCTGTAAACGTCACAAGCTACTAATAATGGTCTTTTACCTTGTTTTTTAAAGTAATTACCAAGTTTTCCTGAAGTAGTTGTTTTACCAGCACCTTGAAGACCAACCATCATAATAATTGTAGGTGGTTTCGAAGATATAGTAACTTTACTTTGTACATCCCCCATAAGAGAAGTAAGTTCTTCATTAACTATTTTTATAACATGTTGGGCTGGAGTTAAACTTGTCATAACTTCTTGTCCAACACATCTTTCTTGAACCTTTTTTATAAAATCTTTAACAACTTTAAAGTTTACGTCTGCTTCTAATAAAGCAAGTTTAACTTCTCTCATTGCATCTTTTACATCTTTTTCTGTAAGTTTTCCTTTTGATTTTAACTTACCAAGTGCACCTTGCAATTTATCTGATAAACCTTCAAATATCATTTTAACAACTCCCTACATATTTGTTCTATTGTTTCTAACTTAGGGATTAAATTAGCACAATCTCTATTTTGCAATAAATCTTGTTTAATGTCAACAATTTTATCCTCTATAGATTTAAGGATTTCTTCTTGTTGAATGTTTTTTGATACTAAGTGAAGCTTGTTTTCATATTCCCTTAATATCTTTTCTGAGCGTTTAAGGGTATCGTAGACTCCTTGTCTTGAAACATTAAGATTCTCACTGATTTCACCTAAAGAATAATCCTCTTCATAATATAAAGCTACGATTTCTCTTTGTTTATCAGTTAGTAATTCTTTATACTGCTCAAATAATAACCCAATTTCTACCATTTTATCAATATTCATAACTTCACTTCCCAGTGTATACTGTAAAGGTTATTTACTTTACACATTGTATTTTATATTAAAACTAATTTATTGTCAATATATATTTCGTCTAAATTTTACCCAAATAATGCCTCTGAGAATGCTTTAGCATCGAAGTCTTGTAAATCTTCCATTTTTTCTCCAACACCTATTAATTTAACAGGTACATCTACTTCTGATTTAACAGCTAAAACAACTCCACCTTTTG
>OOCW01002393.1_pt1 | contig 10662 bp, 10 predicted proteins | sample 1671201 | NCBI WGS metagenome assembly OOCW01 (sample SAMN06348132, study PRJEB24527) | human gut metagenome | biome: human gut; feature: ankylosing spondylitis patient; material: feces | host: Homo sapiens | place: China | collected 2015-10
TCTGCTGCTGAATTGTTATATAACTTTCCAACGATCTGACCTGTCTCTGTGCTTGCTTCATCACGAATATTTACATATTCATCAACCTGAGCAATTACCAGACTGTCATAACCGGTTGCAATCACTTTTTTTGTTTCGGAATTTTCCTTCTTTTCCTGACTTGCAATGATCTCAGCTCCGATTCCTGCTAATGGCATCTCCCCTGCTGCAAAAGCGGTAAGACCGGTGCTTGCGAAAATAACGCTTCCTGCAAGACAACATGCAGTGACTTTTACTCCTCTTTTCATTACTTATATCTACCTCCATGTATTGAAAACACTGTGTAATTTTCATTTATTACAAAACTGTTACATTTTTTACACGCTAATCATAACAAACCGGAGGTGTTTTGTCAACAGTAATTAATATCTTTTATAAGGATTTCATACATTTTTCAAATATTTTTTCACAGATATGAAGCCGTATTTGACTTTAAAAGAGGCTCTGCAAATTATTTTATACTTCTGCAATTCACGTATATTCCGCTTTGTTCCGGATATTAGCATTAAATACCGTGCTGAACGGACTCTACTGCATTTGCACCATCTGCTGCGGCTGTAATAATCTGACGTAACATTTTTGTACGCACATCACCGGCTGCAAAGATTCCCGTAACATTTGTGACACAATTTTCATCTGCCACGATATAACCTGCCTCATCTTTTTTAATTTCATCCGGAACCATGTTCGTATTTGGTTTCATACCGACAGCTACAAACACACCATCCACAGGAAGATGTTTCTTCGCACCTGTTTTCTTCTTTTCAATAAACAGTGCCTCTACCTGATCTTCACCGCAGATTTCATTGACAACGGTATCCCAGATAATCTCCACATTCGACAGAGCCATTAATTTCTTTTGCAGACTCTTTGCCGCACGCAGCTCATCTCTTCTGTGGATCAGATAAACTTTCTTGCATCCTCTTGCAAGAAACAGGGCATCTCCGACTGCCACATCTCCGCCTCCTACTACGGCAACCGTTCTTCCCTTGAAAAATGCACCATCACAGGTCGCACAATAAGAAACACCCATGCCAGCCAGCTCTCTTTCACCCGGAACGCCCAGTTTTCTGTGGCTTGCCCCCGTACTGATGATAATATTTTTTGCATAAAAATCACCTTCGTTTGTACGCACCGTTTTCTGTGTTTCTTCTATTATAATGTCTTTTACTTCTGCAATCTGAAATTTCGCCTCCAGTGCATCCGCATGAGAACGGAATTTCATGCCAAGCTCATATCCATTCATTCCCGGCAGTCCCGGATAATTATCCACCTCTGCCGTGTTCACTACCTGTCCTCCACTGATATATTCCTTTTCCAGAACCAGAGTATCCAGTCCCGCTCTCTGGGCATAGATCGCAGCACTTAAACCTGCAGGGCCCGAACCAATGATGATCAGATCATATGTTTTTTCCATTGTATTTCCTCCTGATATCCATTATTTTCCTGTTGCTTACCGTATATTCCTGAAATGCTATCCGATATTAGTATAGTCAATCTTTTTGTAAAATAAAAGCATTGACAAACGGTTTTTTTTAGATTATTATAATAATAACTATTACTAATATTATGATATCAGGATTAACTTGAAATTTTTAAGCTTGGCATCATTTATCTAAAGGAGAACATTATGGCAGTTTTAAAGTACAGTAAACAGCGAGAAGCCATCCGGGATTTTCTTGCTCACTCGGAAGAACATCCGACTGCTGATATGGTTTACATGAATTTGCGGGAGAGCTTTCCAAATATCAGTCTCGGTACGGTTTACCGCAATCTGTCCCTGCTCTCTGAGACCGGACAGATCCTCAAGTTAAATATGCGAGATAGTGCTGACCGTTTCGATGGCAGGATCACACCACACGATCACTTTGTGTGTGAAAGATGCCATTGTGTAGAAGATATCTTCCTGGATGATAACGAGGAGATCACCATCGCAGCACAAAAAAAATTTGATGGCAAAATCAGAAGTCACACGACTACTTTTTACGGAATCTGCAAAAAATGTTTAGCATAATATAGATATCTGCTAAAACAGGAAAATTCTGTTGTTAAACACACTACAGTAAAAACCCCGCAAAACTTAATGAAAAAAACTATTAAAAAAGTCTTGACGGAAAGCAAAAGATGTGCTATCTTAATATCAGTAACAATTACTATTATTAATAGCAAGGATTCAACCTGTGAATGTTCAGAGCGTAAAAGTTTTGGACATCCCAGGATTAGCTTATTAAAAATCAAGGTGAAAAGGAGATCAAAAAAATGGCAAAATTTGTATGTACAGTATGTGGTTATGTTTATGAAGGCGAAGCAGCTCCGGAAGTCTGTCCAGTATGTAAAGCACCGGCTTCTAAATTCAAAGAGATGGATACAACAATGGCATGGGCTGCAGAGCACGAAGTAGGTATCGCTTCTGATGTTCCGGAAGACATCAAAGCTGACCTGAGAGCAAACTTCGAGGGTGAATGTTCTGAAGTAGGTATGTACCTGGCTATGGCAAGAGTTGCTCACAGAGAAGGTTATCCGGAAATCGGTCTTTACTGGGAAAAAGCTGCTTACGAAGAAGCAGAACATGCTGCTAAATTCGCAGAACTTCTCGGCGAAGTTGTTACTGACAGCACAAAGAAAAACCTCGAAATGCGTGTAGAAGCTGAGAACGGCGCTACAGCTGGTAAATTCGATCTTGCTAAACGTGCAAAAGCTGCTAACCTCGATGCAATCCATGACACAGTTCATGAAATGGCAAGAGACGAAGCAAGACACGGAAAAGCATTCGCTGGTCTGCTTAAGAGATATTTCGGAGAATAAAATTTTAAATTTTATATGAAACAGCTGATCCCCAGGGCATATGCCCCGGGGATCTTTTTTAATCAGATTTTTTTATACTCTCCGCAATCTTTTTCTTACTGTCATTCCGCACTTCATCACGGAGACGTGTCAGATACTCCGAAAACTGCACTTTATCATTTCCGTAAGTCATCTGCAGATCATATTCCAGCGGAATCCATGTACTGATATCCGACTCATTATGCTGGATCAGAGCTTCCAGATTATCCAGTGCCTTATAGATTCTGGCTTCCAGCGTCTTCCGCTCTTCCATTTCTCTGTAAAGCTCCTGCATTTCACTGACAAAAGGTTCCGGCAGCTGCATCATCCATTCGTTTAAAAGTGATGCTTCTTTTTCTTCATCTTTTTCTGACTTTTCAAAGGTTGGTATGTCCCCAGTAAATGCCTCTCCAAGGTCATGGATCAAGCACATTTTCATTAATTTTTCCAGATTTGCTTCCGGAAACTCATCACTGACAAGATATGCCATCAACGTAATTCTCCAGGAATGCTCCGCCACGCTTTCCCTGCGGCCTCTGGATGTATAACAGTGCCTGGTGGCATCTTTCAGACGCTCCGCCACAGCTAATGTTTCTATCAGTTTCTCAGGTTCCATCTATCTGCTCAGTCCCCTTTTTGTATTTTAAGTTGTTTTATTATAACACTTTTTAATCAGTGTCGTCTATAAATAATCTTTTTCATACTCAGGCAAAAGCCTTTGGTACCTGGCAGAAATCTCGAATTTCAAACAAAAACGATCTCCGCAATTGCTCACGGAGATCGCCTCTTACACTTTATTTGTTGCTGCGAACAGTAACCTTCATTTTATTATTTCACAGTCACTTTGCATGTCATTTTCTTAGAACCACTCTGAACTGTGATCGTTGCTGTTCCCTTTTTCAGACCTTTGACTACACCCTTAGATGTTACAGTTGCAACTTTTTTGTTAGATGATTTAAAAGTAATTTTTTCATCTGTGTTCTTTGGTGTTGCTGCTGCTTTGATCTTAAAGGATTTTCCTTTTGCGATCTTCTTGGTTGCCGGAACACCGGAAAGTTTTGTTGTCTTTACGCCGGTAACCTTTACAGTTACAACAACTTTCTTACTTCCTGATTTGACAGTGATCTTTGCTGTGCCGGCTTTTTTCGCTTTGATCACACCTTTGGAGCTGACGGTAGCTACCTTCTTATTGGAAGATGAATAGGTAACTTTTTCTTTACTTGTTACTGGTGTAACTGCAATAGAAGAAGCCAATTTCTTGTAGGTAGCTCCTTTTGCAAGTGTCAGTGATTTCGTTGTTGTTGTAATCTTAGTGGTTTTTACTGCTGCCTTCTTTTGCTTGCAAGAGTAACAGTGACTACAGCACTTCCCTTCTTCTTGCCGGCAGTCAGCTTGAATGTTCCATTTTTGTTTACATTTGTTACTTTTACAGTTCTCGGTTTATTTGAAGTAACTGCTGTAACATAGTCTCCTTCTGAAAATCCCGTTGCTTTGAATGCAGTTGTGGACTGACCTGTTTTCATTTTCAATGAAGAAGCTGTCAGATAAATGGTACCTGGAACTTTTGCTATTGTATTCTGCTTCTCAAGGACTGTACCACATACAGAACAATGATTTCCTTCGGTCTTTCCGTCTGCAAATACAGTCGGAGCTACTGCTGCATCTTTCATTACAGTATGGCCTTTTACAGGGATTGACACAGTCTGCACTGCATCACAGGAAGCACAATTTTCAACCTTACTTCCTGCTTCTGTACAGGTAGCTTCTTTTACAACATTTTTAGTCACCCAGCTGTGGCTGTGTACTTTATCTGTGGCATCAAATTCATATCTCTTTGTATCAATTATTTCCCATCTTCCTGTCTCCAGTTTTTTCTCCCATGCCTTAAAAAAGATCCATGTAGCATCTTTTGTCTTTCGGGTCATGGTCGGAACATCCCAGCCTTCCGTATACTGTACGCTCCAGTCATTTTCATCATACACCGTTTCAATTTTTAATGTCTCTGGATCTCCAACACCTGTTAAATTTCCATTTACATAATGATACAGAGCAACGCCCTTCTTCGCATAATCAATTACTTCTCCAACCTGCGGATTCAGTTTATTTCCATTTGCATCTGTAAGAACATCCGGTCCCAGCATCGGTGTGTTATTACCATGGTCTCCGTTATCTCCATCATCCCCGTCATCTCCATCATCATGTAAAGAATCTACCTGATAATCACGTCTTGCGATATAATTCCATCTTCCGTCTTCATCTTTCTCCAGAGCTGTCAGAGCAAAGCTGGTACCGTTTTCCGTTATTCTCTCCAATATCGGAAGTTCCTGCCCGGAAACTTCAATCCATTCCCATCCTTCTGTATCGTAGTCATTATCAGGTTCACCTGTTTCCTCATCTGTCCCTCTATAAATAATAATCTTATAATTATCTCCTGTTACAGGACTAAGCTTCTTCGTATCTTTTTCATAACGGAAAAGCTGTGGTTGCATATCTTTGGCAATATCAATCTGTTCTCCCACCTTAGGATTAAGTACATTTCCATCTGCATCCGTGGCATTTTCCGGCATGATCACATATTCACTGATTTCAAAATAAACTTTACTGGTAAATGTTTTAAAAGCATCTGAGCTGACTGTCACATAAATACCAAAAGCTCCTGTTACCCCATGAGAATTTATAACAATATTATTATCATCTACAGAGACATCTACCTTTCCGGTATAGTCCCAATCATCTTCCATTGGTTTAAGTTCTAATTTGTATGCTTCTGAAATTGTCTCATCGCCATCTTCATCAGAATGATACACGCTGGTTGAAATCGTCATCCGGCTGTTTGGAAGCATAGTACCATTTCCTGTATGCCCGTCCATAAAATCATACATCAGACTATATTTGGATTCTTCTTCCCCTACAGCCTCTATGCTTTCATCTCCGGCTGTAAAATCCACATTCTGCGTTTCTTCCGCTTCTTCCTGGATTTCTGCATCCTCACCGTCTCCTACGGAAAACTCATCCTCCTGAATATTTACTTCTGCATCCTCTGAAGCAGCCCCTTCTGATTCTACTGCTGCTTCTGCATCAGCATCATCCTGGCTCATTTCCACTTCCTGCTCAACATCTGCTGTGAGTTCTTCCGCTGCTACCGGTACAACTACACTCTGTGTAACAGTAAGTGCCATTGCCAGAAGCATTGCGATTTTGTTTCTTTTCATATAAACCCCATTCCCTTCTTTTTTATTGTCTGTAAACAGACTGATAAATCATTATAAAATGAAAAAGAAACAAAACCCATTACCTCGCAGCATAGTTTATGTTTTTATTTACAAAAAAGCTCCTGCAAATTATATCGCAGAAGCTTTCAGACTGTTCTTTATTCAAATGTCGCTTTCGCTGTATCTACTGCATGATCTGCTTTATTCTCAATATCCGCATCATTTCCCGAGAACACGCTTCCGGCAAAATCAATAACCTCATTTCCCGGCAGACTGTCAATGCAGACAGCAGTTCCATTATCCGTAAATGTATTATTCACATAGTTTGGCGCAGTACCGTAAGCCATAGAGGTATTAAATTTCAAACCAACCGTATTATTCGCGAACGTACATTCCATTGCATTAACCCATGCACCATTCTGTGCAACAGCAGCCGTATCCCAACCCGTGAAGTTGCAATCGGTAAGAAGCACCAGACAATACGCATCCAGTCCGATTCCACCCTCACCTTCAAAATTAATCCCCGACAGATCTGCATAGTTGCCATCATGTCCCTTTATACTGACAGTTCCGGTAAAAGTAGTCACCGCATCACCGTCTTTGCTTCCTGAAATGCCCCAGACATGATCGCCAAAAGTGATATCTCCGTCATAGGTCACTGCCGGAAGATGCAGATATACCGGAGTATCTGAGGGTACCTCTTCTTCAATGGAAGCAAGCAGGGCATTCAACTCTTCGGTGGTCTCCATCGGTGTATCTTCCGGATAATAGCTGACTGCCGGCTGTTTTTCAATCGTAAGTCTCGTACTGAGAAAAATTGTATCTCCATTCTTCATGGTAAGTGTCCACTGGATATCATTCGTTCCACTGTCAGATACATAATTGATATCAGAAACATACGCTGCATTTGGGAAGCTTTCATTGTATACCGGTTCTACATATTCCATTTTCTGCGATCCCTCTGATGGCTTTGTATCTACTTTACAGGACTCTACCTCTTTGGAAAAATCTTCTCCAGCCAGTTCTCCTGTATCTTTGTTTAATACATACAGCTGACATGGAAGTGCACTGTTCATGCCTTCCGACAGCGTATCTGTGCGCTCACCCTGGGCATGTCCAGTCATACCGCCTTCCTCAGAAAAACTCAGCAGAACTTTGTATGATTTTCCCTTATCCGTATAAGTGATCTGAGCACCGCCTTCATATGTTTTTGGTCTGTGATAGATAGAAAAAGCGATTCCGATAACCGCAGCTACGGCCAGAACTGCCACTCCTATCACTGCTTTCTTTCTCCACTTTCTTGGCGTCTTTATCTCTTTCTTTTCTGTCTGAACTGTTGTACAGTGCGGGCAGAAAGACGCGTCATCCGGCAGTATCTCCCCACATTTTATACACTTTTTACTCATTGACTTTCCCCTTTATCTCTTTTTGTTTTCTTCTCTATTTTTATAGAAAATTTGCTACAGAACCTCCAGCAGATGAAGAATATTCTTGTATCTTTTTGATGGATTAACCATTGTACAGCGTTGAACAATTCTTCCCATTCTGCCACCTGCAAGTTTCCTGGAAGGATGTTCGCCGGTCAGCATAATATTAAGTAAAACACCAAGCGCATAGATATCTGCCCGTCCATCCGACTGCGAAAGGCCATACTGCTCCGGTGCTGCAAATCCAGTTGTTCCCAGAATCTGTGTATCTTCCTGAATTGTGCTTTTATATATTCTTGATGCATCAAAATCGATCAGAACAGCTTCTTTTCCACGTATAATAACATTATCCGGCTTCACATCTCTGTGCACCACACCCATAGAATGAAATACCCACAATGCAGAACAAAGCTGTCTTGCAATCTGTTTCGACTCCGCAATTGTCAGAAGACCGCCTTCTAGGATCTCGCTAAGCGTATCGCCCTGCACATATTCTTCCAGCAGAGCTGTCTTTCCATCTTTTTCTCCGACTTCCATTATTTGCGGCAGATTTGGACAGGAAACATTCAGAAGTTTCTGATAAACTTCACTGTTTCCATAAAAATGCCGGAAAATATAACGGGTGCCGCTGTCTCTGTGACGTACAAGTGAGACCTCGCCCCGTTCACTTTTTTTGATCAGCATGAGCACATCATATTCGCTATGAACTGCACCCAAAAGACTGTCGTAAATATTCATATTTCTCATCCTTACTCGTTACTGTTGTAACTGATATTCCTTTTTACTATGCGGTCTGCATATTGTTTTTCAGAACTGTTTATAGTATATTTTAATTTATGTATACTATTTAAAATATTATAACTTATTAGTAATTATTCAGCAAGTAATATAACAAATAGAATATTTGTATTACTATTAATACTATTCGTAAAGCAGCACGAATAGCAATATATTGTTCAAAAATAACGATGAGTAAAGGCGCGGATTATGAAAAAGAAAAATACAGATGGTTTACAGCAGGAACTTATGGATTCACCAGATCTGACTCAGTTTCTGTCACAAAACCAGGAACAGTTTGTAAATAAAAATGTAGCAGAATTATTAAACCATCTGTTTGAAAAGAAAAATATCTCAAAAGCAGCTCTCGCCAAACAGGCAGGCATGAGCGAAATCTATCTGCACCAGATTTTTGCCGGTCGCCGGAATCCTTCCCGAAACCGTCTGCTGTGTCTGTGTTACGGTCTGAATGCAAGCGTAGAAGAAACCCAGGAATTATTGAGACGTTGCGGAAAAGCCCAATTATATCCCAAGCTGAAACGTGATGCAATTATATATTACGGACTTCTGCACAAACTTGATCTTTTTGAGATCAACGACAAACTGTTTGATGAAAACGAAGAAACTTTATTCTGAAACTACATCTTTTCATTTATCACATAATAGAGCAAAATCCCCTTTAAAACATGATATGCTATCAGTACCTTGGATATATCAATGTTTTAGGGGGATTTTTTCTGTCTGTCACTAATAAAATGGTTGAAAGTCTGTTGCAATGCCAAACATTTTCCCAAATGTTCTTTCATATTATAGAAAAAGTGCGTATACTAAAATTATATATATCTGAAACAATCTCTCAAACAATAAAAAGGAAGTGTCATTTATGAGCGTAATGAATACATACAGTGGGCGAAAATTTGATCCCATGAAGATCGCCCCGGAAGATGTTTATCTGGAAGATATTGCACATGCTTTAAGTCTTGTCTGCCGCGGTGGCGGGCAGATCCGGTGGTTTTATTCTGTAGGCCAGCATTCCATTAACTGTGCTCATGAAGCTCTGGCACGTGGATGGTCTGACCGAATGGCTCTTGCCTGTCTTCTGCACGATGCAAGTGAATGTTACATTTCCGATGTCATCCGCCCGGTTAAAGTCCATCTGCAGAACTACCTGGAAATCGAATCTATGATCATGGATGCGATCTGGGAAAAATTTCATCTTGATGACCTAACTGATGAAGAGAATCAAAAATGGAAACAGATTGATAATGAAATCCTGGAACTGGAATTAAAAACTCTTATGAAAGGTGAAAAAGACAGGGAGATCATCCCCCTGTCTTCTACTCCCGACCTGTCTGAGCGCACTTTCAGTTCTGTAGAAAAAGAATTCAAAGAACTTGCACTTGAACTGTTTCAGAAACTTTCTTAATTTCGTCCAAAACTTCGTATCTCCTGCCGCACATTATCTTCCATACAATACAGAGGATGACTCACCCAGCCGGTTATACAATTTTACTGCATCATCAATATGCGGATTACCCGTGCCCGGTGCACCAGCTGTTACAAGAATGTATTCTACTCCATCAATTTCTGCAAAACTTGCGAGGCAATGACCTGCCTGACTCGTGTATCCGGTCTTGCCTCCTTTGATCTCTCCATCGATCACAGAAGTATCCGACAAATTCTTAAACATCGTACTGTAAAATGTGATTCCATCCGGATGAATATTTGTTCCTGATGTAGAATGATATGGACTTTCAATGATCTCACGGAAAGTGTCATTTTTTATCGCATAACGAAGCAACAGCGCAATGTCTTTTGCTGTGCTGTAATGATCTTCCCTGTGCAGTCCTGAAATGGAACTGAAATGAGTACCTGTCATTCCAAGCTTCTCTGCTTTTTCATTCATAAGAGTTACAAAATCACTCACCGAACCCGCAACGGTGTCTGCCAATGCTACGCAGCACTCTGCACCGGACGGAAGCATGACTCCGTAGAGAAGATCAATTGCCTTCACTGTCTCATTCGGCTGAAATCCAGCCTGCATTGCATCCTGCACATAAAGATCCGCTACCATATCGTTTGTAATCGTAATCTCCTGATTCAAATCCTTGAGATTTTCAATCGCAAGGATTGTAGTCATGATCTTTGTCATAGAAGCCGGATACATCTGTTCTTCACCATTGATATCACCGATGACTTTACCACTCTTTGCATTCATGAGCACCGCATAAGGGCTGTTGATCCCTGTGATATCCAGTTCCTCGACTGCAGGTTTACGGATACTGTTTACGAAGTTGGTGATTCCTGTTCCCAGTCCCAGATTATGCCCCACGATCATTACAAGAACGACAACTACGATCAGTTCTGCAGCAATCAGACCCTTG
>OOCW01002412.1_pt1 | contig 10540 bp, 10 predicted proteins | sample 1671201 | NCBI WGS metagenome assembly OOCW01 (sample SAMN06348132, study PRJEB24527) | human gut metagenome | biome: human gut; feature: ankylosing spondylitis patient; material: feces | host: Homo sapiens | place: China | collected 2015-10
CGATGACGGAAGGAGGAACTCCTCCAGTCTCGCATACGCTCGACAGCCCCCTCAGGGAGGGGCCTTATGTTCCCGGGAAGGCTCACTTATTTTTATTGTAACAGAACCGCCCGCCCATTTCCACCGGTTTTGGTCACTTTTGCGCCTGTAGACGGGCAAAAGTGATACAAACCCGCCGCAGGATTTGTGGAAATTTTGCAAAGAACTTTCCTTTTGCCGTCAGAACGTATATAATAAATGGGTATCTGTTCTGCCTGTACCGGTCTTTTGCTGTGCATCAGGCCGATTTTTATGGAGGTATTTCTTTTGAAAAACAACACCAAAAAACTCCTGTGCATCCTGCTGGCCCTTGCCGCAGTGGTGTGCATCATCGTTGCCTGCTTCACGCTGAGCAGACGCAAGCAGACCGACAGTGCATCTTCCGGCAGTGCGTCTTCCACTGCTGCGTCTGTCTCACAGTTTGGTTCTGTGGCCGACTTCGATTACGAGACCTTTGATTACAGCGATGGTCTGGACGAAAACGGCTATTGGAGCGGCATCAAAGCGCTGGACTATGTGACCCTGCCGGAGGACTTCGGCTCCATCGCCCTGAAGGAGAACGACCTGACCCCCACCGAAGATGAACTGCAGCAGCAGGTGGACAACCTGCTGAACCAGTACACCTCTTCCCAGCCCGTTACCGGCCGTGCCGCCCAGAGCGGAGATGTTGCCAACATCGATTACACCGGCACCGTGGACGGCGTGGCCTTTACCGGCGGCACTGCCACCGGCTACGACCTGACCCTTGGCAGCGGTTCCTTCATCGATGGCTTTGAGGACCAGATCATCGGGCACAATGTGGGCGATACCTTTGATGTGACCGTCACCTTCCCGGACGGCTACGGCGATTCCACCGATGCCGAGGGCAACACGATCACCCTCAGCGGCAAGGAAGCCGTGTTCAGCGTGACCCTGAACTCCATTTCCGAAAGCGTGACCCCTGAGCTGACCGACGAGTGGGTGGACTCCAACTTTGGCATCAGCGATGATCTGCACACCGTCGACCAGTTGCGCAGCTACTTTAACGATGCGCTGTATGCCACCAACTACGAGAACGCTATCGTGGACTACCTGATGTCGAACTCCACCTTCAAGGAGCTGCCCAGCGAGATCACCAGCTATTACATCCGCATGTTCCTGAACTACTACAACCAGTACGCCACCGCCTACGGCATGGATCTGAATGCTTTTGCCCAGACGCAGGGCTACACCGATGCCGATGCCATGCTGGCCGCATCCGACGCTTACTTTGAGCATCTGGCAAAGCAGGATCTGATCTTTCAGGCCGTGGCCGAAGCCAAGAGCCTTGCTCCCACGCAGGAAGAACTGGACGACGCCAACAGCACCTATGCCGACACCTACGGTGAGAACCGTGCGCATCTGAACGCTCTGCAGGCCTGTGTGCTGGACTGGCTGGAAGAGAATGCCACCGTAGCGTAAAAACACAGGAACCCTTTAGAATGCCCTCCGCTCCGCTCTGGGCATATTCAGAGGAAAATTTATCTTTCATTTGCAGCTCCGAAAAGCCTGCGGGCTTTTCGGAGCTGCTTTTTCACAGGAAGGGCCGGAGCTTTCAGATGCTGTTTTTCTTTGCGGCCCCTTCTGTGAAAAATGCAATACCGGACAGACCGCAGTCTGTCCGGTATTGCTCTAATAAAAAATAGTATTTCCGCTATTTATGCCCAGAGCGAAGCGGAGGGCATTTCAAATCGTCAGGCTTTTTCTTTCTTCCCGCCGTTCAGCTTCCAGAGCAGCCAAGCATAGAAGTAATTCATCAGCAGGATGGCGATGCACCACAGCACCGATGCCTGCACGCTCTGGTCATACACCTTCATGAAGGGATATGGCCCATCTACCACGCGCTGGATGTTCAGCCACAAAATGATGCCGCCGTACAGCACCGTGGGCAGCAGCGCCCACTTGACCGTACTGCGGGGCAGGCGCGGTGTGCGCTCCAGCAGCACAAAGGAGAAGATGGCCGCCAGCGGGTTGAGCAGGTGATGGTACAGCATGGAGCTGGTGCACAGCATAATGTACCAGCCGTTGCCGTCCTCATACATGGGACCCAGCACGAACACCACCGTGAGAAAGGTCATGGTCAGGCAGCAGGTGGCAATGTACTTGAGGGTGTGCAGCCAGCGCGGCAGTTCCCTGCCGGTAAAGATGCACACCAGCTGGCCCACCGCCACCATGGCGCAGATGCAGGCCGAAAGGATGTTGGAATCCTCGGTGTAAAAAATGAACATCTGCTCTTTGCCCCAATCCCAGCTCATGGGCAGGGCAATGGGCTCCGCCCAGACGATGAACAGGTTCAGTGCGATGGAGAGCAGGCGGCGCACTGTATCAGCAAATTTTTTCATGGAAAGCCTTTCCGTCTTGTAATATTTCCTCGAAAATTTGAAAAAGGGCAGGTCTCCCTGCCCTTTTTCAAAAAACGCTTTATTTTGCGGTGTTGATGAAGCTGCGGTTGTCCCACAGGTACTTGATGCCGGAAATGGCCGTCACGGCAGCCACCAGCCAGCACAGCACCACCGAGGCTCCCACAACCATGACCGTGGCATCCCAGGACACATTCGCCGCAATCGCCATGCCGAAGAAGTAGAAGATGATGCTCAGCATCTGCAGCACGGTCTTCACCTTGCCCCACATGTTGGCGGCGATCACCTTGCCGTCCTTGGCGCCGGCAGCCACCATGCGCAGGCCGGACACGGCAAATTCGCGGGCCAGAATGATGCACAGCACCACCGGGCTGCACACGCCGTCCCGCATCATGTAAATGAAGGCCACCGTGGTGAGCAGTTTGTCGGCCAGCGGGTCGGCAAACTTGCCGAAGTCCGTTACCATGTTCCACTTGCGGGCCAGATGGCCGTCCAGAAAATCAGTAAAGCTGGCGGCAGCAAAGACGATGCCTGCGATCAGGTAATACGTCGGCTGGAAGGAGCCATCCGCGATGCCGCTCAGACCGGTCAGGGACGCAAAGATCATGAACACGGGCACCAGCAGGATGCGGGTCAGGGTAAGTTTATTGGGCAGATTCATACAGATTCCTCCAATTTGTTATTTTGCAACAGTACCATACAGATCGTAAAGGTCGCTGTCGTCCACCAGAACATCGTAGAACTGGCCGGGATACAGCGGCTCCTCGCTGGAAACGCAAACATTGCCGTCCACCTCAGGGGCGTCGCCGGTGGTGCGGCACAGATACAGGCCGCTCTCCTCGTCGATGCCGTCACAAAGCACATGCACGGTCTGGCCCACCTTTTCGGCCTGCTTCTGGGCCATGATGCCGGTCTGGATCTGCATCACCAGTTCGGCGCGCTTGTCCTTGACTTCCTGCTCGATCTGGCCGTCCATCTTGGCAGCAACAGTGTTCTCCTCGGCAGAGTAGGCAAAGCAGCCCAGACGGTCAAACTTTACTTCCTTGACAAAATTGCACAGATCCTCGAACTGCTCCTCGGTCTCGCCGGGGAAGCCTGCGATCAGAGTGGTGCGCAGGGTGATGCCGGGGATCTCGCGGCGCAGCTTGCCGATCACCTCCAGCAGCTCGGCGCGGTTGGAGCGGCGGTTCATATTCTTGAGGATGGTGTCATTGCAGTGCTGGATGGGCAGATCGAGGTAGGGCACCACCTTCTCATTGCGCTTCATGGCGGCAATGAACTCATCCGTGATGCGCTCCGGGTAAGCGTACATAATGCGGATCCACTCGAGGCCCGGCACCTTGTTCAGCTTATCCAGCAGCTCGCAGATGCTGCCGGGCTTGCCCCAGTCCTCGCCGTAGGCGGTGGGGTCCTGCGCGACCACGATCAGCTCTTTTACGCCCTCACCGGCCAGCCAGCGGGCCTCGGCCACGCAGTCGGCCATATCGCGGCTGTGCAGCGGGCCGCGGATGCCGGGGATGGCGCAGTAGTGGCAGCGGTTGTTGCAGCCTTCAGCGATCTTTAAGTACGCATAGTGGGCAGGCGTGCCGATGACACGCTTGCCGCCCAGCGGAAAGTCCTTTTTGGCACCGTAGCTTTCCAGATGGTCCTCACCATGGAACAGGCGGGCCACGATGGTGTCGATGGCCTTGTTGGAGGCACAGCCCACCACCGCGTCCACCTCGGGGATCTCTTCCTCGATCTGGCTGCGGTAGCGCTCGGCAAGACAGCCGGTGACGATGACCTTCAGCTCCGGGTTCTGCTGCTTGTAGGAGCAGGCTTCCAGAATGTTTTCAATGGCTTCGGTCTTGGCGCTCTCGATAAAGCCGCAGGTGTTCACAAGGATCACATCTGCTTCGGCCAGATCTGCCACGGTCTCGTGGCCGGCAGACAGCAGGATGTGCACCATCACATCCAGATCGACCTGATTCTTGGGGCAGCCAAGGGAAATACACGCAATTTTCATAGGGGATGATACTCTCTTTCTCTTTTGAGGGGTGCTTTTTATTCTTCTTCCGCTCTTTTTATCGCTTCTTTTATGACCGAATACGCAAAGCCGCGGCGCTGCAGGGCGGCCACCACAAGGTCGCGGCGGCCATCGGCCAGCTTTTTCATGTAGCGGCTGCGCACCAGAGCGGCGGCAGCTTCCAGCTCCGGGCTTTCGCCGTCTGCGTCCGGGGCATAGACGCTTTCCAGCGCCTGCTCGATCTGCGCGCCGGAAAGGCCCTTCTGCCGCAGGTTCTGGGCCGCCGCACGGCGGCTCTTGCGGGCGGCAAGCAGGCTGTGTGCCCGGGCTTCGGCATAGCGGTCATCGTTTACGTAATCCAGCTCCACCATCTCAGCCACAGCAGCCGCTGCAGCCTGCTCGGTAAAGCCATAGCACAGCCGTTCATACAGCTGTGCCGAGGACATCTCGCGCGAGGCCAGCGCATCCAGTGCGCGGGCGCGGGCCTTGGCCGGGTCGGCGCACTTTTCTTCTTCCTGCTTCGGGCGGCGGCGTTTATAAAAGGACATTTAGTCCTCCACCATGATATCCAGTTCGCTCTCGCTGCTGCGGGCAGGAGCCTTGACCACCGGCTCCTTGGCATCTGCAGCCTTGGCGGGTTCCTCGGCCTTGGCCGCAGCGCCCTTGCCTGCCGGGCGGCGGGATGCGTACAGCTTATCGGCATTGGCGCGGATCTGGCCCTCGATGTCGTTTGCGATCTCGGGATTGTCCTTCAGGAACTGCTTTGCGTTGTCGCGGCCCTGACCCAGACGGATATCGCCATAGTTGAACCATGCGCCGCTCTTCTGCACGATGCCCAGCTTCACGCCCACATCAATGAGTTCGCTCATCTTGGAAATGCCCTCGCCGAACATGATATCGAACTCTGCCTCACGGAACGGAGGGGCCACCTTGTTCTTGACGATCTTGGCGCGGGTGTGGTTGCCGATGAACTGGCCGGAAGAGTCCTTCAGGCCCTCCACGCGGCGGATGTCGATGCGCACCGAGGCGTAATATTTCAGGGCGCGGCCGCCGGTGGTGACCTCCGGGTTGCCGTACATCACGCCCACTTTTTCACGCAGCTGGTTGATGAAGACGCAGACCGTGTTGGTCTTGCCGATGACCGAAGTCAGCTTGCGCATGGCCTGACTCATCAGGCGGGCCTGCAGGCCCACATGGCTGTCGCCCATTTCGCCCTCGATCTCAGCCCTCGGCACCATGGCGGCAACCGAGTCCACCACGATGGCATCGATGGCACCGGAGCGCACCAGTGCTTCGCAGATCTCCATGGCCTGCTCGCCGGTGTCCGGCTGGCTGACCAGCAGATTGTTGATATCCACGCCCAGCGCTTCGGCATAGGTGGGGTCCAGTGCGTGCTCCACGTCAATGAAGGCCACTTCGCCGCCCTGCTTCTGGGCTTCGGCCAGAATGTGCAGAGCCAGCGTGGTCTTACCACTGGATTCCGGGCCGTACACCTCAATGATGCGGCCGCGGGGCACACCGCCCACGCCCAGAGCCAGATCCAGACCCAGACTGCCGGTGGAAATGGCATCCACCTGCATGGAGGCGTTATCACCCAGCTTCATCACGGCACCCTTGCCGAACTGCTTTTCGATCTGGGCCAGCGCAGTGGCCAGCGCATCCTTTTTGGCCTCCGGCTCGGTCTTTTTGGTCGCCGGGGCAACGGTGTTGTTGTTCTGATTTTTTGCCATAGCGTGCTGCTCCTTTTCTTCCTGCTGCCCGCCGTGCGCGGGCTGTCCGTATACTTTCCAGTATAGTATACCACAAAATCAAAATATTACAACAAGAAGTTGTTTCTATTTTCACTTTTATTTTTCGGGTCTGTGGGCGATCATGCACCGGTCGTTGCCGCCAAAATCCTTGCGGCACGCAATGTCTGTCCAGCCATTTTCTGCCAGCAGTGCCGTCACCGCTTCCCTCTGCTGCCAGCCGATCTCCAGCACCAATGCTCCGCCGGGCCGCAGCAGCTTCTGGTAATGCTGTGCAAGGGCACGGTAAAACACAAGGCCGTCCTCCCCCGCTTCCAGCGCCATGGCCGGTTCCTGTGCCACCTCGGGCTGCAGGTGCCGCATCTCCTCGGCGGTGAGGTAGGGCGGGTTGGATACGATGAGGTCAAGCTCCCCTTCCGGTGCACTTTTCCAGTAGGTGAACAGATCCCCCTGCACCGGCTCCACCGCATAGGCCGGCTTTGCCTTTGCGCGCAGGGCATTCAGTGCCGGGCCCCAGTCAAAGGCCGGTGCAGCCTCCTGCTCAAAGGCAGCAGGCTCCAGCAAGTCCTCCGTCTGCCCGCCCTGCCCTTTCAGGGCACAGCGGCAGTTCTTTTCCAGATAAACAAAGGCTTCCGGGCTTTTTTCCACGCAGGTCACCTGCGCCGCCGGGCAGAAGCGCTTGACGCCCAGCCCCAAACAGCCGGTCCCCGCGCAGAGATCCAGCACCCGGGGCGCTGCAATGCCCGTCAGGGTATTGGCAGCCGCTTCCGCTACCACCTCAGTGTCTGCCCGGGGGCAGAGCACACCGGGGCCAACGGCAAGGTCAAAATCCAGAAAGCTCCAGATCCCGCACAGGTATTGCAGCGGTTCCCGCTGCTCACGGCGCGTGCAGAGGGCTTCCAGCTTTTCCGCTTCCTCCGTGGTCAGCACCCGGTCGGAAAGGCGGGCATCCCGCCCGGCTGCCACGCGGAACAGCTCCCGTGCATCGTAATCGGCATCCGGACACCCTGCAGCGGAAAGCCGGGCTTCCACGGCCCGCACCGCTTCGCGCGGGGTCAAACCAGCAATTACCATCTGCCATCCTCCGGGTCCTCGGGCAGCACAGGGGTCACGGCGGCAATGGCCACCTCGATCATGCTGTCGTCCGGTTCAAACACGGTCAGGTGCTGCACCCAGATGCCGGGCTGGCGGATGATACGGGTAGCAATGTTATCGGACCGGCCGCACCACTTGAGCAGCTCATAGCTGATGCCCATGACCAGCGGCAGAAGCAGCAGCTTGAACAGCACCCGCAGGCCGATGCTGCCCCACGGCAGCACGCTGTAGAGGAACACGCTGACGATGACCACCAGAATGAGGAAGCTGGTGCCGCAGCGCGGATGGAACCGAGTGTACTTGCGCACATTCTCCACGGTCAGCTCATCACCGGCCTCATAGCAGGCAATGGTCTTGTGCTCGGCACCGTGGTACTCAAACACCCGGTGGATTTCCTTCATCTTGGAGATGGCCACCATATAGGTGAGGAAGATGCCAACTTTCAGCACCGCTTCCAGCACCACCTTGGCCCAGCGGCCCAATGTTACAAAGTGGTTCACGCCGCCCACGATGAGGGTGGGCAGCACGGTGAACAGCAAAATCGCCAGCAGGCCGCCCAGTACGGCGGCACAGGCCAGCAGTGCGTCCTCTGCCTTTTTGCCCAAGTGGTCGCCCACCCATTTTTCAAAGGCAGTCTCTTCCTCTTCGGGGTCGTAGTCGTCACCCATGCTCACCTGAGCCGAGTACATCATGTAGCGGTAGCCCACGATCAGGCTTTCGATCATGGAGATGGCACCGCGCACCAGCGGGATCTTTGTCCAGATGCCGTGGTTCTTCACAGGGTCGATCTTGGTCTCAATGGTGCCGTCCGGCTTGCGCACGGCGCAGCAGATGAGCTTCGGGCCGCGCATCATGATGCCTTCCATCAGCGCCTGCCCGCCGACGCTGGTCTTGAAACGTTCCTTTTTGGGTTGATTCATTGGGTTCTCCTATCGGATCATATTTTTCCCGGTTATTTTACCACAGAATTGTGACAAAATCTTCACGCCTTATGGTACAGCGGCAAGCCCAGTGTGACCACTGTGCCGCGGCCCAGCGTGCTCTTGATGTCCATGGTGCCGTCCAGTGCAGTCATGATGGAATCCACCAGCGCAAGGCCGATGCCGCTGCCCCGCACCGAATTGCTGCCCTTGTAGAACTTGGTCTTGACATTCTCAAGGTCTTCCGGCGGGATGCCGCGGCCCTGATCGATGATCTCCGCAAAAGCTTTGTATTCGCCCGCCCACAGCTTGACCGTGATGCGCCCGCCGGGGGCCGAGTACTTGATGGCGTTGTCCATGATGTTGATGAACACCTGCCGCAGACGGTCCGGGTCGGCATAGACCGGGATCATCTCCTCCGGCTCGGTGTAGCTGAGCACAAGGCCCTCGCGCTGGATGCGTGCTTCACAGAACAGCACCGCATCGGTCAGCTCTGCCACAAGGTCCAGCGGGCGGCAGTCCATACGGATGCGGCCGTTCTGCAGACGGCTGAAATCCAGCAGCTCTTCCACCATGTTGTACAGGCGGCCCGTCTCATTGTTGATGATCTCAAGGCCCTTGCGGTAGTTCTCGTCTGCCGGGTCGTCCAGTGTGCGCAGGGTCTCCACCCAGCCCCGGATGGAGGTGAGCGGCGTGCGCAGCTCGTGAGAGACGGAACTGATGAACTCGTTCTTCATCTTCTCGGTCTCTTCCAGCCCTTCGGCCATCTGGTTGATGGTGCCGCGCAGGCGGTCCACCTCGTCGTGCTCGTTGCCGGTGACCGGCAGGCGCACATCCAGCTCACCCCGGGCGATGCTGGCTGCGGTGCGCTCCACCTGTCCCAGCGGCACCACGATGCTGCGGATGAAGTACAGGCCGGACATCACGGTGAAAGCAAGGATCACCGCCGCGATCACAACACTTACCGCGATGGCGTTCTTGATCTGCGCTCCCACAAGGGTCAGGCTGGTGACAAGACGCATCGCCGCCACATCCTCGGCGGCATAGGGCACCAGATAGCAGGCCGCCATCACCAGCTCGCCGGACTGGGTGCGGTAGACCGCCACACCAAGGCCGTCAGAAGCCTCCTGCGCCTGCTCAAAGTCGATGCCGGTCACAATGCCGTCCGCATTTGTGCCGCTGGAGGACGCAATGACCCCGCCATAGCTGTCCAGCAGCATGAACTCGTATTTGTCCTTATCGGCAAACTGCTCCACCATGCGGCGCAGGGCCACGCTGCGGGTAGCCGCCGTGCTCTGCACCGTATCGCCGGTGTACATTTTCAGCTGGCCGGACACCGAAGAGAACCGCCGGTACATGGTCTGCTGCACGCTGTTATAATAGCTGCGTGTGTAGTTGTACAGGAACATGGTTTCGGCCAGCAGCACCAGCAGCACGGTGATGAGCAGGTTGCCCCGTAGCCACCGGCGGGTGATCCCGCTTCTCATTCTTCCCATCTGTAACCGTAGCCCCACACAGTAAGGATATGGGTGGGATGGCTGGGTTCATCCTCCACCTTCATGCGCAGACGGCGGATGTTCACATCCACGATCTTCACGTCACCAAAATAGTTCTCGCCCCAGACACCCTTCAAGATCTTCTCGCGCACCAGCGCAATGCCGGGGTTGCGGAAGAACAGCTCCATGATCTGGAATTCCACCTGCGTCAGCTCAATAGGCTGGCCTGCCTTGAGCAGCACGCGGCGGTTCTCGTCCAGCACAAATTCGCCGCTGGTGAGCATCCCCAGCGGGTTTTCCTTTTCTTTTTCGTCCCCGCCTGCAGTACGGCCGACGCGGCGGCACAGCGCTTTCACACGGGCCAGCAGTTCACTTACGCTGAAAGGCTTGGTCATATAGTCATCGGCACCAATAGAAAGGCCGCGGATCTTGTCCTGCTCCTGTCCCTTGGCGCTGAGGATGATAATGCCGATCTTCTGATCGGTGCGGCGGATGGTCTCGCACAGGGAGAAGCCGTTCATGCCCGGCAGCATCACATCCAGAATGGCCGCATCGCAGCCCGGCTTCTTCTCCAACAGCGGCAGAGCCGCCTCGGCGCTTTCGGCCTCCACAGCCTCCATGCCCGCAAGGCGCAGGTTCAGCGCGATCATCTCGCGGATGTTGGCTTCATCTTCAACGACAAGCACTCGTACCATGAACTGTTCCTCCGTTCTTTAGTTGAGCAGATACAGCGCCTTGGACAGGCGGTAATTTTTATCACGGATCTCCACATCCGGGGCAAGCTTCGCCTGCATCTGGCGGGATGCCACGATGCCAAGGCGGGTCCAGCCCTTCAGGCTGGATGTGGTGCGCACCAGAC
>OOCW01002423.1_pt1 | contig 10509 bp, 9 predicted proteins | sample 1671201 | NCBI WGS metagenome assembly OOCW01 (sample SAMN06348132, study PRJEB24527) | human gut metagenome | biome: human gut; feature: ankylosing spondylitis patient; material: feces | host: Homo sapiens | place: China | collected 2015-10
CAAGTGCAGTAGTATCCATTACTGTATTCTGAACCACATTCTCTTTGGCTCCTGTCACTTTTACATATGCAGAATAACCAATCCATGCAACAATCACAACACAAATGAATGCCCAGGCAAACATTTCCAGTCCAAAAAGTACTTTTTCTTTTCTGTCTGTTTTGTTATGCAGTCCTTTTCTGGCCTTATAAGCATCGACTTTCTTCTGGCTCATGATAGATCTCCTTTGCATCAATATTTCGTATTTTCTGATTATAGCACACTTTACTGCAAAAGAAAACAATTAGTTTATACTGCAACGATCACTCCGCCGTCATTTGCATACATAGAACTTACACCCGCTGTATCAAGGACTACGATCTTTGCAAGTTTCATTCTCTCTTCAAAAGCCTCTTTGAGCACCTGTGCTCTTGCCGGACAATTGCAGTGACTGATGGCAAGAACCTTCTCTGCACTGTCCGGGGTTTTCTCGATTACCTGCTCTACAAGCTTGATCAGAGCACGATTCATGCCTCTTGCCTGATCCAGCTGGCAGATATTTCCATCATCCGTAGAACCCATGACCGGTTTGATTTTCAATGCACTGGCCACTAACGCTTTCACTTTGCTCAGACGACCGTTCTTTCTCAAAGTATCAAGATTCTCAAGTATAAAAAATGTATGCTGTCCTTCAATATAATGTTCCACAGTTGAAACAACTTCTTCAAAACTCATCCCTGCTTCTTCGCATTCCTGTATCTTCATTCCGATCAGGCTTTCCCCGATGGATGCGGAACGTGAATTAAACACATGTATTTTTTTATCCGGATGGTCTTCCATAATAAGATCTCTGCCAAGCAACGCACTGTTATAGGAACCACTCAGCTCAGAAGACAAAGTCACTGCATAAATATGTTCAGCCTCGCAGTCATATGCTCTCATATATCTCTCAGGTGACGGGCAGGCTGATTTCGGACATTCCGGGCAGGCTGCCACTTTATCAATAAACTCTGCCTGATTAAATGTTTCATCATCTATGATCTGTTCAGCTCCTACCATCAGAGTCAGTGGAATGGATTCAAAACATTCATCTTTCTTCCATTCGTCCAAAAGTTCTCCACAACTATCTATGATAATCTTATATCTCAATTATATCGTCCTCTTTTCCATTATATGTAGTATTCAATACCAGATATATCTTATCACACCGCTTTACGTTTGAAAAGACTTTTTAATAAAAACACTGTTCTTTTTTTCAAAAGTGCTTTATAATAAAAAGACGCTTCCCGCAAAGTGCAGGAAGCGCTGCCTGATCCACAAAATATGTTCAGAAATATGCAGCAATCCAGAAGTCTTTTTTAATTCTGAACAGCTGTAAATCATGTTATCAGAGAGGTGTTGTATGCTTGCTTTAAAAATTACTGATGTAAAAGATTTTATGAATAAACTCCTGATCGGTGAGGTATTTGACCGTTTTTCTCTTGTCGAGGCATCTGTGACAACCTTCAACACTTTTACCATAAACGGAAAACTTCATTACGATTTCTTTGATACTGACACAAAGGCTGCTTTTGAGGAGAATTCCACAGAATATTCCCTCTGGCATGATGTAAAACCTTATTGTTTTTCTATCATACGCGGCAGACGCACACCTTTGAATTTCAGGATTGTATTTGAACTTTCTCATGATCAGACACAGTCGTTGTTAAAAAATGAACAGCATATTGCAGATATTCCTGTGCAAAGCTTTTATCTGAATATCCGGTACAAGAACCAGTCCCTTTTATGTACAACAGGTGTTTCTTATACTTCATTCAGTCCGGATAAACGTCTGGAACATCTCTGGGATGATTCCATGACTGTTTTTCTCTCCAGTCATCACATTCCCTGTGAGAAATTATGAGTAGATTCTGTTATCAGTCTTTATCCGAATAACGCAGATAATAGACCAGAATATCTATAAACTCACTGTTCGTCGGTTTATCTGCCATTGTACATCCTGCCATTTCTTCCAGTGTATCCTTATGATTCATCCAACATAAGTTTACCAGTGTTCTTATGTTGTGTTCTACATTAGACGGCGTTGATTTATATTTTCTTGCAATGACCGGATAAATATCTTTGGTGACTTTTACCGGTCGCTCATAAATTTTCTGTGCCATTTCTACTGCATCCACAACATAATAATATCCTTTATACTTTGATGTTGCACCCAATTTTCTAATAACTCCATAAACTGCACTCATACATCGTTCCTCCTGTAACTTCCATAATCTGTGTTTTTACAGATTTGGATATCTCATTTATTTACACACATTTCTCTATAAGTAAATGAAAGTCACGATATTGGCTGCCCGGAAGCACCATTGCAGTCACTATTCTCTGTAACCCGTTATATTTTCTGCGGATTCGGCATATTCATTAAAATATCGGCAACTTAATAATAGGAATTCATAAGACATTTGTCAATACCAATGTAATTGTTTTCCACAAAAATAAGGAGCAAAAATTATTCTCTGCTCCTTATTTGATATTCTGCTATTCTGACAGGCGTATCTGTCCTCTCATTGATCTGCCGGCAAATTGCCTGCTTTCTATCTTATTTTGCAATCATCAGCAAAATTTCATTGCTTCTCTGAACAAATCTGGTCATTTCGTCCGGTGAAAGCTGTTTATGGCTCATCATCGCAAGGTCATACAACTGTTCACAGATAAGCGGAGCCTTGTCAGATTCCTGATTCTCTGCCAGATATTTAACCAATGGATGATTCGCATTCAGAACCAGTGTTTCCTGTCCGCCAAACATATTCGGATCCATTCCATACATATTATACATCTTCATCATATCCTGCATACGGCGGCTCTCTTCGGAAAGAGTCATCATTGCTGATACATTTTCATTTTTCAGATTCTCAACATGTACTTCCAGTTTATCTTTATTAAGGCTCTTGCGGAAAAGTTCTGTCAGTGCTTTGACAGTTTCTTCATCTGCAGTACCCTCACCCTTCATTTCTTCGGTCAGATCAGCATCAATACGCTTAAACTGTACTTCCTGATGTTTCTGCTCAAGACTGGAAATAAATGCACTGTCAATATTATGCTTCAGGATAACGGCATCTTTTCCTGCTTCCGTAAACATATTGATATACTGACTCTGCTGAACTTCATCAGTTACATAGAAAATTACTGTCTTCTCAGGTTCTTTCGCTTCCGCAGTGTCTTTGTTTTCAGACTCTGCTGCATCTTCTTTCTTTTCTTCTGTCTGAGCCTCAGTTTCTTCTGTTTCTTTTTTATTCTCTTCAATGCAGTCCTTTAATGTGAGATATTTGCCATCAAGATTCTTAAAGAGTACATAATCTCCCATTTTTTCTGCAAACTTAGTATCTTTAATACAGCCATATTTAATAAACGGGCTGATATCATCCCAGTATTTCTCATAAGATTCTCTGTCAGTCTTGCACATTCCGGTAAGCTTATCTGCCACTTTTTTGGAAATGTATTCAGAAATCTTCTGTACAAATCCGTCATTCTGCAATGCGCTTCGTGACACGTTCAATGGAAGATCCGGACAATCGATCACACCTTTCAGAAGAAGCAGGAATTCAGGAATTACTTCCTTGATATTATCTGCGATAAATACCTGATTGTTATAAAGTTTGATCGTTCCTTCAATGGAATCATACTCTGTATTGATCTTCGGGAAGTACAGGATACCTTTTAAATTAAACGGATAATCCATATTCAGATGTATCCAGAATAACGGTTCCTTATAATCCATAAATACCTTGCGGTAAAATTCCTTGTATTCATCATCTGTACATTCATTTGGATGCTTCATCCAGAGCGGATTAATATCACTGATAGAAACCGGACGTTTATTGATCTTTACTTTATCCTTTGCAGGAGAAATTTCAACAACTTCCTTTTCACCTTTATCATTTTCTTTTTCTTCTGTCTTTGCTTCCTCATGAATATGTTCAACAACTACATCATCGTCTCTTAACTCAGATTCATCAATTGTCTCATATTCCTGAGGTGCATTTGCTTTGGAAAGGTAAATATGAACCGGCATGAAGGAACAGTATTTCTCAAGAATCTCACGCATACGGTATTCATTTGCAAATTCCAGGCAGTCTTCATTCAGGAACAGGGTGATTTCTGTACCAATCGTATTCTTGTTACCTTCCTGGATATCATATTCTGTTCCGCCATCGCAGGACCAGTGTACAGGCTGTGCACCTTCTGTATAGGAAAGTGTATCAATATGCACTTCATCCGCTACCATAAATGCAGAATAAAATCCAAGTCCAAAATGACCAATCATCTGATCATCTGTAGTTTTGTCTTTATATTTCTCAAGAAACTGAGTTGCACCTGAAAAAGCAATCTGGGTAATGTATTTCTCTACTTCATCAGCAGTCATGCCAATACCATTATCGATGAATTTCAGAGTTTTCTCATCAGGATTAACAATTACCTGAATCTCCGGTTTGTATCCTTCCGGAAAAGTATATTCTCCCATTACTTCCAGTTTTTTCAGTTTAGTGATCGCATCGCATCCGTTGGAGACCAGCTCTCTTACAAAAATATCATGATCGGAATATAACCATTTCTTGATGATTGGGAAAATATTTTCACTGTTAATTGATAAATTTCCATGTTTTACAGCCATGCTGTCCACACTCCTTTTTGTTTTTAATCATTTGCCGCAACTTTATCTGTCAATATACTGCATTCTTATCTGCTCTGCCTCCGAAGCCAAAACTATCCTCTCCTGTTTATCCTTTGAAATAGCTTTTGACTCCTGTAAGTTGCTTCTCTGAAAGATATAGTAATACCATTTATTCCAAAAGTCAAGAAAAAATTAGCACTCACCAAAAATGAGTGCTAATAATTTTATATTTTACATATTCCCCTGTATTTTTTCTTCAGATAACTCTTATTTCTTTCGTCTTTTGTATACCACAACTCCCACAATACATCCTGCTGCAATCGCCAGAATAATCACAAACGGTGTGATATTAGTCGTATCTCCTGTCTTTACCGCTGATTTCGCAGTTGCTCCATTCGGCTGCGGAGTCGGAGTTGCAGTCACAGTCTGCGCCTGTGTAATACTGAAATTCACCTGTTTAGTATCCTGCTCCCCTGTATTCTTCCATTCACTTCCATTATACTTCTGACGGTCAAATGTAACTGTCAATGTGTAGGTTCCGGCCTTCGTAATTCCAAATGCAGCAGTATAAGGTGCACTGCTCCAGCTATTTGTATTGATCACTTTCCAGTTATACGGTACATAGCGGACATCTCCCTTTCCCGGACTTTCATTGTCCATACCCGCTCCGACTGCTGTAAATGTAATCTTTGACTGTGTTGTGTATCCATCTGAACTGATTCCTGTAATCTTATTATCTGCCGGATCTGCAATTTTCGCCTTGCGGGCAGCTTTAACCGTAAACTGAACTTTCACTTCTGCACTGATCTGCTGTTCATTATCAATCACAACTGACTCTGTATAGGAGCCGGCCTTTAAACCCTCCTTCGGGCGGATTTTAAATGTACAGCTCTCCCCCGGTGCAAGCTCTGTGGCTGAAAGTTTCCCAATTTTAAAGTTTTTACCTGACGGTGCATTTAAAGTTACATTTGTATTCCCCTTATTCGTCACTGTAACTTTCTGCGCTTCCGGTGCCTCACTATATCCTTCTTTTGCTTTTCCAAAATTCAGTTCTTCCGGTGTTACGGATAATTTATAAATCTTTTTCACTTCCGAAACAGTCGCAGAAGCTTTGATCGTTGTTAATACATCTTCCTGTCCTTCCGAACTGGTCTGGGCTATCTGAATACTGTCCAGATAATTGCCGACTTTCAGACCGGTCACCGGTACTGCTGTAAATGCAGCAGAATCTCCCGGCTCCAGCACTGATGCCGAAAGTTCCCCAATATCAAAATACTCTGCATATGGCTGCATCAGCGAAACAGTTGTATTTCCTGTATTGGTAAGTGTAATGGTCGTCGCTTCAGGAGTATCATAACCTTCCTTCAGATCATCATAACTGAAAGATTCCGGATCTGCCTGAACTGCTGTGATCTGTTCCTGTTCTGCCTCTTTTACAGATACTTCCGCAGTTACCTGCGCTGCCACTTCCGAATCCTCTTCACTTTCAAATATCAGGGTATCACTGTAATCCCCCTTCGTCAGACCGGTTTTTGGCTGTACCATGAACATAAGAGAATCACCTTTTGCAATCTGTATTCCTGATACAGCTTCACTTCCATCTTCGTTCATCACCTCAAAATAATCTGATTTCGGTATCTTTAAAGTGACAGTTCCATCCCCTGTATTTGTTACGGTTACGGACAGTGTCTCATTGGCCTGTGTATAATTTTCTTCGATATCGCTGAAATTAAGACTTCCTGTATTTACCTCAAGAGACTGTGCCTCAAGAGATGCATCTGCATTGTCACCTGCCGATGGAGCCTCGCTGTCATCCGGCGTCTCTGTCGGTTCTGCAGAAGGCTCATCCGAAGGCTTCAGATCTTCGTCATCTGATGAATCATCCTCACCTTCAACTGCAATCTTCGCTTCAAAAGAAACCTCAATACCTTCTTCCGTCCGGTATGTGATCATATCATCATATTCACCCGGTTCCAGTCCTTCTCTCGGCTGTATCCATACGCTTACAGATTCACCTGCACTCAGCGGTTCTGTAATATCCTGAACCATAAAATGTTCCGGACTGATCTCCTGAAAATTCAAGCTCTCATTTCCGGTGTTCGTAATCTGCACATACTGTGCTTCCACATCCTCAAAATCACTCTTTACTGTTCCAAAATCACAGATCTGATCTTCGCTGTCCTCTACAGTGGCAGTCGCTTCGTAAGTCTTTTTATCTTTATCATCTTCACCTGCTGCCTGTCCATCTTTCTCTGATCCATCTGTCTGCACATTTCCGTTCTCATCCACCTGCAGCTGATCTTCTGTATAAATTTTCATCTGGGAATCATCAGTACCTTCTGTTGTTTCCTCCGGCTGACCTTTTGTGTTCTGAGATTCATCTTCCTGTTCATTCCCTGCATTCTGCTGTACATCTTCTGTTCTATCTACATCCTGATTTTCAGAATCCTGACTGCCTTCTGCATTATCTGCTGTTTCTTCCAGCTGTGCATCCTCTGTTCCATCTGCCGTTTCTTCCAGCTGTGCATTCTCTGTTCCATCTGCCGTTTCTGTCTGCTGTGCATCCTCTGCTTCCTGTTCCACTGCTTTCGCCTCTTCTTCAGTTGCAGCTACCTCTAACGTCTTTGCAGTAAGAGTACCTGTCAGTCCGCTTCCATCTACAGGGGTCAGATCAAGCACCAGTCTGCATCCCAGATCATCCTGAGTGATCGTATAGGTCTTCTCAGTACCTACCTGTGTTAACTCCTTCTCCCCGGTCTGTCTTGACCAGGAAAAAGTAAAATCTTCATCCGTAACCTCTTCCGGTGTAACCTTTGCATAATCTGCACTCAACACTACGCCTACAGCTGCAAGTCCCTTAATCTTAAGCTTACCGCCCAATTCTCCTGACGGAGCTGCCGCAAAAACCATGGATGGAATCATTGAAATAACCATCATCACAGTCATTACAACTGCAAGAAATCTCTTTCTCTCCATCTGTAGTCCTCCTTTTCATTTATAATAAGATTTGTAATTATTCAGCAGCCACTCTGAAGGTACTGAATAATTACAGTTCTGTGATGCTTCTGTGTCTGTCTGCCCTTTTCATTCCCATCACAGACCACAACATCGTTTTTTCTCTGTATAAAAGCATTATAGCATCACATTTTCCGGAAATGTAATCTGTATTTTCTCCCTTAAAACAACTTCAGCCCCTGAGTATCAGAGTTCAATTTTCTCCAATATTCAGGGACCGAACTGTGTTTTACAGTTATTTCTCCGATATATCACGTGATATCCATAATTTGACCGAACAGTTTTTATCCTTCTACTATCAGATATTTTCCATCCGGCAGAGCAAATACTTCACTTGCATCTTCCAGTTCTTCATCTGACATTCCTTCCACATCAGCGCCTGACTCTTCCAGATATTCTCTCACTTCTTCAATAGAATCCACAACCTGCGCCATGCAATCCTCAAGGAATGCTTCCGCTGCTTCATATGATTCTGCTACCGCCTGTGGAAAAAGCTGCTCCTGATTTTCAAGAAACGTATTAATACATTCTTCTGTAAACAATTTAAATAACCTCCTCAATCTTTCCCTTTGCCCGGATCAGCTTCTCAAGGACCGGTTCAACCTGTTTTGTCATATAGGACGTAGCTGCCCGTACCCCCTCCTTGGAATGCTCCATGGCAAAGCCATATTTTACCGCTTTAAGCATCTCTATATCATTATATTCGTCTCCGAACGCAATACATTCTTCCGGCGAAATATGATATCTTTTCTGATATTCTCTGATTCCTTTTGCCTTGTTTGTTCCAAAAGGAATAAAATCAATCCACTCATTTCCCGAAGTGACAACAACACATTCTTTTCCAAATCTGTCCATCCAGTATTTCACAGATTCTTCTGTAAGGCCGGCCGGTTCAAACACAGCCAGCTTCATGATAGGAGCCGTCATCTCTTCCATGCTGTTTACAAATCTGCATTCATTTTTTACTTCATATAACATATGGTCATGAAATCTCTTTGTCTTCGGCATCAGGTAGTGGTAATCCTTTGCAGAACAGGTAAACTCGGCATCCTTCTTTTCCAGGATTGCAGAAATAATCTCCCCTGCCAGCTTTCTGTCAAAAGAATCCTGATACAGTACCTCTCCATGATCCACTGCCAGTGCACCATTCTCCGAAATATAGGAAATCTCTGAAGCAACAGGCGCAAACAGCTTTGTCATATTCGGATATTGCCTTCCACTGGCTGCTACAAACATAATCCCCAGTTCCTCTAACTGCCTGATCAGCGAAAAAATTTCTTCAGGCAGAGACTGTGCCTTATGTAAAAGTAACGTCCCATCCAGATCACTTGCAACCAACTTAATCATTTCCTTGTTCCTCGCAAATTTTTACCAGATCTGTCGGTTTCTCAGCGACAAAATCTGCTCCATTCTCATTCAGTTCTTTTCGGTCACGAAAGCCCCATAGCGCACCTACTGTATACATTCCTGCTGCTTTACCGGTCTTCATATCTGTACTTGTATCTCCCACATACATACATTCTTCCGGTTTTACACCAAATTTTTCCGCAACCATAAGCGGACCATCAGGTGCCGGTTTCCTGCGGATTGCTTCACTCTGACCAACTACCATATCAAATTCCCCATCAAAAAGCTGCGCAATTACTTTCACAGCTGCAGGATGAGGTTTATTTGAACAAACTGCCAGCTTCACTCCATGTTCCTTCAATTTCTTTAAGGTTTCCGGCATTCCCTTATAGGGAACTACTTTATACATCGGATCTGCTTCAAACATTTCCCGGTAAAGCTTCTGTCCCTCATCATAATGCGCAAGTTCCGGATCCCCCGCATCCTTAAGTGCGCGGCGGATCAGCATATTTGCCCCTTCTCCGCTGTAATATCTGAAATTATCCACCGGAAGTGTTTTTAACCCGAATTTTTCCATAATAATATTAGTCACATAAGCCATGGAATCCAGCGTATCAGCCAGTGTTCCATCCAAATCAAATATACATGCTTTAATCATCTTTTGTCATCCTCTTAAGTTAATTCCTGATTTCTTCATTTCATAAAATAATCTGGCAACCGGGAGTCCTACCACATTATTGTAATCTCCGTTGATCCCCTTTACATAAATTCCGAAAAGTCCCTGGATGCCATAGCTTCCAGCCTTATCCATAGGCTCTCCTGTAGCAACATACTCTCTGATCTCCTCATCTGAAACCGGATAAAACGTCACATCTGTACTTTCATAAAAAGTATGTTCTGTCCAGACTTTTTCTTTCTTTTCCCATACAGAAACGCCGGTATATACCTGATGAGTATTTGCCTGAAGTTTCTTTAATGTATTCACTGCATCCTCTGTATCATGAGGTTTGCCAAGGATCGCATTCTCAAACACTACCACTGTGTCAGATCCGATCACAATTGTTCCGTCGGCACTATCTTTCATAGTGCGGATAACAGAAGCTGCTTTATCCGAAGCCAGCTGTTTTACTGCCTCTCCCGGATTGTCTGAGATACGATTCTCATCACCTGATGCAGGCAGCACTTCAAAATCCACGCCAGCCCGTTCCAACAGTTCTTTTCGTCTGGGTGAAGCAGATGCCAAAATAATTTTTCTCATAATAACCTCTTCTTTCCTGTCATAGTATACCTTGTATCTTTTTGGTATGCAACTGCTTTCATTAACTCTTTCCATAAAATTTCGCTTTTCTTTTTATCTGAAAAGTATTAAAATAACAATAACCTATAGCTGAATAAAATGGTGTCAGGAGTAAAAGATATTTTTATCCTGACTCGCTGTCAAAAATAGGAGAATATCAGAAAGGAGTTTATGATTATCATGGCTAAAATTAATAAAT
>OOCW01002424.1_pt1 | contig 10507 bp, 7 predicted proteins | sample 1671201 | NCBI WGS metagenome assembly OOCW01 (sample SAMN06348132, study PRJEB24527) | human gut metagenome | biome: human gut; feature: ankylosing spondylitis patient; material: feces | host: Homo sapiens | place: China | collected 2015-10
ATAGGGCAGGGACTGCCCAAATTAACGCCTGTGGAGATAGTAGGTTACGAGGTCGATGAAGCAGGAAGCCCATTGGCTTAAGACAATGGGTAGTTCACCAATGATAAGGTGGAAAAAAGGACAAAACATCGTTACTGCTCAGGCAGTATCTGAGCACTTTGCTGTATCATACATATCAGTTACCATATTTACCAGATTAAGGTTGACGCTCTATCGTGAATTACATATAATAAGCATGATTTACTGTGTCTTTTTGGGGAATACCGAAGGCATCTGGAGGAAAAATGAGAAGAAACCTTAATATAAAACAGAGAAAATGGCGGAGCTTTATCTTTGCAACGATTTTTGGTGTGACAGCAGCGACTGCGGTCATTACGGTAAAACCGTTGGAAAGTTATGCGTATACGGAGACGGCGGGTGTTTTGAATGATGGACCGGTACAGATGCGAAAGACTCCGGTAGATGGGGACAAGATCACATCTTTAGCTGCGGGTACAGCAGTCCGTGTGATAGATGAAGTGGATGGCTCCGATGGAATGAAATGGTACAAGGTACAGATTTCCTATAATGGAATGGCATCCACCGGATATATCCGGTCAGATTTTATCACGCTTTCAACAGAAGATACCTCTTCCGGAAGTACGATCACAGATAATTCAGCACAGGGTGCAGCCGGAGTTGTCACCAACACGAACGGCAATGTCTATGTGAGGACAGGTGCGAGCACGGCATATTCTCCGGTCACGACGGTAAAAAGAGATCAGACAGTCAATGTACTCGGACAGACAACCACAAATGGAACTGTGTGGTACAATGTGACATTTAATAAGAATGGTGTGGATTATGCAGGTTGGATCTGTGGAACCTATCTGGCAGTAACCGGACAGACTTCTGCGGATGGATCGCAGGGAGACACCACAACGGTGACGGATGATGAGTATGTTGCATCGTTAAAAGCAGCGGGATTTCCGGACAGTTACTGTAATTCGCTTCTGGCATTGCACCAGAAGTATCCAGACTGGCAGTTCGTTCCGGTACAGACAGGACTAGACTGGAATACCGTCATTGCAAATGAGAGTGTTGTCGGAAGGAATCTGGTGCAGAGTTCTTCCAATGATGCGAGAAAGTCAACGGAGACGGGGGCTTATGACTGGGCGACCAACAAATGGTATGGTTATGACGGAGCAGGCTGGGTAAGTGCCTCCTCCAATTACATAGCATATTGCATGGATCCGAGAAATTACCTGAATGACACGTATATTTTTCAGTTTGAAACGTTAGAATATGCGCCATATCAGAACGTGACAGGAGTTGGAAATATTCTGTCAGGCAGTTTCATGAGTGGAAACTATAGCGATACAGACGGAGCATCGCGAAGCTATGCAGATACTTTCATGGAAGTGGGACAGAACTTGAGTGTCAGTCCTTATCATCTGGCTGCAAGATGTAAGCAGGAGCAGGGAAATAAGGGGACAAGTCCTTTGATCTCTGGCAATTACTCTGGCTATAATGGATATTACAATTACTTTAATATCGGAGCATATACGACATCGTCTGCGTCTGCGACGGTCAACGGATTGATTTATGCGAAAAATAACGACTGGAATTCTATTTATAAATCAATTAATGGTGGAGCTGGTATCGTTGGAAATAATTATGTGAAAAAAGGGCAGAACACCTTATATTTCCAGAAATTTAATGTGGTGAATATGAACAGCATATACTCACATCAGTACATGACAAATGTGCAGGCGGCAATGTCAGAAGGAAAAACAATGAGCACCGCTTATGCGGATAAATCACAGGGATTTATATTCCGTATTCCGGTGTATAGCAATATGCCGGAGTCAGCAGTGACGTTTTCAGACAGTGGTAATCCGAATAACTGGCTCTCTTCTCTCAGCGTAAGCGGATATGGACTGACACCGTCTTTCCAGGGAGCAGTAACCGATTATTCCGTGATCGTTGGAACCGAGATAAGCTCGATCAATGTAGGTGCTTCGGCAGTTGCACCGAAAGCGGGAGTTTCCGGAGCGGGAACTTATGCATTGAATTATGGAAATAATGCGATCAACGTAACTTGTGTGTCACAGAGCGGTTCGGCAAAAACCTACACGATCAATGTGGTAAGACAGCAGCCGGCAGCAGACAATACCCAGACACCGGAAAGTGGTGGAACAACGGTTGCGGACGGCGTATCCGTTTCTACCTCCTATAAACTGGGAGATACCGTGATCACAGGTATTACACCGGGAACAGGCGCTTCTTCTGTACTTGCCAATATCTCAGCGGGAAGCGGCACGGTCAAAGTGCTGAAAGCAGATGGCACAGAAAATACCGGTGCAGTCGGAACAGGTAATAAAATTGCAGTATATGCAAATGGAACACTGGTGAAGCAGTATGACGTTGTCATTTACGGTGACATCAATGGAGATGGAAAAATCTCTGTGGTCGATCTGGTCATGATGCAGAAACAGATTCTTGGAACATCACAGCTTTCCGGTGCGTATGCAGCGGCTGCGGATATAAGCAGAGATGGAAAAGTTTCCGTAAAAGACCTTGTGCTTTTGCAGAAACATATTATAAATGCAGCACAGATTGAACAGTAACAGGGCTGTGTGGATAGAAAGAGTTATTTTAGTGAGAAAATACAATTTTCACACATAAGAATGGAGAGTAAAATGAAAAAGAAATTAGGTGTGATCATTACACTGTTAACATTATGCATCTGCCTTATGACACCGCAGATGCATGCCAAGGCGGCTTCCGGAAAAACAACGATCGCTGTGTCTGCCAGTTCCCTGAATATCGGACAGACTGTGACGGTAACGGCAAAAGCATTAAGTGCATCCGGGGACAGTGCATATGCCAATATGGTTTTGACCTATGATGCCGGCATTCTGGAGTTTGTGAGCTGTAATGCAACTTATGGCGGTGGCGGCGGAAGTATTTCGGTAGCGAGTGACAGCTTCAGTGTGACATTAAAAGCAATCAGTGCGGGAAAAGCTTCTATTTCGCTTTCTGCTACGGATGGTGTTATTTACGGTACCGAAGAAGAATTGGATTCCATGGCAGGCAGCAGCACTTCTGTAACGGTCAAAAACGAAGCAGCTGGTGGAAACAGCACGAACAATGGAAGCTCCGGCAGCAATGGAAATGCGGGAAATGGAAGCAGTTCTGGAACAGGAAGTAACAACAATACTGGAAGCAATACGGCAGCTTTATCCGCAGATAATTCCTTAAAGGCACTGACGATTTCACCGGGAACATTGTCTCCGGCTTTTAAGGGAAGCACCACAAAGTACACGGCAACGGTTGATAATTCCGTGACAAGTATTGCAGTGAGTGCAACACCGGTCAATGAAAAGGCAACCGTTGAATCGGTTACCGGAAACACGAATCTTGCCGTCGGAGCGAATGTTGTGAAGATTGTTGTAAAGGCAGAAAACGGAACAACAGCCACTTATAAAATCACTGTGACAAGACAGGCTGCAGGAACCACCGGAAGTGAGACGACAACTACAGGCGGTGAAAACGGAGACGACGGAAATGGTGACAGCGAGACTCCAGAAGATACTGAGGAAGTGGACACAACGGAAACTCCGGTATCAGCGGCAGATGTTGTGATCAATAACACGACCTACCATATCGCAGACAATTTTACAGAGGAACAGATTCCGGCTGATTTTACAGAAGCAACAGTTAATTTCCGTGGAACGGAATGCAGAGGTCTGACGTTTGACAAAGGAACAATTTCTCTGATCTATCTGGAAACAGACAATGTGGACGCAACGACCGGCAGATTCTTTATTTATGATGAGACCAGGGATGTTGCCTATGATTTTATGAAGTTTACTGCAGGTGAGAGCAGTTATGCTATCCCACTTCTGGCGCCACTTGATTCGGTACTGCCGGAGAGTTATGTGCAGGTGTCCCTGCAAATGCCGGAAAATACCGTGATGACCGCTTACCAGCTTCCGGTAGAGGATGGAGAGGAAGCATCTGATTTCTATATCTTTTATGGAGTGAACCAGGATGGAACCGAAGGCTGGTATCAGTATGATGCAGCAGAAGGCACTTACCAGCGTGTGAACGGAAATATTACAGAGACAGCGGATTCTTCTTCGGATGATCTTGCAGCATTGCAGAGCGAGTATGATGAACTCTCAAAGAAATATAAAGATGCAAAATCCTTTTCCAGAAACATGATCGCTGTGCTTATTTTTGTATTGGCAATCGCAGTTGTGGTCATACTGAATATCATGCTCTTTGGCAGAAAGAAAAAAGGAAAAGACGAACTCTCAGAGGACAACGATCCGGAGCTTGACGAGCCAGAGAACGAGGACGACGAAGCAAACGAAGAGACAGAAACCGAGAAAAAACCTTTCTTGGGAAAATTCCATGGATTCCGAAAAAAAGAAAAAAATGAGGATGAGGACGATTATTTCGATGACGAGGAAGAGTACATCGAGGAAGATCATCCGATCAACAGGGCTTACCGCGAATGGAATGATTATGAGGATGAAATTCCATCCACTTCTGAGAAATCAGTGACAGAAGAAAAGTCCGAGAAAAAATCATCTACAGAAAATGAAAAAATGGATGTGCCGCAAAAAAATGAAACTTCTGTGAAAAATGAAAAAGGAATGGAAGTTTTCGACCTAAATGATTTATAATATAAAATAGAATGTAGGTAATTGCGAAAATCATTCATAACGTAAATTAAATTGTGAAAAATCAACAAAAGCTTGAGAAAACACTGTGGAACCGTGTTTTCGAAAATTTTGTTGATTTTGAACAATTTGAGATAGATTAAGGAGAGTTTGCAATCACCTAATAAATAACATGAGGAGACAACATGCAATTACCATACACTGTAAAAGCCAAAAAAGCGATTGATATCGCCGGCAAAATGTCAAAATCATTACATCATAATTATATCGGAACCGAGCACTTACTGATTGGGCTATTGAAGGAAAATTCAGGAGTAGCGGCAAAAATTTTGAATGAGAATGGTGTAGAGTTAGATAAAATTGTAGATCTGATCAAAGAATTGATCGCTCCGGCGGAGGGAACAGCAGTAGCAGAATCAGATGGTTATTCACCGAGAGCAGCAAAAGTTCTTGAGAATGCAGAGAAGGAGGCAGTCAGATTCCATGCAGATGCCATTGGAACAGAACATATTCTGATTGCCATGATCAAAGAGACAGACTGTGTTGCATCCAGATTACTGACAACGCTGTCCGTCAATATGCAGAAAGTCTTTGTGGACACTCTCATTGCGATGGGGGAAGATGCAAATCTTTACCGCGAAGAATTTCAGAATGGCCGTCCGGGAAAAAAGAAAAATAATGAGGGAACCCCGACGTTGGATCAGTATTCCAGAGATCTGACACAGCTTGCAACGGAAGGAGCACTGGATCCGGTGGTTGGACGTGAGGAAGAAATCCAGAGAGTGATTCAGATTCTAAGCAGAAGAACGAAGAACAATCCATGTCTGATCGGAGAACCGGGAGTTGGTAAAACGGCTATCGTGGAAGGAATCGCAGAGCGTATCGTATCCGGCCTTGTACCGGACTCTGTTCAGGGAAAAAGAGTGGTATCTTTAGACCTATCCGGTATTGTGGCTGGTTCAAAATACCGTGGCGAATTTGAAGAGCGTATCAAAAAAGTGATTCAGGAAGTGACAAAAGCAGGAAATGTTTTGCTGTTTATCGATGAGCTTCACACAATCATCGGTGCCGGTGGCGCAGAGGGCGCGATCGATGCCTCTAATATTTTAAAACCTGCACTTGCCCGTGGTGAGATTCAGATCATGGGAGCAACGACAATCACAGAATACCGCAAATATGTAGAAAAAGATGCTGCACTAGAGCGAAGATTCCAGCCTGTGACGGTGGAGGAACCGGGCGAGGAACAGACAGTTGCAATTTTGAAAGGGCTTCGCGGTAAATACGAAGCACATCATCATGTAAAGATCACGGATGAGGCAGTCGAGGCGGCAGTCCGCCTGTCAGCGCGCTATATCAATGACCGTTTTTTGCCGGATAAGGCAATTGATCTGATGGATGAAGCAGCAGCAAGAGTGCGGTTTGGCGTGTCTAACCATACAGAGAAACTTGCGGAATTGAGAAATCAGATCACAGAAAAAGAATTACAGTTAGAGGATGCTCTGAGCAATTCCGATATTGCGCTTGCAAAACAGTGCAAGGAAGAAAAAGAAGCATTGGAAGCAGAGCTTGAGAAGCAGACAAAAAAAGCGCAGCGTGAGATCCGCAGAAAGAATCTGTCTGTCACAGAGGATGATGTGGCAGATGTTGTTTCCGGCTGGACAAAAATTCCGGTGAAGAAACTGGCAGAAGGCGAGGCAGCCCGCCTGAAAAAATTAGAGGCAACGCTGCACAAACGTGTCGTTGGTCAGGAAGAAGCTGTGACGGCTGTGGCAAAAGCGGTGAGACGTGGACGTGTCGGTTTAAAAGATCCGAGAAGACCAATCGGTTCGTTCCTGTTCTTAGGACCTACAGGTGTAGGTAAAACGGAGATTTCCAAGGCACTGGCGGAGGCTGTTTTCGGCAATGAACAGGCGATGATACGTGTTGATATGTCGGAGTACATGGAGAAACACAGTGTTTCTAAAATGATCGGTTCCCCGCCGGGATATGTCGGACATGAGGACGGCGGTCAGCTCAGCGAGAAAGTGCGCAGGAATCCGTATTCCGTGATTTTGTTTGACGAGATTGAAAAAGCGCATCCGGATGTATTTAATATTTTACTCCAGGTGTTAGATGATGGACATATCACGGATTCCCAGGGACGCAAGGTGGACTTTAAAAATACGATCATTATCATGACATCAAATGCAGGAGCACAGTCCATTGTGGAACCGAAAAAACTTGGTTTTGCATCTTCTGATGATGAAAAGCAGAATTACGAGCGCATGAAAAACAGTGTGATGGAGGAAGTGCGCAGGATTTTCAAACCGGAGTTCTTAAACCGTATTGATGAGACCATCGTATTCCGTTCACTGAACAAAAATGATATGAAACAGATCGTCACATTAATGTTGAAAGATCTGACAGACCGTTGTAAGAGCCAGATGGATATCACACTTCATGTGCGTGACAGCGTGAAAAATTATATTGTGGAAAAAGCATACGAACCGAAATATGGAGCAAGACCACTCCGCCGCAAAATCCAGAATGAGATCGAGGATCAGCTTGCAGAAGAAATCTTAGACGGCAAGGTGAAAAAGGGTGATGAAGTGATCGTCACTACGAAAAAGAATGCAGTTGTTTTTGAAGTAAAGGAACAGTAACACAAAAATAAAAAAATCCTTAAAAATGATGAAAATGCTGGCAATCGAAATGTAGTTGAGCTATAATGATTTTACAAAATTTTTACGGTGCAGCAGGCAGAGAAGGACTGTACCACAGGAGGAAAAGATGAGCGCTATTAGTGAATTAATTCGTTCAGAAGCAGATGGAACGATCAGTTTTGGAGATTACACTCTGGATGCAAAGGCAAAGCTTGATAACTTCGGGCATCAGGGAGATCTTTATAAGGTAAAAACTTACAAAGACATCACCAAGCTGGAGCGTAATGGTATGTTTGTTTATGAATCCGTACCGGGAACAGCGGCATATCATTTGAATGCAACGGACACAGGAATTTCTTTTTCCGTGGAAGGACCGGAAGATGCTCAGATCACACTGGAGTTAGAAGAAGAGACTGAGTATGAAATTACAGTGGACGGAGCAAGCGCAGGTAAGATGAAAACAAATCTCGGTGGCAAGTTGACCGTCAGTGTGGAACTTGGAGAGAAACCGGTAGAAGTTCAGATTCAGAAATGCTAAGAAATGATAAGGGGTTGTCAGAAACGGCAACTCCTTTTGCTGTCAATAAAGGAAGGTTTTATGGCAAAAGGAAAAACAAGTATTTTTTTCTGCCAGTCCTGCGGATACGAATCGTCCAAATGGATGGGGCAGTGTCCGGGATGTAAGGAATGGAATACATTTGTAGAAGAAGTGGTGGACAAAAAGAGTGCGGGCACACTGGCAAAGCAGAAAGCGACAGCGTCAGAGGCAAAGGTACTGCCTCTGTCCCAGATCGAGATGACCTATGACAAGCGTGTGTCAACAGACATGAAAGAATTAGACCGTGTACTTGGCGGCGGTATTGTGCAGGGTTCCATGGTGTTAGTGGGAGGTGATCCCGGAATCGGAAAATCCACATTGCTGCTTCAGGTCTGCAGGAATCTGTCGGAGCATAACATAAAAGTGCTCTATATTTCCGGGGAGGAATCTTTGCAGCAGATCAAGATCCGTGCAGAGTGTATCGGAAATTTCGGGGACAGTCTGAAACTGCTGTGTGAGACAAATCTTGACACCATAAAGGCAGTCATTGACCGGGAAAAACCGCAGATCGTTGTAATCGATTCCATCCAGACGATGTTTAACGAAGAGGTTTCCTCGGCACCGGGCAGTGTATCACAGGTGCGCGAGTCCACAGGTGTTTTGATGCAGATTGCAAAGGGAATGGGAATCTCCATTTTCATTGTGGGACATGTGACGAAAGAGGGAGTGGTGGCAGGACCGAGGGTGTTAGAACACATGGTAGACACCGTGCTTTATTTTGAGGGAGACAGGCATGCGGCTTACCGTATTTTAAGAGGTGTAAAAAACCGTTTTGGCTCCACAAATGAGATCGGTGTATTTGAGATGCGGCAGGACGGACTTGTGGAAGTGGAAAATCCGTCTGAATACATGTTGAGCGGTAAACCGGAGGGAGCGTCCGGCTCTGTTGTGGCATGTTCCATGGAAGGGACTAGACCAATCCTTTTGGAGGTGCAGGCACTTGTATGTCACAGTAATTTTGGTATTCCGCGAAGAACAGCGGCAGGAACGGATTTTAACCGTGTCAATCTTTTGATGGCGGTTCTGGAAAAAAGACTGGGCTTAAAGCTGGGTGACTGTGACGCCTATGTGAATATCGCAGGAGGAATCAAAATGAATGAGCCGGCAATCGACCTTGGCATTGTTCTTGCATTGATCTCAAGTTACAAGGACAAACCGATCGATGAGAAAACCATCTGTTTTGGCGAGGTCGGATTAAGCGGTGAGGTCCGCGCGGTAAATATGGCAGAACAGCGGGTGCAGGAGGCAAAAAAACTTGGCTTTGAGGTCTGTATTCTACCGGAAGTCTGCAGAAAATCCATGACAGAAGTAAAAGGTATCAGGCTGGTCGGTGTGAGCAATCTTTTAGATGCCATGAATTATCTGAAATAAAAAAATTGTATGAATTTTATAAAAAATAAAGGAAATTGAAAAATCCTGCCGAATAATAAAAATATGGAGATTTTATTGAAACGATTTTTTATATGGTGCTTCGGGAGAGACTGTCAGATATCAGAGAGGTGATACATATGACAATACGGGAAGAACTTGAAAAAATGGAGCGGGAAACATTAAGTCCTTATGCAACGCTCAGTGTGAACACGAAAGGCAGGGAACGCGAGGAAGAACAGTGCGATGTCCGGCCTGTTTTTCAGCGAGACAGGGACAGAATCCTGCATTGTAAGGCATTCCGGCGGTTGAAGAATAAGACACAGGTTTTTCTGACACCGAAGGGAGATCACTATAGGACAAGACTTTCCCATACCTTAGAGGTATCGCAGAATGCGAGAACAATTGCAAAAGCACTGCGTCTGAATGAAGATTTGGTGGAAGCAATCGCATTGGGACACGATATGGGGCATACGCCGTTTGGCCATGCCGGAGAGTATGTGTTAAACGAAATCTGTGAAGACGGATTCCGGCACAACGAGCAGAGTGTCCGTATCGTGGAAAAACTTGAGAAAAACGGCATGGGCTTAAACCTGACATGGGAAGTGCGGGATGGCATTTTAAATCATCAGTCTAAGTCAATGCCCCATACTTTAGAGGGAAAAGTTGTCCGCTTATCAGATAAAATCGCCTATGTTTACCATGACGTGGATGATGCGATCCGTGCAGAGATTCTGACGGAGGATGATATTCCGTTAGAGATCCGGAAAACATTAGGTTTTACCACAAAACAGCGCTTAAATACACTCATACATAACGTGATCATGAACAGCATGGATCAGGATGACATCCGGATGTCAGCAGATATTCAGGAAGCCATGTTTGAGCTGCGCCATTTTATGTTCGATCATGTATACACAAATCCAATTGCCAAGGGTGAGGAAGTGAAGGCTAAGGCAATGATCCGGCAGCTCTTTGGATTCTACAAAGACCACATTGAGTTTCTGCCGGAAAAATACCTCGCCATGCTTGATGAAGGGGAAAAGACGGAGCGCGTGATCTGCGATTACATCGCAGGTATGACCGACCAATATGCCATCACCAAATTCAGCGAATACTTCCTGCCGCAGGCCTGGCAAGTGGATGGTTACTAAGCCAATATAGCCTGCGGCGTGGGAAGGTTGATGGGTATTATAGACAATTGCGAAACTCATAACAACCTAAAT
>OOCW01002426.1_pt1 | contig 10500 bp, 9 predicted proteins | sample 1671201 | NCBI WGS metagenome assembly OOCW01 (sample SAMN06348132, study PRJEB24527) | human gut metagenome | biome: human gut; feature: ankylosing spondylitis patient; material: feces | host: Homo sapiens | place: China | collected 2015-10
TAAAGGACTATCACTGAAGAAAGTATCATTTAAGCAATGTGTAATTGTAGGATTATACTTCGGAGGATTTCAAGGACTAATGCCTTTAATAGGGTATATATTAGGTAGTCAATTTAAAGACTATATAACTAGTGTAGATCACTGGATTGCATTTATTTTATTAACTTTTATTTCACCTAACATTTTAGCTAGCACTAAAAAGGCATATGTTCTACCTGCTGCTAAAATTATAGCGTCCATCCAATCTAACCAAATTAAATAATTCTCATTCAGCATTCCTATTCTCCAATTACATAAGCTAATGCTTTTTTAAATGCTTTTGCTTTAAACCTGCTAATTGGTATCTCCTGATCAGCAATGCATAAAAATTCTTTTTCAACATATTCAACTTGCTGTAAGTTAACTAAATATCCTCTATGACATCTAAAGAATACTTCTTTATCTAATTTCTTCTCAAGTTCTCCTAAACTTATATGGGTATCATATACTCTTTGCTTTGTATAAATATTAATCTTTCTACCATAGGTCTCTGCATATAAGATATCACTAGCTAAAATTTTATATGAAGAATACTGACTTTTAATCCATATATATTCTTCATTTTTCTTTAAAATTTCTTGAATACAAGGCATTACTTGTCTTCTAAACTCTGTTTCTGTAATTGGCTTTATAAGATAACGCTTAGCAGCCACCTCATAACCTTCTTGTAAATATGTTGTTAGGCCCGATACAAAAATAATGTCCACATTCTTATCTTGCTCTCTTATTCTCCTAGCTGTTTCCATACCTGTTAGTTCACTCATTTGTATATCTAAAAAAATGAGCTGCGCTTTAGAAACATAATTATTAATTAACTGTTCTCCTGACTCATATTCAATAAGTTCATAGGGGACATCTAATTCTTCCAATATAGGTCGTAAATAGCTTTTAAGCTGTTCTCGCTGTGCTTTTTCATCTTCACAAATTAAAATTGTAAACATAGCTTCTCCCTTAAATTATTTAAATATAAATGTTGTTTGTTAGTCCATTTTTTATGTACACCTTATTATAGTATCGGCATGTGGATTTAGCAATAATACTCTTTTTTGTAAAAAACAAGAAATTAAAAAATTATCCCCCATAAGCTTTCATATGAATTTACACGAAAGCTTATGGGGGATATTAATGATCTATTTCATTAGGCAATGAGATTTTTAAGCCATTTGCCTGATTTAAGACGCACCACTTCAAACGGTATTTTAATAATTTCTTCAGTACATACTAAAAAGAACACAATATGTACTGGTAATTTAAACACTGTAACACCAATGAAGGCTAATGGCACTGAATAAAACCAAATTGTACCTGCCTGCACAATCATAGAATAAGTAGTATCTCCACCACCTCTAAATACACCAATAATCATAATGGCATTAAATGTTCTAAGTGGCATAAAGATTGCCATAACACGTAACACTTTAACAGCTGCTACATATGTTTCTGGCTTAATATTAAATAAACTAACAACACTAGGTGCCGAAATCCACATTGCAATTCCTAATGCAATTCCAATAAAAGGTGTTAATTTACCAACATGAGAAGCATATTGATGTGCTACATCTTCTTCTCCTGCACCAATTTTATTACCAATCATAATAGCCGCTGCAAAGCCTATTCCCGTTAAGAAAATAAAGAACATATTAATGATGGTAGTTGAAATCTGCATTGTGGCAGAAGCATCTGTACTAATTTTAGCATATGCAGCAGCATAAGCGGCTGAACCTACTGAGAAAATAAGTTCATTGACAATAACAGACCACGATGTCTTAAAGTAAGTTTTGATTGTACCTATATTAAAGTTCATAAGCTCATTAAGCTTAGATGCCACTTTATTTTTGCTACAATAAACAACACTTACAATGAAAACTACTTCTATTAAACGTGCAATCATTGTTGCTAACGCTGCACCATTGACACCCATTTGAGGCGCACCAAATTTTCCAAAGATTAATACCCAGTTTAAAATAATATTTACGCCTACACCAATGAGGCTTGCAAACATTGGTGCTTTAGTTTGCTCTGTACTTCTAAGCGCTGATGAAAAGGCTTGTGTAACACCCATAAATAAACAGCTCACAGCTACTATTTTAAGATAGTTTACACCAATTGCGATTACTTCTGGATCACTTGTTAAAATCCCCATTACAACATGTGGCACAAAGAATGCTACTCCACCAAATAACGCTGAAGCACCAAGCCCTACTACTAAATCTATTCCTAAAAATGTTTTTATCCCTTTTAAATCACGACTGCCCCAAAATTGAGACATAAATACACTTGCACCTGCATTAATTCCCATAAGACACAATGTAAATACAAACATATATTGATTTGCAAGTCCTACTGCTGAAATTGCTGTCTCTCCTAATTTACCTACCATCATTGTATCCACTAAGTTAAGTGACGACGTAATGAAACTTTGAAGAGTAATAGGAATCGCCAGCATAAGCAATGTACTTAAAAATGCTTTGTCTTTAAAAACCTTCTTCATATCCTTTCCTCCATTAAAAATCTGTCATTCCATATTATGGCAAAAACCACAACAAAAAAAGAAACAGCTAATGGGTAGTCTAGCCGCCCATCTGCTGTTTCATATATTAATGTTATTTTGTTCTAATTTAACCATTTAACATTATGGTATAGGTTATTATAAATGTCAATACTTTTAGGACATTAACAGTTATTCCTAATTAGAGTCTTACAGTTTTTACTAAATTTCAATTAACGTACAGTTGCACCGCTTACCATTTCACCAAGTGGTCCTACTGCCACTAAGTTTCCATTGTCATCAGATGCACAAAGTACCATACCTTCAGATAAAATACCACGAAGTTTAACTGGTTTAAGATTTGTTACAACAACTACTTTTTTACCAACGAATTCTTCTGGTGTGTAGTATGCTGCAATACCAGATACGATTTGTCTTACTTCATCACCGATTTTAATTTTAGAAACTAAAAGTTTATCAGCTTTTGGTACTTTCTCACATTCAATTACTTCACCAATTTTAAGTTCAACTTTAGCAAAGTCATCAATTGTGATTTCAGATACTTCTTCTGATTTTTCTTCTTTAGCAGCTTTTTTGTCTGCTTTTTTAGCTTCAGCTTTTGGTTCTTCTTTCTTCTCAATAGTTGGCGCATGAGCTTCTAAGATTTCAAGTTCTTTTTCTTTATCGATACGTGGGAACATGTTTTCACCTTTTTTAGCTGCTACAGCTTTTGGAAGTGTACCAAATGTGTGGATTGTATCCCAAGCAGTAAGTTCACCTCTTGTAATACCAAATTGTGCCCAGATTTTTTCTGGTGTTTGTGGCATAAATGGTTCGATCATAATACTTACAATACGGATTACTTCTGATAATGTATAAAGTACACCAGCAAGTTTAGCTTTGTTAGCTTCATCTTTAGCAAGTACCCATGGCATTGTTTCATCAATGTATTTGTTCATTCTTCTGATGATTACCCAGATATCTTCAAGGGCATTATTGAAGAATAATTTTTCCATATTAGCTTCCATTTTAGCAATTTGTTCTTTAACAACGTTTTGAACATCAGCATCAAATTCATTGCCTTCTTGTTCTTCTGGAAGGGTACCAAAGTATTTTTCAATCATAGCAACTGTTCTAGATGTTAAGTTACCAAGGTCATTTGCAAGGTCAGAGTTAATTCTTGAGATAAGTGCTTCATTTGAGAAGTTACCATCTTGACCAAATGCAATTTCACGAAGTAAGAAGTAACGGATAGCATCGCTACCATAACGTCCTACAAGTACACTTGGATCAACTACTGTTCCTTGAGATTTACTCATTTTACCACCATTAATTACAAGCCATCCATGACCGAATACTTGTTTTGGAAGTGGTAAATCCATAGCCATAAGCATTGCTGGCCAAATAATAGTATGGAAACGAATAATTTCTTTTCCTACTAAATGTACATCTGCTGGCCAGAATTTCTTGAAGTTTGCATCATCTTCTTGTAAGTAACCCAGTGCAGAAATGTAATTTGATAACGCATCAAGCCATACATATACAACGTGTCCTGGGTCAAATTCTACTGGAATACCCCATTTAAATGATGTACGAGATACACAAAGATCTTCAAGTCCTGGTTTTAAGAAATTGTTAATCATTTCATTTTGTCTTGTTTGAGGCTGAATGAAATCTGGGTGAGATTCAATGTACTCAATAAGACGATCTTGATATTTAGAAAGTTTGAAGAAGTAAGATTCCTCTTTTACTTTTTCTACTGGTCTACCACAGTCTGGACATTTACCATCTACTAATTGGTGTTCTGTGAAGAAACTTTCACATGGTGTACAGTAAAGACCTTCATATTCACTTTTGTAAATATCGCCTTGATCATAAAGTTTTTTAAAGATTTTTTGTACTGTTTCTTTATGATTAGCATCTGTTGTACGGATGAATTTATCATAGCTAATATCCATAGTTTTCCATAAATCTTTAATCCAATCTACGATATTATCTACGAATGCTTGTGGTGTAACACCTTCTTCAGCTGCACGTCTTTCAATTTTTTGACCATGTTCATCTGTTCCTGTTAAGAACATTACATCATATCCTGTTAATCTCTTATATCTTGCTATCGCATCAGCTGCTACAGTTGTATATGTATTACCAATATGTAGCTTAGTTGATGGATAATAAATTGGTGTAGTTATATAGTAAGGTTTTTTACACATATCTATTCCTCCTAAAATAATTATATAAAAAAAGCCTCTATATAAGCTGTTTTGCCCATATAGAGACGTTATATACGCGTTACCACTCTATTTTAAACTTATTTCACAATAAATTTCTCATTAAGTGAATATCTTCACTTTGCAATATAACGGTTGCACCCGTATCATCTTACTTAAATTTTCAGATGATCTGCTCCGAGGCCATCTTCATATAATTTCAATGCACTGGTTTCCACCATCTCCAGCTCTCTTTAGCAATCAATTATACTACTCTTCTCTTCTATGCATTTATCAATTTTATGATATTATAAAATAAAAAAACTGTCAAATTTTATATACTTGAACCTCTATATTTTTGTTTTTTATTTGTTATAATATTAACAGGAGAGGATGCATACAATGAATTACTTTAAATTACCTAAAGTAGGCCTTAGAACTTTCAAATCAGGACTTGCTGTTTTTCTATGTCTACTTTTAATTCCTAATGAACCATTTTTTGCTTGCCTTACAGCAGTTATTTGTTTAGGTGATACCGTTACAAATTCTGTTGATACAGGCATAAATCGTGGCGGTGGAACTATAATTGGAGCATTTTCTGGGTTGTTATTCTTATTCATATTTAGATTTTTAGAAAATCATATTGCAAATACATATGTCTCCAAATTGCTAATCTATATGTTAATTGGCTTCGGAATAATTATTATGATATCAATATGTAATAAAGTTAAAAGACCTGGTGCAATTAATATAACATGCATATCATTTCTTGGAGTAACTACTGCTCATGCTTACTCTGATCCATTATATTATGCATTAAATAGATCTTGTGAGACAATCCTTGGAATAATAATCTCTATATTAGTAAATACACTTATTACTCCTCCACCACATAAATAGTAGAACTGAGTTTTACTATTTAATGATGAATTTAGAATTATGAATTATGAATTAAGGGTGAAATTCTTACAGAATTTCTGAAAATTAATTTTTTCTAAACTCCCTGAGTTTATTCCTTAATTCATCATTCATCACTCATCATTCATAATTATCTAAGTTCATCATTAAAAAAAGACTTCCAACAGAATTGCCCCTAATAATTCTGTTGGAAGTCTTTTTTCTTTGCCCCTATATTTAACGCCCTCTTTTATTTATTATGCTTATTGCTTAAGCTTCTTCTACTTTCTTACCAAATATCATTATTCCTATAAATAATGCTACAAAAGACATTGGTAATACTATATATATTGGAAGTCCAAATCCTGCAGGAATATAGCCAAATAGTATAGTTATTGCAGCTACAAATAATGCATACCACATTTGTGTCTTAACATGATCTATATGATTGCATCCAGCTCCCATTGAAGAAAGTATTGTTGTGTCTGATATTGGAGAACAATGATCCCCAAAGATTGCCCCTGTTAATACTGCACTTGTACTTACAATTACAAATGACATTTCTGGATTAATTTTATATGCTAATGGAATTGCTAACGGCATTAGGATACTCATTGTTCCATAAGCTGTTCCTGTTGAGAATGAAATCACTGCTCCAAGTACAAATATTAAACTTGGTAATAAAAATGCAGGTATAGCTCCATTCAATGCTTCTACTAAATACTGTGCAGTTCCTAATTCCTTTATTACAGATCCTAATGACCAAGCTAATATAAGGATAACTCCTGTAATTATAAGCCCCTTCATACCATCAACCCATGCTTCAATGGCTTCACTTATAGTAAATATTTTCTTACATACTGACATAATTATTGCAACTATTGAAGCAAATAATGCTGATTGGAATAATGCAACTGATGCATCTGATGCTGCAAAAGTTTCTAATATTGCTTTAAAAGATAATGGTGAATTTGTTATTATTGCTTGGATAGCTGTATCGTCACCAGCCATTATTGTTGAATATCCACTATAGTAAAAAGCAACTACAGATGAAATAATTAATGCCCCTATTGGTACAATTGCATTCCAAATGCTTAGCTTTACACCTTCTTTTGGTTCTAACTCATCCATATGAGAAGAAGTTGCCACAACCTCTTCACCAGCTAAATCCTTTGATTTTCTTGCTGCTATTTCAGCTTTTCTCATTGGACCAAATTCTCTTAAAGTTATTGTTGTAATTACAATGAATGCAAGTATTAATATGTTATAGAATCTATAAGGTATTGTTTGAAGGAATACTCCAAATCCACTAGCTTCAACACCTATTGTTTCAAATCCTTCTGAAATTAAGCTTACTTCTAAACCAATCCAAGTTGATATTATAGCAAGCCCAGCTATTGGTGCTGCTGTTGCATCAATGATAAATGCTAATCTTTCTCTTGATATTTTCATCTTATCTGCCACTGGTCTCATTATTGGACCAACAATCAATGAATTTGCATAATCATCAAAGAATACACATATTCCTAAAAACCAAGTTATAAGCTGTGTGCTTTTTGCTGTTTTTGCTTTCTTTGCTAAAGCTTCTGCAATAGCTTTTGCTCCACCCATTTTAGCAACTAAATTAATAACTCCTCCAATTACAAGAACCTGCATGATAATTCCTGCATTCCATGGATCAGCTAATGAATTTAATGCTCTATCAATAAAATCTAAAAATGCTTGTGTTAAAGCTCCAAATACATTAAATCCTGTTAGATTCAAAATAAATCCGCCTGATAAAACTCCTATAAATAATGAAATGACAACATTTTTAGTTATAAATGCTAATACTATAGCAACTATTGGCGGTATTAATGTAAATAGTCCAAATCTATCTGCATTACTTACTGCCGGCTCAACTTCTGCTGCAAAAACAAATGTTGTTGATAACATGAATATCATCATAGTTAAGCCAAAGATTCTTTTAAAATTTCTTTTCATACATTGTTCCTCCTTAAATATTTACATGAATATACTTAAGGGTACCTATCTTAAAACTAAAAAAAGCCTTGAGTTAACACTCAAGGCTTGTAATAATCATAAATAATACAAGTATAAAAATCCTCAAATGATAGCTCAACACAAATGTAATTTGTGACAGTGATGCATATATTTTATACATCCCCAGCTATACAACCTTAAAGCATCAGTTGTATGCTTCGGCAACAATTCCTTTCTTACTAAATCATAGTGCTTACCTCATTAGTAATACTGATAATTATTGCGCCTCTACCCTTACGTTATTCATTTTTTACAATTTCTATTATACAAGCATTTTTTTATTATGCAATAGAATTTCTTAAATTTCATTAATTTATTCTATTTTTTTCCATGAAATCTTCTATTTCTTCTACAGTTTTAATCATATCTTTTGTTAAATTAATAGCTCCATCTTCAGTAACAAGAATATCATCTTCTATTCTTATACCAATTGATTCTTCTGGTATATAAAGACCTGGTTCCACTGTATAAACAATACCAGGTTCAAAAGTAAAGTTTCTATCTATTATTACATCATGAGTATCTAAACCTAAACTATGACCTATACTATGGAAATAATACTTTCTAAAATCTTTCTTATCTTCTAATAATCCTAAGCTTACACAAGCCTCTCCTAATAAATCATTTGCCTTAGCATTTAGCTCAGCAGTTGTTATACCTGGCTTAATTGTATTTATTATTTCTTCATTAACCTTCAATACTGCATTGTAAACTTCTTTTTGTCTTTCCGTAAATTTACCACTTACCGGGAAAGTTCTAGAAATATCAGCATTATAATATTTATATTGTGCACCTAAATCAAAAAGAATTAAGTCTCCATCTTTCATTTCAGAATTATTATCAACATAGTGAAGAACTGTAGCATTTTTTCCTGCAGCAGCAATAGTATTAAAAGCTAAATCCTTAACACCTTTGCTCTTACAATTAAAATCAAAATATGCTTCTAATTCATATTCTTTCATTCCAGCTTTTGCATTTTTCATTAATGTTTCAACACCAGCTATAGTGATCTTTATAGCTTCTTTCATATTTTCTATTTCCTCATCACTTTTAATAAGTCTTAAAGCTGCTATAGATGCATATATGTTTCTCACTGAAACTTGAGGATATTTACTTATTATTTCTTTGGCAAATGTTTGAGAAATACTATCTACAGATTTAAATTCATCTCTTTCTAAATCTAAATATAAATTAAAATCTTCTCTAATTGAAATTACTCTATGAATATAACCTTCAAAGGCACTCTTAAACATAACTTCATCAACGCCAGCAATTTCTAAGGCTTCATTTTCTCTTAAGCTTTTTCCTATCCATTTTTCTAGTTCTAAATCTATATCTTTGATGAATAAGATACTCTTTTCTTCACCATTTATCTTACTCATTAATAAAATATGATCTGGTTCTTCAACACCAGTTAAATAATAAAAATTTCTATTTGGTGTAAATGGATAAGCTTCATCGGCAGTTTTCTTTGGTGCATTCCCTGCAAATAAAACTACAACTGAATTATCCTTAACTTTTTCTAATAGCTTGTGTCTTTTTTCTTTATAAAATTGTCCTTTCATATTTATCCTCCTCTTTTGAAATTATTTATTTTTATTATAACTAAATAAAAATACAAAGGCTATAATATTTCTACATATTTTGGAAACTCAATATATTAATAGCTTTACCATCAAAATTGCCATAATTATTGCTACCATATCTGCCATAACAGCTGCCCATACAGTATGACGTACTTTTTTTATTTTTATAGCACCAAAATATACTGTTACAGTATAAAAAATTGTTTCTGTTGTTCCCATTATTACAGATGCTACAAGTCCAATAAAGCTATCAGCACCATAATTATTTAATATATCTGTAAAGATTCCCATGGCACCACTACCAGATAAGGGCTTTATTAATACTAAAGGAACAACTTCTTTAGGTAATCCTATAATACTTGCTACAGGCGATATAAAATTATTAACAAGATCTAATAATTTAGCACTTCTAAATATATTCACTGCCACTATCATCGCTAATAAATATGGAAATATATTGGCACAGACCTTTAATCCTTCTTTAGCACCCTCAACAAACCATTCGTATACTTTTCTACCTTTTATCATTCCATAAGTTATTATTATAAATACTATTATAGGTATAATACTTTTGGTTATATAATTAAACATTTTACCTCCAAATTAAAAGTACTTTTGAAGAACCTTACAGCAAATTACTCCACATATAGAAGCAATTGCCGTTGAAATTATTGCAGGAATTATAATCACTCCTGGATTGCTGGAATTTGCCGTAGCTCTAATTGAAATAACAGTAGATGGCACAAGTTGTATGCAAGCTGCATTTAATACTAAAAATAAACACATATCATTAGATGCCTTTTCCTTATCCTTATTTAGACGTTGCATTTCTTCCATAGCCTTTATACCAAAAGGTGTTGCTGCATTTCCAAGACCCATCATATTTGCTGTTATATTCATTACTATAGCTCCTAAAGCTTTTTCATCTTTAGCAGCATCTTTAAATATCAATTTTAATACAGGCTTCATTATTTTCGCTAACTTTTCAGTAAATCCACTTTTTTCTGCTACCTTCATTACTCCACACCAAAAACACATTAGACCTGTAAGTCCTACCACAAATGTTACTGTACTTTCTATGGATGAAATAATATCATTAGACATATTTTCACCATTTCCAGACAAAACCCCCACCAATAAACCAAAGAAAATCATAATAAACCATATGTAGTTAATCATCTAAAAACCCCCTTAGATAATGATGAATTATGAATGATGAATGATGAATGATGAATTA
>OOCW01002431.1_pt1 | contig 10482 bp, 14 predicted proteins | sample 1671201 | NCBI WGS metagenome assembly OOCW01 (sample SAMN06348132, study PRJEB24527) | human gut metagenome | biome: human gut; feature: ankylosing spondylitis patient; material: feces | host: Homo sapiens | place: China | collected 2015-10
CCCCATATTTATTACACAGAATATCAATTTCTTTTGCTTTATTCAATGAGTATCCTTTATTAAGAAGTTTTTTTATGGATGAGTTATCACAATTTTGATTGCATCCAAAACAAGTATTTTTATCATCAAAATAATCATTTATATTGTTATTGTTCATTCTAGCAATTATTTTTTCATTGATTTCTTCAGCTATATGATTTTTATTAATATTTTGATTATCTATTTGCTTTAAAGCTATAGCTTTTAAGTTTTTTTCCCCCATTAACTTTCCTAAACCATTCTTTCCACAAGATTTATTCCTGCTAAATATAATTCTTGAAAAGTCTACTTTTTTAACTCCACCTAAAGAAATACTACAAATTTCTAAATTAGGATCATTAAGTCTATCTTTTATGGCTATTTCACTTTCCTCACTGTCTTTTATATAAAAGTCTGTTGCATCATATATTTTTACTTTGTCTTTATTTATATAAATAAAAACTGGATTTTCAGATTTTCCCCTTATAGTTATATAATCATACCCATTAGATTTTAAGTAATGAGAGAAATATCCACCAGCTTTTGAAATTTTATCTTTAGAAAAAACTGCTATTCGATTTACTCCGATAATATTATAGCCACTTATTAATGATGTTTCAAAAGTTAAGTCATCTTCCTTAAATATTATTTTTTCATCATCTTCAATATAATTTGTATATATATCTTTACTTTCTAAGTTAACTACTAATTGTTTTTTCAATTGTATTCCCCCATGTTTTAATGCTAAAAAACCTCATCTCAAAATTAATAAGTTAAGAGACAAGGTTGTTTATTATCTATTATTCAAATATAAAGAATAAAGGCTCTCCATATTCTTTAACACCATATTCTTTAATTTGTTTTTGTACATCATCAGATTTATAATATTCAACTAGTTTATTAGTTATTTCTTCTTTTTCTTTATCTAAATCACTTATAGTTACTATACTATAAACATTTTTTAAACTGTCATCAGCATCTTTTACAACTTCTAAATCTAAGTTATCTCTAGTTGATAAGAAAGTACCTATATCAGTTAAACAGTAAGCTTTCATTTCACTTGCCATTTGTAAAGTTGCTGCCATTCCTTTACCTACTTCATTGTAGTTAGAAAATTCATTTGTTGCTCCACTTGCTTCCCATAAGCTTTTTTCTTTAGTATGAGTTCCTGACTCATCACCTCTTGATGCAAACGGTAAGTTGTTATCACTTATATATTTAAATGCTTCAGGTGCACTTAATTTTGATATTTCTTTGTTATGTTCATCACCTTTTGGACCAACTACTATAAAGTAGTTATACATTATTTCAGTTCTATCTACTCCATAGCCTTCTTTTATAAAATCTTCTTCTTTTTGTTTAGCATGCACAAATAATATATCTGCATCCTTTGATTTTCCAAGTTCTAGGGCTTCTCCTGTACCCTTTGCAACAACATTAACTTTTACTCCATTCTCTTCTTCAAATCCCTTTAAAGTTTCTTTTAAAAAACCAGTATCATCTAAACTTGTTGTTGTAACTAAAGTTATTTCCTTTACTGAGTTTTTGTCATCCGCACTTGCTGAGTCTTCATTTTTTGATGAAGAACATCCAACCATAGAAATTGTAAGCATTGCGGCAATCATAGTGCTTAATAATTTTTTCTTCATTGTATCCTCCCATTGTAAAATATATCTATAGAAAAATTAAAAATAATTTAACTACCAAAACAAATATTTATAATATATTTTTGAAAAACTCATAAGGACTATATGTACCTACCACTTTTAAGTTTTCCATAAATATAATTTCATCTCCCAATTCTTTTGCTTGAATAAAGTCATGGGTAACTAATATAATAGTCTTTTTTTGTTTCCTAAGTTCTCTCATTTTATTTTCTACCAGTTCCCTTGACTGTGAATCTAAACTTGCCATAGGCTCGTCCAATAATATATAATCCTTATTCAAAACTATAGTTCTAATAAACTGAGCTTTTGCTTGTTCTCCTCCTGATAGTTTTCTCACATCACTTTTCAGTTTTTTTTCTAATTTAAACTCTTTAATAAGTTCATTTAGTTTATTTCTAGATAATAAGTTTTTACTTTTACTATATTTATATATGTAATTAAAGTTTTCTTCTAATGTCCCTCTTAAAAAACATGACTTTTGTGGATTATAAGCTATATATTCTTGTGCTATTTCCTCAGAAAACCCCTTGCTGTCTATGTCAATTTCTCCATCTTCATAATCAGTTAAATTATATAGAATTTTTAATAATGTACTTTTACCACTACCATTATGACCTAGTATTGTATATATATATCCCTTTTTTATTTCTAAATTATCTATTATTAATGGTGACTGATATTTTATATTTTTTTTAATATTTGAAATCTTAATCATCTAAAGTCCCCTACCTATTTCTCTCTTTGTAGTCTTCTTATAAAAAATGTTGATATAAATGATATGGATAATAATATTACTGCTATCATAAGCGATTCATCAAAATTACCCATAGATGTGGATTGTGCTATATATGTAGTCATAACTCTAGTTTTTCCCCTAATATTTCCACCTACTAGCATAACTGCCCCAACTTCTGATATTCCTCTACCAAAAGTAGCTATAACAACAGTAATTATATGATATTTTATTTCTTTTATTAATATTATTACTGTATCTTTTTTATTCGCTTGTAATATTTTACAAGTGTTAAGTATATCTTCACCAGATTTATTTAAACAATCTATGGTTAAACTCATAGAAATTGGTATTAATAAAAACAATTGAGCTATTATCATGGCTGTAGGAGTAAAAAGCAATTGTAAATTACCTAATGGTCCTTTTCTCGATAATATTAAAAATACTACTAATCCCATTATTACTGGTGGTGTACTCATTAAAGAATTTATGATTGATATAAGTTCATTTTTAAATTTAAATTTTTACGAGGGTGTTATGGCTAAAGTGATAAACATAATAGGTTCTGGAAGCAATGTAGGAAAGACATACGTTATGGAAGGGATTATAAAAGAATTAAAAAGCCGTGGATTAAGCATTGCAACTATAAAGCATGATGTTCATGGATTTGACATAGATAAAGAAGGAAAAGATACATATAAGCATAGGAAAGCTGGTTCTGAAACTGTAATAATTTCTTCAAAAAACAGGCTTGCAATGATAAAAGAGCTGAAGGAAGAAACTGATTTACAGGATATAATAAAAATGACCAGTGATAAAGATATTATTTTAGTAGAAGGCTATAAGAAAAGCAATCTTAGAAAGATAGAAGTGTATAGAGATGGCATAAGTGAGAAAATAATAACACCAAAAGAAAAATTGATTGCTATAGCTAGTGATACAGATATACATATGGATGATGTCAAAGTAATTCCTAAGGAAGATTTTAAAGCTTTGGCTGACTTAATTGAAAAAGAAGAAGAATTAAAAATATAATTGATATTTTCTAGAGTATAAAAAGCCTAAGTATTTATATATATGGATTTTATACCTGAATTTAATTCACAGGGTAGTCTTTGAAAAGAGGCTATCTCCACGTTTTGGGAAGGAAAATAGGCAAGGAATGTAAAATTAAAAATTAAAAATTAAGAGTTAATATTTAGCAAATTAATTTTTAATTTTTCATTTTTAATTAAAATTCGTAGAATTTTGCTTATTGTCATTCTTAATTTGTTTGATAATAAGTTTTTTTTATATAGAAATATAACTTTAAATAGATGTTAGAAAAGAGGTTAATAATGAAATCATTTATAAGCCTAGAAGAAGCAATAGAAATATTGAATGAAAATGTGAAAACAATGGAAGTTGAAGAAGTTCAGCTTATTGATGCCATTGATAAAGTTCTTGCAGAAGATGTATATTCATTAATAAATAATCCACCATTCAATAAGTCTGCAATGGATGGTTATGCAGTAATGTATGAAGATACAAATGAAAGTGGAAAAGTGCTTCAGGTAATTGATGAAGTATTTGCTGGAGAATCTTCAAATAAGGAAGTTACAGTAGGAGTAGCTATTAAAATAATGACAGGGGCACCTATTCCTAAAGGTGCAAATGCTGTAATAAAAAAAGAGGATGTAGAAGTAAAAGAAAATAGCATAATTTTAAAGAAACAATTAAAGGAAAATGAAAATATATGTTTCAAAGGTGAAGATATAAAAGAAGGTCAGCTCCTTGTAGGAAAAGGAAAGAAGTTAAATTATGCTGATATTGGAATCATTGCTAGTTCAGGTATAAGTATGATTAAAGTTTATAAAAAGCCTAAAGTAGCCTTTATAAGCACTGGTGATGAAGTAGTAGATATTGGGCAGAACCTTAGCTATGGAAAGATTTTTAATAGTAATAAATATACTATTTTAGCAAGAATCAAGGAACTAGGATATGAAGTAATTAATGTGAAGCATGTTAATGATCAGTATGCTGATATAGGAAATACTATAAAGGAAATATGTAATATGGCTGATTTTGTCATAACTACAGGTGGAGCATCTGTAGGAGATAAAGATTTAATAAAGGAAGCCATTGATGAAATTAATGGTGAAAAACTCTTTTGGAAGATTAAAATTAAACCAGGATCATCAGTATTATGCAGCAAATACAATAATACAGTAATTATAAGTCTTTCAGGTAATCCTACAGCAGCACTAACTACTTTTGAACTTCTAGCAAGAACCTCTCTGGAAAGAATGAGCGGAGGCAGCAAAATAGAAATAAAAAGAGAAAAAGCTGTACTTCTTAATGATTTTAATAAGAAAAGTCCACAGAGAAGATTTTTAAGAGGCCAGCTTCAATATATGGATGGCAAACAATGTGTATATATAACGCAAGTAAAAAGTGGTAATGGCATTTTAAGTTCAACTTTAAATTCAAATTGTATCATAGAGTTAGAGGCTGGGAATGCAGGAGTTTCGCAAGGAACAATGGTAGACATAATAAAATTTTAGAGGTGCATAATATTGAAGATAAATAAGACACTGGCAATTATGGCAGGTGGGAAAAGTAGCAGAATGAATTATAATAATAAGGCTCTTTTAAGCTACAAGGAAAAAACATTTATTGAGAATATTATTGAAGCAGGGAAGAATTTTAAAAAAGTTGTTATTGTGGCAAATAATAAGGACCTCTATAGTAATTTCAATGTTGATGTAATAAGTGACATTTATGTAGGAAATGGACCTTTAAGTGGAATTCATTCAGCACTTAGTTATTCAGATACTGATAAAGTCTTATGTGTGGCATGTGATATGCCATTGATAAGTAAAGATACACTGGAATTTTTAGCAAATGTAAAAGATGAGTATGAAGTTTTAGTACCAAGAGTAAATGATAGATTACAGCCTTTATGTTCAATTTATTCTAAGAAGATACTAGGGAAAATAGAAAAGGCTTTAGAAAATGATGATAATAAGCTACAAAAGCTTATATATAGTTTAGATTATAAAGAAGTACATGAGAAAAGTTTAACAGAAGGAGAATTTTTTAATATAAATACACCTGATGATTATAAAAGATTGGAGGAAATAGATAATATGTATACAGTAGCAATTATAACAAGCAGTGATAAGGGATATGCAGGAGAAAGAGAAGACAAAAGTGGAGCTACAGTAAAGGAAATAGTTGAGGCTAATGGATTTACTGTTGTTAAACAGGTAATTCTTCCTGATGAAAGAGAAATGTTAAGAGACGAAATGATAAAGATGTGCGATGAATTAAAGGTTAATTTAATATTAAGTACAGGGGGAACTGGTTTCTCTAAAAGAGATATAACTCCAGAAGCAACAAAGGATGTTATAGAAAGAGAAGCACCAGGAATTGTTGAAGCAATAAGATATTTTAGTTTACAAATAACTAAGAGAGCAATGCTTTCAAGAGCAGTGTCAGGAATAAGAAAAGATACACTTATAGTTAATTTACCAGGAAGTCCTAAGGCATGCAAAGAGGCTTTAGATTTTGTTTTAGATGATGTTAAGCATGGAATAGATATATTATTAGGTGAAGCGAGAGAATGTGCTAGAAAATAATATTTAAGAAGAGGGAGAGTGAAAAACGTTATGATGAAAATGATAAAAGTACAAGATGCAGTAGGATCAGTATTATCTCATGATGTAACACAAATTATACCAGGAGAATTTAAAGGCAGAGCTTTTAAGAAAGGGCATATAATAAAGGAAGAGGATATAGAAAAATTATTATCTATAGGAAAAGACCATGTTTACGTATGGGAACCAGAAGAAGGTCAACTTCATGAAAATGATGCAGCCATAAGATTATCAAATCTTGTAGTAGGTGAAGGAGTAGCTACTTCAGAAGAAATAAAAGAAGGAAAAGTAGACTTTTTTGCTGATAGAGATGGAGTATTAAAGATAGATAAGGAGAAATTATTTAAATTAAATTCTCTAGGTGAAATAATAGTTTCTACATTACATAACAATACACCAATAAGAAAAGGTGAAAAGATTGGAGCTACAAGAGTAATTCCATTAATTATAGATGAAAATAAGATAATAGAAGCTGAAGAGTTAATAAAAGAAAAGATAATCAGAGTTGATGAAATCAAAACAAAAAGATGTGCAGTTATAACTACTGGTAATGAAGTTTATTATGGAAGAATCAAAGATGCATTCTTGCCAGTAATAAAACAAAAACTAGGGTATTATGGTAGTGAAGTAATAAAACAAGTAATACTTCCTGATGATAAGGAAAGAATAACGGAAGAGATATTAAAAGCTGTCAATGAAGATAAAGCAGATATGATTATTTGTACAGGAGGAATGTCTGTAGATCCAGATGATGTTACTCCAACAGCAATAAAGGATTGTGGAGGAGAACTTGTTACATATGGTTCACCGATACTTCCAGGGGCAATGTTCCTTCTTGCATATTATAATGACATTCCAATACTTGGAGTACCAAGTTGTGCAATGTATTCTAAGAGAACAGTGCTGGATTTAGTACTACCAAGAGTTTTAGCAGATGAAAGACTTACTATGGAAGATATTGCGGAGTATGGTCATGGAGGATTGTGTTTAGACTGCAAAGTATGTACTTTCCCACACTGCTCATTTGGTAAATAAGTTAAAGTTTTAGGAGGAATTATGGATAATAAATTAACTCATTTTGATAATAGTGGAAATGCAAGAATGGTTGATGTAGGAAGTAAAGTTCCTACAGAAAGAGTGGCTATTGCTGTTTCTAGAATAAAAGTAAGTGAAGAAACTTTAGAACTTATTGAAAAAGGTCAGATAGGTAAAGGTGATGTATTAGGTGTAGCAAGAGTTGCTGGAATAATGGCTAGTAAGCAAACTTCTAATTTAATTCCTATGTGCCATCCACTGATGATTTCAAGCTGTAATATAGATTTTGATATAAATAAGGAAGAAAGTTATATAGGAATAAAGGCTACTGTAAAAATAGTTGATAAGACTGGTGTTGAAATGGAGGCATTAACAGCAGCTATGGTAACAGCATTAACTATTTATGATATGTGTAAAGCTGTTGATAAGAGAATGGTAATTGAAGGCACACATTTACTTAAAAAGACAGGAGGAAAGAGCGGAGAATTTAATTTTTAAGGAAGAAGTCTCCTAAAAGCATAATGAAAGATAAGTTTGGAAGAGAAATAGATTATTTAAGAGTATCTGTAACTGACAACTGTAATTTAAGATGTGTATATTGCATGGAAGAAAAGGATAATATTTTTTTAAAAAAGGAAAATAAGCTTACAGATGATGAAATATATAGAATAGTAAAAGAAAGTGCTAGCCTTGGAATAAAGAAAATAAGGATTACAGGTGGAGAGCCTTTAGTGAGACCAGGAATAGTAGAGCTTATAGGAAGAATAAATAGTATTCCAGGTATTGAAGAAATATATATGACTACTAATGGAATTTTGCTATATGACAAAGTAGAAGCTTTAGCAAAAAATGGTCTTAAGGGAGTAAATATAAGCTTAGATTCACTAAAGGAAGAAAGATTTAAGGCTTTAACAAGAAGAGGCGAGCTTAGCAGTGTTTTAAAGGCTATAGATAAATGCTTAGAGTATAATTTAAAGGTTAAAATAAACACTGTAATGGTAAATGACATAAATAAAGATGAAATTATTGATTTTGTAGATATGACTAAAAATAAAGCTGTAGATGTGAGATTTATAGAATTGATGCCAATAGGCATTGCTGTAAATTACAAAGGTGTAACTAATGAAGAAATATTAGCTACAATAAAAGAGCATTATAAAGAAGTTATTGAAGTAAAAAGAAGTAAGATGGGTGGACCTGCTACTTATGTAAAACTTAATGAAGCAAAAGGGAAAATAGGGTTTATAAGTGCAATGAGTAATTGCTTCTGTGAAGATTGTAATAGAATAAGGCTTACACCAGAAGGATTTTTAAAGCAATGTCTACACTTTGATTATGGTGTTGACCTAAAAAAACTTATTAGAGATGGAATAAGTGATGAAGAACTTAAACAGGTTATATATAATAACATATATGATAAGCCAGAAAAACATTTATTTTTAGAAAAATGTGAACATAAAGAAATTAAATTTATGAATCAAATTGGAGGATAAACATAAGATGAGTAAAGTATTAGCAATATGTATAAGCAAACATAAAGGAACATTAAAAAATGAAGTAAGTGAAGCAAATTTCATTGAAGAATTTGGTATTGAAGGAGATGCTCACGCAGGAAAATGGCATAGACAAGTAAGTCTTTTAGCTTTTGAAAAAATTGATGACTTTAGAAATAAAGGTGGAAATGTTGATTTTGGAGCTTTTGGAGAAAATTTAGTTGTAGATGGAATTGAACTACATAAACTACCAGTAGGACAACAGTTACAAGTGGGAGAAGTATTATTAGAAGTTACACAAATTGGTAAAGAGTGCCATGACAAATGTGCAATATACTATCAAGTAGGAGAATGTATAATGCCAAAGAACGGTATATTTACAAGAGTTCTTAAAGGTGGAAAAGTTAAAGTTGGAGATCAGTGTACTTTAATAGATAGTGGTAAAAAGATATTATCTTTATAATTGATTAATAAGAATGTACTTACAAATGTAAGTACATTTTTTTTGTATAAGAAGGGTAAAATTTACTTAAAATAGAAAAATGATAAAAAGAAAAGGAGAACAGTATATGAAGGTAAAGCTTTCCGTTGGAGAATTTGATGAGATAATGAATAATATTAAGGAAAAATATAGAATGTTTGCACCAGTACTTATACCTTATGCAGGGCAATATTCAGATACACCTGTAGTAAGATATGAAGAGGTTAGTAGTATAAAAGATATCGAGTTTAATAGAAAATCTCAATTTACAGCAAAAGAGGTAGTGATGCCTGTTACAGAAACGTTATTTTATTATAATGAAGATAATTATACAATTCCATCTATAGATGAAAGAAAAGTACTTGTTTTTATGATTAGAACTATCAAAAGAATGAGTGGATTAAGCTCTTTGCAATGACTAAGAAAACATGTAGGATTTGTAGAGAGCATTTTATGAATTAGAAAAAGCGCATGTTTTATTTAAGTTATTGCTTTTATTTACAGAAATAATTGTAGATAGAGGAGCGATAATTATAAGATATGAAAAGGCGCAAGATATTCTTCCTTCAAATATTATTGAAATATTGCAACAGTATATGGAAGGTGGATATATATATTCCCAAAAAAGATGAAAATAAAAAATCATGGGGAGAAAATACAACAACAAAAGAGGAATTGAAGAAGAGAAATGAAGAAATAATGATGAAATATAACAATGGTTCTTCAATTAAAAATTTAGCTGGAGAATATTATCTAACTGAAGCTAGTATAAGGAGGATAATAAGAGAGCTAAAAGATACAGCATGAAATAAGTAATATATAGGACAGCAGCTTCATATAGCTGCTGTTTTTTGAACATATTTAATTCAGAAATGTTTATGAACTTGTACATATAAACCTGGAGGCATAGAGTATAAGTGTAGATAAATTCATAGTCGAAGGAGGGAATATATTATGAATAAATCTAGAGAAGTAATACCACAAGAGTTTTTATGGTGTATTCCAAAAGTGTATAGAAGTAGCTCAGATATGTTATTAACAAAAGATTTTACAGTTTATTATGCTTTTTGGAGGTTATTATTTAATGGAATAGTTTAATGCTTAGTTTATGAAAATAGAAAAGCATTAATGAGGCAAGGGGATAGAAAAATGAGTATTTTAAATGTAAATGATATGACACAGGAATTTGGAGATAAAGTAGTATTTAACAATGTATCTTTTAGATTATTGAAAGGTGAACATGTAGGTCTTGTAGGTGCTAATGGAGAAGGAAAAACCACCTTTATGAAGCTTATCACCAGTGAAATTCTACCAGATGCAGGTACTATAGAGTGGAATAGCAAGGTTACAATAGGGTATATTAGCAAAGCTCCTTTTAGAAAAACCAGATATTTTATTATTAGATGAACCAACAAAC
>OOCW01002432.1_pt1 | contig 10480 bp, 10 predicted proteins | sample 1671201 | NCBI WGS metagenome assembly OOCW01 (sample SAMN06348132, study PRJEB24527) | human gut metagenome | biome: human gut; feature: ankylosing spondylitis patient; material: feces | host: Homo sapiens | place: China | collected 2015-10
GCAATTCATCTCACCACCTGAAGAGGTGGGAGAATTCTTGCTACATTTGTTAAAAAGTTTCCCGGCAGTTAAAAAATCTGAAAGATAATTAACAACAATTCAATTGTGCTATATCTTGAATGCTGTTATGATTTAGTTACAAAAGCTTTTGGAAAATCTGTTAGGAGAGAATTTAAATGAATATTGGCAGTGTGATAAAAAAATACAGAAAAGAAGCCGGATACACCCAGGAAGAGATGGCAAACAGACTTGGTGTTACAACTCCAGCAGTAAATAAATGGGAAAATGGGGGTTCGCTTAGATAAAGATACCACACCAATCCCACGCTGACTTTTGCTCAACCGATACAGCCGGAGGGCTGGATAACAAGAAAAGGCGGTATGCGCCCCGTGGAGGGGTAGCGTACCGCCTTTTCTTGTGGGGGTTTCCAAAGGGGGGCAAAGCCCCCATTTGGCACACGACTTTGCGAAGCAAAGTGTAGTGTGTTATACGCTCTGTCGGCGTTGCTGCGAAAATGGGGTTGCCGCCCGGAAGGGCAAGCACATTTGAAGCAGCAGGAAAACAGGGCTGTGATTGCGTGGCGTGGAGCCGCAAGCGCAGGACTAGTTTCAGCAGCAGACAGGGCGTATATGAAAGCCCCCGTCCCTCGTCCCACGCCGGACTTCGGGACAAAATGTCCCAAACTTGTGGACACACTCACGAAAAAGCAGACGGATTTTCCTCCCAAAATTGAAATGGGCGGGAAGCCATTTTAGGGCTTTCCCGCCTTGATTGCCCATCAGCAAAGACGGGCGGGACTGTCAACGGCGGCGCATTTATGTGCCGTTCATCTTGACCGTTGACTGGCTCGGCTGGCTTTGCTATCTCCTCGATAAATTTATAGTTTTAAATCATTCAAATAGTGTTTTAACTTTCAAATCAAGGTCTATTGCTTTCGTATAATTTTCTTTAGCATTTAATTCAGATTCCAAGAATAATATTACTATCTTATTTTTAGTTGGTTTGCATAATATTGCTTTTGTTTTTCCTTGCGAAAAAATTTGAGGCATTAATTGACCTTCACAAAACTCATTCAATGTGGCTACACTTCCATATTCTATTAGTTGCTTGAATAAATCATTTGAACTGCATTTTGTTACTCCATAATGTAACTGAAATATATTTTTAACTGTATCTCCTACAGCAAAAATAGAAATAGCATTTTCTATTAAAAATCCATTTATTTTTTCTTTCATTTGAAGGATTCCTCTCCAAGCCTAAATTCCGATTGAGATTTCACCTATTCTAAGGAATTTAATAACTTTTATATTTTGTTATCAAATTTCTCACAAACCATTGAAAATACTAAGTTTGTGACAGGTGAGCTTTCCCTTATATATTCCCTTGTGTTATATCGTTCCATCAGTGTTTACGGACTCTGGTAAGGGAAAAAGCAAGGGAAACAAAATCATATAACACAGTATAACACAAAATGAAACTGACATGGTGAACTGATTGAAATGCTTCTGAATTTCTTATTTTGATTAATTGATTTGAAGGAGACACGATATGAATATTATTTACGCAGAATACAATATGTACCGGAATAGCATAGACATTTACACTTGTGCCGGATATATGCTCCGTATTGACTGCAACAAGGCAGAAGATGGTATTAAAACTACACCATGCTCTCAGTGTGCATTAAATGTTCTTGCTATTGATGAACCTCTTGAATATGCAAAACTATATCTGGATGGAACTATGCAGATATGGGTAGACGCAGAAGACTCTATTGAACTTTAAGTACACAAAGGGACTGCTACTCTAACAATTAAAAAAGTGCAATAGCAACAGCCCCTTTGTATTTTTACAAGTTTCGACCTAAAAAACAATTATTTCACATTCGCATTATACAAGTCCATAAAATAAGAATCTGTATGTAGTAGTTCTTCAAAAGTACCTTGTCCAACAATCCTCCCTTCTTTAAAGAGAATAATTCTGTCAAAACCTGCAATGGAATTTAATCTATGTGCAATGGCAATGACAGTTTTATCTTTCATTTTTTGCATAACTGATTTCATTACATTTTCTTCTGTTAAATTATCCATTGCAGATGTTGCTTCATCCAAAATGACAAGTTCGGAGTCTTCAAACCACAAGCGAGCTAATGCAAGTCTTTGTTTTTCTCCACCCGATAAACAAGTACCTTTCTCACCAATTTCAGTATTTAAACCTTCCGCAAGATTTTCAACTAAATGAGATAGTTGCACTTCACTCAATGCCCCTAGCATTTGTTCTTCTGACACTTGTTTCTCAAATACCAGATTTTCTTTTATTGTTCCGTCAAAAACAGGGGCATCCTGTGATAGATAACTAACTCTATCATACAGATTATTAAGACAAATTTCTTTTAACTCCATGTCTCCTAAGCGAACTTCTCCCTGATTATATTTTAGTAACCCTAATAAAATCTTAATCAAGGTCGATTTTCCGGAACCACTTTCTCCTACAAAAGCTATTTTTTCTCCTTTTTTTATGGACAAACTCAAATCATCAATAATTTTTCGTTCCCCATATTGGAATGATAAGTTTTTTATTGCTATTTCGCCAACATCAGCATTTATTGCGTTACCGTTTCTTAATTGAACATCGTCTTTTAAGCCTAAAAATTCCTCAAATCTCTTATACGACGCCTTGTCCAATTTATATTGGACATAAAGTACATTAAAAACGGCAATTGGTGTATAAGCATTTTCAATCAGTGCAATTAGTGCAACCACAGAACCTACTGTAAGGTTTTTCGTTTTCCATGCATAAAAAAGAATACCAATATCTAACATTGCCACAAATAGTGCAAATATTGTGAAGAATGCTTCATGAATCATATTCATTTTTACTTTTGATGAAACAATATCCTCTTTTGCATTACAAGTCTTCTTTATTTCACTCGGGAACTGTTTACTCATACGAAATACCAACATTTCCATATAGCCTCTGACCAAATAGTGATTTAATAGTTCTTCACTATTCAAAATCTTTTCTTTTATTTTGTAAAGAAACTTTAATAGAATGTTGGTTATTATAAAAATAAACGCATAGCCTACAAACAGTACATAAGTGACTTTTTCATCTATTTTCCAAATAAAGTATATACTAAAACCAATGGTAGGAAGTAAGTCTCGAATCAAACGCAACCAGAAATTGAATAATACATTTCTTCCTGCTGTTGAACCATTCTCAATCCTTTGAACAAGTTTGCCTGTACCTATTTTCTGGTATTCTGTATAATCAATTGTACTTATTTTTCTAAGGGACAAAAGCTTAAAATCCAGATAAATACCATGTTCCAATTTCTTTTCAGGATAATTATCCAAATAATTCATACAATAATTTACCAGCAAAATAAAACCATATGTTGCAACTCCTGCAAATGCAAGTGTTCTATCAGCCAATCCATCAATGACCTTTTGGAAATAGTCAGCCTTGTAATTAGCCATAAATGCATTAAATATACCTAGCCCAATGTAGACTAATACCCATATTCTGTTTTTCTTTAATATTTCTTTTATATAACGCATAACTGTACTCCTTTATAGATTGTATTTCAAGCATTAGGACAGTACAGTCAACGACTGCTAGCAAGTTTCTTTTAACCTCAGCACAATCTGCCAACAGTTTACATCAACTGTACTGAGTAGTTATCTCGGATAATTTTCATATCGTTCTCATCTCTTCCTAAAAATTTTCTATTATTATATCATGCTAAGTTCCAATATTCTATCGTAATTCCGTCAAAAGAATATAAAACAAAGGGCATATTATCTTGCCCCTCTGTTCTTTGTCTGCCTGCTGATACTGTTCTGGTTTTCAGCGGCTTCCCTTTGTAGTCTTGCAAGTTTATCCGACAGTTTTTCATCCTTATGCGTAGGTGTATCCGGTTTTCTGCAGGCATTCTTCCAGCTTTCGTATTGTCTCTGATAATCCGTATAAGCATTCCTGCATTCTCTGAATGTCAGCAGGAACTCGTTCATGTTTTCAAAACCGCTATTACGAACCATGTTTGAGAGCCCTACCTTTAATCGGTTGATATAATCCGTCTTTTCGTCAATCTTTCTCTGTAAATCACCTTTTCTGGTGAGCTTCGCCAGTCCCTTTAAGTTTGACATTTCTATTTCAAGACTGCCTCTTAGTTTCTCAGCTTCAAAGATAATGGCATTCTGGCTGTCCAGTTCTGTCTTTATCTTTTTTAACTTCGGATAGGCGGCTGCTTCCGGTGTCATAACAGGCTCTGGTGGTAAAGCATCTGCTGTAAGTATTCCGTTGTCCTGCTTTTGGGCTTTGTTTTTATCTTCGGGAGCATTTTCACGCTGCAGCCTACTGTGAATGCCTTTTATAGCCTCAAGCACCTTTGTGATAAGCAGTACCAGCTCTGCTATTGCCATATTCAGGATAAGCGAGAGCATTTCGGGCTTATTGCCGTATCGCTCAATCGACCTCTTTACTGGCTCTGTGATATGTTCCCTCTTTATCTGTAGAATATCATCCATAGAAACCTCGCTTATGATAGCCCTGTCAACTTCACAATTCCAGTCCATCCGCAGTTTATTATCCTTCTCAATCTGTTCAGCTTTGGGATTATTCTTACCAATCTTCTTGGTAGCAAGATATGGACCATTATGGTCAAATACTGTAAGTCTGTCTTTTTCGTCCGTTACCCAGCGATTTATCATTCTGGTGTAAAATAATTTTACCTCATCCAGAAAATCTTCCTGCTTGAATCTTGTATTCTTTGAGGTAAACAGATTTCTCTCATATATCTCGCCTTTTCTGATGACCTTACATCTTTTACGGATATTTCCATTTTCATCGAGGATTTCCTTTTTAGTTCTTACATGATTGCCATGCTCATCATAAAACATATTTCTTGTGGCAGTCTTAATAACTGGTTCTGCCAGAAGCTGTCTTTCAGAGAAGATAAGATGGATATGGAAATTCGTCATACGCTTATTGTGATGAAGTGCTGCAACGCATTCCACACCATATTTTTCCTTGAATTTATCCGTAAACGACTTTAGCAGTATATCTGGCATTCCCTGCTCATAAAGTGATTCGGGCAGTGCTATGATAAGCTCCCTTGCCTCGATACACTTTCCATCAACACCGCTTTTCTTAAATTCTTGCTGGCTGCATCGTGCAAGCTCTGTCCAGTAACTTCTTTCCGTAGTTTCATAGACCGCATACAGATGTTCCTGCTTGGCATGGCTTGATATATAGGTGATTCTTCCCCGGACATTCGACAGCTTGGTCATCTGTATAAATGAATGTCTTGTTGTCAATGTGCTTTCTTCTCCTTCCTCTGATAATGGGAATGAAAGATGAACAGATAATATAAGTGGTATTGTTGTTGGCTTATTGCCGTATCCGGCATAACCAAATGCGACAGCATTTGTATAAGTCATGCCTGCGTGGCTTTGCTCCCTGCAAGGGCGAAATACGCTGAGCATAAACCTCAGGTTTGTGCGAGGGGTGTATTTCGCTCTCAAACGCCGAGGGCTTTGATATCTTGTGATTTGTCAGTCTTCCATTCCGTTAATTGGTTGTTGCATATCAGAAGAAGCACATGTTATAATCCTCTTGCGTGTAGGTATATCATGGCTTCGCTCTGATATATCAGGGGCGGTTTCATTAGAAGCCGCCTCTTTTAAGTTATTACTTTTCTTGTGACTGCTTTTACGCTGCTCTTATCTCTCAAGTCTCTGCCTTCGTTGACTTCCATAAACTTTTCAAGCATATCCGTCTTTATGAGAACTTTTCTTCCGACCTTTAGAACAGGAAGTTTTTCCCACTCAACAAGTTTTCTCAGAGTGTTTCTTCCAATTCCTGTATAATCGGCAGCATCTTCTATAGATAAAGCTATCTTTCTTTCCGTCATTTAATCCTCTCCTTTCAAATTGCATTATGCAATTTATTTTTCTGTCAGTATATCGCGTTTATATTTTGCTGTCAAGCGTTACGAAATTATAAAGATAATTATATCATTGCATATTGCAATTTTAATTTTTATATGATATAGTATGAACATATCGAAAGGAATAACCGAAAAGGAGGCAGACAACATGAAGGATAAGGAACTTCGCCGGATTATCGGTGAGAGGGCTAAAAGCCGCAGAACAGAATTAAACCTTACACAACCTTATGTTGCAGACAAGATGGGAGTCACCGCTTCCACCATACAGCGTTATGAAGCTGGAACAATCGACAATACCAAGAAGATGGTACTTGAAGGACTTTCCGAAGCACTTCATGTATCTGTGGAATGGCTCAAAGGCGAAACTGACAGCTACGAAACAGATATAACAGATAAGAAAGAACTTCTTATAAGAGACGCTATGACAGGTATTATCGAAAATCTTCCAACAAACCTTGATAATGCAGATGGAGATTTCGCCAAGAACCTGTTGCTGGCATTATTAAACGAATACAAGCTCTTTACTGATTCATTTACAAGTGCCTGCAATAACTTCAAGGGAAATACAGAATATGCAGATGTGGCAGCCAAGATGGGGTTTGAATCCAATCAGGAATACAATGAAATAATGTTCCTACGAGAGATTACACACTCCGTCAACGCATTTAATGATATAGCTGACATCATAAGGACATATTCCAAGAATCCAGATATGGCAGCACAAAGATTATCCAATCTCTTAGAAGATAATTCCGAATCGGTATAGAACTGACAACCGGAGTTATGATACAATGAGCACAAGCGAGTCAAGCTGTTTACAGATTTGACGAGCGGCGAATTGGCTTATGGACTTGTCCATAAGATGCCTACACGCAAGAAGCATTTCATCAGTTCCGATTGTCTGATATCGAAAGGAGACACACGATTATGGCAAAAGGATCTGTAAGAAAAAAAGGAAAGAAATGGTACTACCGCTTCTATGTAGAAGATCAAAGTGGCAATCTGGTTCAGAAAGAATATGCTGGAACAGAAAGCAAGAGTGAAACGGAAAAACTACTCCGTCAGGCAATGGATGATTATGAGAATAAAAGATTTGTTGCTAAGACAGATAATCTCACTGTAGGAGATTTACTTGATTTATGGTCTGAGGAAGAACTGAAAACAGGTACATTAAGTAATGGAACTGTTGAAAACTACCTTGGTGCAATCAGAGTTATCAAGAAACATCCTATTGCTGACAGAAAGTTAAAGAATGTTACTGCACAACATTTACAGTCATTCTTTGATTTACTGACATTTGGTGGCGAATATCCGGATGGAACTGTCAAAAAGGGCTACAGCAAGGATTATATTCATTCATTTTCCGCTGTATTACAGCAGGCTTTCCGATTTGCAGTATTTCCAAAACAGTTAATTACTTTCAATCCAATGCAGTATATCAAGCTGAAAAAACAGGCAGAGGATGTGGATTTATTTTCGGATGATGACATTGAGGAAGGTGTTCAGCCAATCTCACACGAAGATTATCAGAGGTTAATAAAATACCTTGAAGAAAAAAATCCCCCAGCAATACTGCCAATTCAGATAGCATATTATGCAGGACTTCGTATTGGTGAGGTTTGTGGTCTTACATGGCAGGATATTAATCTCGAGGAACAATACCTGACTATCAAGAGAAGTATCCGTTATGATGGAGCCAGACACAAGAACATCATTGGACCTACCAAACGTAAAAAGGTAAGAATTGTTGATTTCGGAGATACTCTAGCAGGCATACTGAAAGAAGCAAGAAAAGAACAGCTTAAAAACCGGATGCAGTATGGTGAACTCTATCACCGCAATTACTACAAAGAAGTGCAGGACAAAAACAGAGTGTATTATGAATATTATCATCTGGATGGAACACAGGATGTTCCTGAAGAATATAAGCAAATATCCTTTGTATGCTTAAGACCGGATGGTTGCCTTGAATTACCAAGCACACTTGGTCTTGTGTGCCGGTCAGTTTCCGCTAAACTAGATGGATTTGAAGGATTTCATTTTCATCAGTTGCGACACACCTATACAAGCAACTTGCTTTCAAACGGAGCTGCTCCAAAGGATGTGCAGGAACTGTTAGGACACTCAGATGTCAGTACCACTATGAATGTCTATGCTCACTCCACTAGAAAAGCTAAGCGTGATTCAGCAAGGCTTCTCGACAAGGTGGCAGGCAATGACTAAAAGAAATTTCCCTTATTTCCCTCACGATTATCTCACAAGGACAAAAATAAGGGAAAATACATATCATTTCACTATTTAAGAGGCTGAAAGCCTTGAAAAATAAGGAAAGTTCAGGAAATCTCTCCACAAATTCCGATTTGTCGCTCTCTTACTTTCTCCCCCGCTGTGGGTTTGGATTTTTCAGCAAGTCCGACTTCTGTGCAATCTTTTTCAGCCACTTCTTTTCTTCTTCGGACAGCTTCTTCAAATTCAATTTGAGCCGCTTACAGATAAACACCAAAGCTGCTTGCTCCGGGTCGCTGTCTGGACTGGCGGTTTCCTCGGCGGTCTGCAAAAAATCTTCCAGCGGGTTGTCCTCCGGGACGCTGAAAAAATCGTCCTTATGTGCTTCCCGCAGGTCAAGAGCTATCTTGTTTATGTCCTGCTGTATCACATAGCGGCAAAAACTGTCATCATCAATATGAGCGGCGATAAGCTGTCTTAGCTGCGGGTCAGTCAAGCCGGGATTGTGCTGCTTCATAATGGCTGCGCTCATAATATCCACAATGGCATTTGCGCTCTGTACCTGCTTGACTGCCGTTCCGTTCACATAGATTTCAAGGTCAGCCATGAGCCGGGGAAAATCAGGGTGCGCCGCCAGCTCACACAAGAGGGAATTATCTATCAACCCACTTTTCAAGAGTTCAATCATATCATCACTCAAACGCAGGTCTGCAAGATCAGCGTTTGGGTGATTTCTTGTTTGGGACAGCCCCAGTAGATAATCGGCGGTCACACCGTAAAACTTCGCCAGCTTGATAATAGCATAGTGACTGATGTCCTTAAAATCCTTTGCTTCATAGCTGCCCAGCGCAGACTTGGAGAGATTTGTTTCCTCCGCAAGCTGCTCCAGCGTCAAGCCACGCTCCACACGCAGGTCTTTCAATCGTTCTTGTATGGATAGTTCCATGCTCTCCCTCCTTGTCTGCTTAATAATTTGGGTATTGCCCCTTAATCAAAATCCATCCAAAGCAAGTGCTTTCCACAGTGTAAGCATTGGAACAGATAACATTGTAAATGACCTCCATTGACGGATTCCCGTATCATTTCTTTCTCTTCCTCATCCCACATAGAGTCATCCAGCACTTCTTCCAGCACACCCAATGCCCGCAATTCTCTGGCGCCTACATAGCCTAAAAAGGCGCAATAGTCACCACAGTGGGCACGCCAGTATTCCTGCTGCCAACCGGAGTAACCAGGAGTGCGGTGAATAAGTTCGTCCAACTTCTCTGGATTATCTACACCATCATCCAAAGACAAATCATCTTGAAAGCTACCGTTATACTTCCGGGCTGCTGCACCACTAGCGATACACTCTGGACACAGATACGCAATATCCTCAATGGAGAAGAACGGATTGGTATAAAAGATATGGGTGGTCTTACCGCAACAGTCGCAGACAACACCCTCTTTGGACTCATCAAAAGCCCCAGTATCCAAAGGGTCTGGGTGATACCGAAAGGTAGGCAGACCCAGTTGGAGCCGCTGTTCTTTCTCGCTCTGCTTTTCTTTTGGCGTTTTGGGTTTCGGGATAGCATAATGGTTTCCCCAATTTTCCGCATAGTCTTTCAGCGTACCCAACCGCTTGAGTGTTTTTTTATCGGAGCGATTTCCGATTTGACAGAGCAGGTCGTAGGCATCCTTCTTAAAGTCCAGTAGGTCATATACATCCACCAATACTTCCTTTGCCTGCTCCTCCTCCTCCATATATTCCAATTCTTCCTTAAAAGCATAAAGAGAACGGACGCTGTCTGGACTGTTATTGGTTGCAACAAACTGCTTTTTCAATTCAATGTATCTTTTCAAATATTCATTCATAAAAGCTCTCCAATCTCCTATTTATCGCTCTACTATCTTTATTTTACCACAATTCCGAGAGCGTGGAAATAGAGAGTTTTCCGGGCTAATTTCCGACCTTATGGACATACGGCACAGGCGGTCAAAAAAGTATACACTTGAGGTAGTTCATCAATGAGCTGCACCTTGAAAACAGAATGACCGTCCGAAAGGGATATCCCGGCAGGGGAAGCACCGCAACGAGCCACTTCGGGACAAAATGTCCCGAAGTCCGGGGAGCGTGCCAACGCCGGAACACGCCGCAGGAATGGGGCAGGAAGCCTTTTCGGGGAGAACGGCAACGGAAAGCAAAATGGAGGGAACACATGAGAGAGAACCCATATAAACGACTGCCGCCCATAGAGCGCAAGCAGGACGGTTCCCTTTACCGCATGACACCGGCACAGAGGAAACAGGCAAACGCCCTGATCC
>OOCW01002435.1_pt1 | contig 10473 bp, 6 predicted proteins | sample 1671201 | NCBI WGS metagenome assembly OOCW01 (sample SAMN06348132, study PRJEB24527) | human gut metagenome | biome: human gut; feature: ankylosing spondylitis patient; material: feces | host: Homo sapiens | place: China | collected 2015-10
AAAAATCTAAATTAGAATTATCTAACTCAATAATCAATGGTGTTTTACCTGTAAAATTATGTTTTATTGAAAGTGGATTAAAGTAGTACTTATATTCCTTACGAAGATTGTCTATATAAGCTCTATCCATTTGTCTTTCAAAACTTCTATCTCTTGTAGCTATTCTTTTCATTAATGTATCTGTATTTGAATTTAAGTATATTACAATATCTGGTTGTGGTAAATCATTTACAAATATATTATAAACTTGCTTATATCTATGGAATTGGTTGTTATCTAATGTAATTCCAGCAAATATTAAATTCTTTACAATATGATAATCACTTACAACACCCATATTTTTGCTAAGATAACTTTTCTCTACGTCTTCTAATTGTTTAACTCTATTGAATAAAAAAAATGCTTCAGTTTGTAAAGCATATTCCTTAATATCAGTATAAAATTTTGATAAAAATGGATTTTCTTCTACAATTTCTCTAAGAACAGAGTATCCAAAGTGTTCATTTAACAGATTTGCTAAAGTCGTTTTACCTGCTCCTATAGGACCTTCTATAGCAATAAAAACACCTTTATTTGTCATTTATAAATCACCTTCTAAAAATAATGTCTTTAGTATTTTATCAAAAAAATTAATATTATTCTACTCTTGATTTTTTATTAAAATTAAGATTATTCTACTTTTCATTTTTATTTAAATAAATATGCTATGATTTATATATATAAAAACAAAACAAATTATTGATAAAAAGGAGAAAAATCATGTCTTTAGAAAATAAAGAGATTATATCAGTTACAGATTTATATGAATACTTACCAAATATAAACTGTGGTAAGTGTGGTGTGGGTACTTGTTTAGCTTTTGCTCAAAAATTAATAGAGGGAGAATTTAAGCTAAGTAGATGTGTGCATATGGGAGAAGTAAGTGAAGTAAATAAAAAAGAGATAGAAAATATGCTTTTATCTTTAGGGTGTAAATTATAAAAAAAATATAGAAAAAAGTCTAAATAAATGGTAATATATTCTGTAGATGTGATTTTTATACAACAAAATAAAATAATTTTTGGAAAAAATTTTATAAAAAATGTTTAAGGTGGAAATCACAGGGTATATATAACTTGTTACAAAAAACAATATAATTATTGGGAGGAGAGATAACATGAAAAAATTCGTATGTACAGTATGTGGATATATACATGAAGGAGAAACTGCTCCAGAAGTATGTCCAGTTTGTAAAGTAGGAGCTGACAAATTCGAAGAAATGTCAGGAGAAAGAGTTTGGGCTGATGAACATAGAATAGGTGTTGCTCAAGGTGTAGATGAAGAAATAATAGAAGGTTTAAGAGCTAACTTCGTTGGAGAATGTACAGAAGTTGGTATGTACTTAGCTATGTCAAGACAAGCTGATAGAGAAGGATACCCAGAAGTTGCAGAAGCTTACAAAAGAATAGCTTTCGAAGAAGCAGAACATGCTGCTAAATTCGCTGAATTATTAGGAGAAGTAGTAGTTGCTGATACTAAAGAAAACTTAGCAGTAAGAGTAGATGCTGAATACGGAGCTACTGATGGAAAATTAAAATTAGCTAAAAGAGCTAAAGAATTAGGATTAGACGCTATACATGACACTGTTCATGAAATGTGTAAAGATGAAGCTAGACATGGTAAAGCTTTCTTAGGATTATTAGAAAGATACTTTGGATAGGATTAAATAAATCTAATAAAAAGGCTGTAATTGATAATGTCAATTGCAGCCTTTTTTACTTACTAGGGTATTATATTATCATTTTTATTGTGGAAAGCTCCTACAATTAAGTATTATCAATATGTATAATTCGTAGTAAAAAAGTAAATTTTGAGCAACGGGATAAGTCTGAAGCGGTAGCGAAGACTTAGACGTTGGCGACATGAAGTGTAGCGCCCACGCAGTGGCTTAAGCGAAGCGAATTTTTTATGTAATTTATAATAAGCAAGTTAAAGTATATTTTGTCGATAATTGTAATATATTGTCATAAATATATAATTATAGTAAAATATAGTTATAAAATAAAATCAAATGAAAGGTATTATTATGTATAAAAAGAAGCTTTTGAATAAAATTATGGTATTACTTTTGCTTAATATAATTATATTAAGGTTTGTAACTAATGAATGTTATGCAAATTTGGATGACTTAAGTTTTAACAATATGAATATAGAGCAAGGTATAAGTCAAGCTACTATAGAAACTATGTTTCAAGATAGCAAGGGATATATATGGCTTGGAACAAATGATGGATTAAATAGATACAACGGATATGAGTATAAAATATATAACTATGAAGAAGATCAAAATAGTATAAGTCATAATGGTATAACAGATATAACAGAAGATGATTATGGAAATATATGGGTTAGTACTGTTCAAGGTGTAAATAAAATAAATCCTAGTACAGGAGAAATAAGCAATTATACAGAAAGCAACAATAAAATTAAAGAAGACAGTACTACAGAAATTATAAAGACTAAGGATAATAAAATTGTAGTTGGCACATATGAGGGATTAAGTATTTTCAATGAAGAAAAGGATTGCTTTGAGGTAATTTTAGATGAAAGTGATGGAATAATTAGTAATATAGTATATTCACTAGATGAAGATAAAGACGGCAATATTTGGATAGGGACATCTTTAGGAGTTAATAAAATATCTAAGGATTTTAAAATTTTAGAAACTTATCCAACAAATGGTGATGAAAATTCTTTAGGTGAAACTGAAATCTATAATATATATTGTGATGATGAAAAAGAACTTGTATGGGTAGGAAGTTCTAACTTAGGAATATTTAAGATAGATACAAATACTAAAGAGATAACAAGATATAGCAACGACCCAAATGACGAAAATTCTCTACCAGATAATCAAATTGGAGCAATACTAAGAGATGATAAGGGGAATTTATGGGTAGGAACAAGTAATGGTCTAGCTTATTACAATGAAGAAAAAGACAATTTTCAGATATATAAAAATAAAATTTATGATAAAAACAGCTTAGTTTATAATCATGTGAAGTCTTTAATGCAAGATAAAGAAGGAATAATATGGGTAGGTACATATTCTGGACTTAGTATCTTTGATGTAGAGAGTGGAATAATTCACTATAAGTCAGGTCTTGATGATGATTATTTATTAAATGAAAGTATGGTTCATGGAGTTTATGAAGATAATGAAGGTTATCTTTGGGTAGGTTCTAAGACAAAGGGTGTTAGTATAATAGATAGAGAAAAACAAACATCTTCTGTTATAAGCATTGAAAATAATAATATAATAAAAAATGATACAATAAATGATATAACTGGGTATAAAGATTTTATATTTATAGCAACAGATGGTGGAGTTCTTAAAATAGATAAAAAATCTAAAACTATGAAAAGCTACACTATAGAAGATAACTTGGTAAATGATGCAGTAAAAGATATTTTAGTAGACGATAAGGGATATTTATGGATAGGAACAATAAGTGGCCTTAGTATAATAAATATTGAAACTGACGAAATTATAGATATGAATGACTATATAAGTACAGATAAATATATAAAACATATGTATCAAGATGATGAAGGTAATTATTTCTTAGGTCTATTAAAAGACGAAGGATTATGCTATATAAATGTGAAAAATAAGACTATTAAATATTATAAACATGATGAAGATAACAAAACATCCATAAGTAGTGATCGTATTAGATATATAAATGGAGATAGGAAAGGCAATATATGGATAGGTACTAGTTATGGTCTAAATAAATTTGACAAGAAAAGTGAAACTTTTGAAAGATATACAGTAAAAGACGGTATAGCAAATAATACAATATATGGAGTATTAGTTGATAATAATGATGATATTTGGATAAGTACTAATAAAGGGATTAGTAAAATAAATCAAAAAACAAATAAAATTGAGAACCTAAGTGTAACAGATGGATTACAAGGAAATGAGTTTAATGGAAATGCAACTTTTAAGAGTAAAAGTGGAGAATTATTCTTTGGTGGAACAAATGGATTAAACTCTTTTTATCCAGAAGATATAAATAAAATCAATAATAATACAAAGGTTTTATTTGATAGCTTTAAAATAAATAATAAAGAATACTCAGATATAAATGGGATGAAACTTGATAGAAATACTGATTATATAACTATCAAATTCTTTACACCAATATATTCAAGTAATAAAAATCTTATATATGAATATAAGCTAATTGGTGGAAGTGGAGAAGTATTAACAACAAAGGATAATCAAGTAACTTATAGTGAATTGTCTCCTGGAAAATATACTTTTGAAGTAAGGGTTATAGATACAAGTGGCAATAAAAGTGAAGCAAGTAGAGTTAACTTTACTATAAAGCCTCCACTATGGATGAGTCCTGTAGCCATAGTAATTTATATATTAATAGGAATATTTCTAGTATTAAAATCTAAATATAAAGTTAAAATACTTAATAATTTAGTAAATGAAAAAACTAAAGATTTACAAGAAGAAATGAAAAAAAATTCTATTCTTCATAGTGAAAATATGAAACTAGAAAGAAATAAAAATAGTTATTTTGTCAACTTATCTCATGAATTAAGAACACCATTAAATGTTATAAGTAGTACAAATCAATTAATACAAGAATTAAATAAGAAAAATTCTGGCATTAAAGAAGAAAAATTAAACTATTATATAGATATATCACAAAGAAATTGTAATAGACTGTTAAATCTTATAAATAATATTTTAGATAATAGTAAATTACAAAATGATATGTATGAAATAATATTAAAAGAGACAGATATAGTATATTTAGTTGAAGAAACAGCATTAACATTAAGGGATTATATAAACTCAAATGGCATAGAACTTATAATTGATCCAGAAATTGAGGAGAAAAATATAATTTGCGATTCTTATGAGATTGAAAGATGTATAATAAATTTAGTGAGTAATGCAGCTAAGTTTACTCCAAAGGGTGGAAGTATAACTGTAAATATTGAAGATTTAGATAATAAAGTTAAGATTAGTGTTACAGATACTGGTGTTGGAATAGATGAAAAATTCCACAAAAGTATATTTGATAGATTTAATCAAGTGTCAGTAGATGAAGAGGTAAAAAAAGGAAGTGGTCTTGGTCTTACTATTACAAGTCAAATAGTTAAGCTACATAAAGGTGAAATTTATGTGGAAAGTAAGGTAGGAGAAGGTAGTAATTTTGTTATAATATTACCTGTAAATCCTGAATATGAAAATAAATAAATTAGATATAGAAAAGGGCTAGATAAAAAAATCTAGTCCTTTTTAAGTTTTAATGAATAAATTTTTAATTTGATTTTAAATAATCTATTGCATATTGAACATATAAATTAGTGCCTATTTCTAAGGCGTCTTCATCAATATTGAAGTTACCACTATGGTGAGAATAGCAAGCACCCTTATCCTCATTTCTACATCCGACAAAAGCTAAAGCTCCAGGAGCGTGTCTTAGGTAATATGAAAAATCTTCTCCACCAGTAATCTTTTCAAATTTAGTTAATCCTTTTTCGCCAAGGATTTTCTTTACAGCTTTTTCACCAATAGATGTACAACTTTCATCATTTATTGTTGCATCTAAAATAAAATTATAATCAAGTGTGGCAGTTGCACTATAAGACTTAGCAATATTATTTATAATTTGTTCCATTTTATAAGGAATTTCTTTTCTGAGTTCGTTATTAAAACATCTTGTAGTTCCTTCCATATATGCATTTTCTGCAATTACATTAAATCTACTACCTGAATTTAGCATTCCAACAGTTAAAACCACAGGCTCAAGTGGATTAAGTTGTCTACTTACAATATTTTGTAAATTCATTACTATGGAAGAGGCTATAACTAATGCATCTACACATTCATGAGGAGCAGAACCATGACCACCTTTACCAGTCACATTAATTTTGAACCAATCTGCACTGGCCATTCTAGGTCCAGATTCTATTGAAACTTTGCCAGTATCTATGCTTGACCACAAATGTATACCAAAGACTGAATCTACATTTTCCATGGCACCATCTGCTATCATGGCCTTAGCACCTTCACCTATTTCTTCAGCAGGTTGGAAAAATAATTTTACAGTTCCGTATATTTCATCTTTTTTATCGTTTAAAACTTTTGCTGCTCCTAAAAGCATAGATGTATGACCATCATGTCCGCAGGCATGCATCATACCAGGAACTTGAGATTTATAATCTATATTATTTAATTCTTGTACAGATAAAGCATCTATATCACCTCTTAGAGCTATAGTTTTGCCAGGATAATTACCTTTTATCGTAGCAACTACTCCTGTATTTGCACAAGAAATATATTCTATTCCCATTTTATCCAATTCTTCTTTAATTCTTTTTGAAGTATTATACTCTTTAAAGCTGGCCTCTGGATTCTTATGAAATTCTCTTCTTAAATTTATAACATATTCTTTATTTTCTTTTACTAATTCATTAATTGTCATTTTTATTACCTCCGTTAGTATATATAAATTTAAAGAACTATATCGCCTGGATATAGTTCTTCAGTTATAAGGTTATTATATTAATATATAAATTACATAGAATAATATATTCCACTACCTGGTCCTAAAGGTAAATTAAATACCATAAATATGACTAAAAGAATAATCCACATTAATCCAAATAATAAAGAGTAAGGTGTCATACTTGCCATTACTGTACCCATACCTATATCTTTATCATATTTCTTAGCAAAAGCTAATATAACAGGGAAATAAGTAAATATTGGGCTTATTGGGTTAGTTATAGAATCACCAATACGATAAGCCATTTGAGTTAACGCTGGGTCATATCCAAGTAATAAGAACATTGGAACAAATATTGGAGCCATTACAGCCCATTTGGCAGAACAGCTACCAACAAATAAATTTATGAAAGCAGCAAATAAAACAAAAGCTACTAATAAACCAGGGCCAGTAAGACCTATACCTTTTAACCACTCAGCACCTTTGATAGATAAAAGTGAACTCATATTAGATGCATTAAATAAAGCTAAGAATTGACCAGCTGCAAATGCTAATACTATATAAGAACCCATACCAGCCATTGAATCATATAAAATAGCTGCTAAATCTTTATCATTTTTTATCTTTTTAGTAAGAATTCCATAAGTAAGTCCTGGAACAAAGAAAACTATAGTTATTATTGGAACCATACCAGCCATAAGAGGTGAAGATGCAGAAAGAAGAGAACCTGTTTGTGGATCTTTCATAAATGCATTAGGACCTATACATAAAGCAACAAGTATAATTACACAAACTAATAGTCCTATAGAAGCATACTTCATAGCTTTTTTCTCTAGTGGAGTAATATCTGAATCTACATCACTATCAGCTGCTATATAATCAGTTCCTTCAAAACGAGGAGCTAAATATCTTTCAGTTACAAATGTACCAACAACTACTAGTATAAATGTAGAAACTATTAAGAAGTACCAGTTCATTGCTGGAGTACCAGAATAGTTTGGATCAATAATTTGAGCAGCTGGAATAGTAAATCCTGCAACAAGTACATCTAGCATACTTATTATTAAGTTGGCAGAAAAACCAGCAGCAACACCAGCATATCCAGCAAATAGACCTACAAGTGGATGTCTACCAACTCCTAAAAATACTAATGCAGCTAGTGGTGGAAGTACAACAAAACCAGCATCAGCAACTGCATTTGCCATTATACCAACAAATATTAATGTACCTGTTAATAATTTTTTAGGAACTTTAGTAACAGAAGTTTTCATAACAGCTTCCATATAACCAGACTTTTCAGCAAGACCGGCACCAAGCATAGTAACAAGTACTAATCCTAAAGGAGCAAAACCTGTAAAGTTAGTAACCATACTAGTTAAGAATAATTGCAATTGTTCTTTACTTAATAAATTTACACCTTTTACAACTAAATTTTTACCAGTTGCTTCATCAATTTGACCGGGATGTATGGCAGTTACACCAGATTTCGCTACAAAATATGATATTATCATAACAACAAACCAAAGAATTACGAAAATCGTAACTGGGTCTGGTAGCTTATTACCAACGCGCTCAACAACATTTAAGAAACGCATTAGTAATCCTTGATTCTCTTTTGTTTTAGCTTTAGTTTTACCCAAGCTAATCGCCCCCTTTTTTATAAAATATTAATTATTTAAATAGTCAAGAGCTACTTGACATAAACTCTTGCAAAGCACTTTCATATTCTTATCATCCCAAGCAAACTTTGAGTTATGATGAAGAATAGGATTATTTTCATCTTCTGCAATTCCTACAAAAACAAATGTAGCAGGTACATTGCATGCAAGATAAGCGAAATCTTCACCACCCATTGATGGTTCATTTAGTTCAAATACATTTTTTGCTCCAACAACTTTAGATATGGATGAAGCTGCTAAATCAGTCATTTCTTTGTCGTTTACAAGTGGTGGGAATTGTCTAATATATTCATATTCATAAGTTGCACCTTGGCAAGTAGTAATTCCTTTTACAATATCTTCAATTGTTTTTTCTGCGAAAACTCTAGTTTTTTCGTCAAAAGTTCTAACAGTACCACCAACAATTGCTTCTGTAGGTATGGCATTGTGACAGTCTGTATTTCCAGCTTTAAGATGACAGCAAGATAATACTAATGGATTTATTGGATTATTTTTTCTACTTACAATTGTTTGAAGTGTATTTACGATTTGACATAAAATTGGAATAGGATCTATGGTATTTTGAGGAACTCCACCATGTCCGCCTTTTCCTATTACTTTAATGTTAAATATATCTGGAGATGCCATCATAGGACCATGTTTTATTCCAACTTTTCCTTCTTTTACTCCACCCCATAAATGTCCACCAAATGCGGCATCTACATGTGGATTTTCAAGGATGCCCTCTTCTATCATAGGCAATGCTCCACCTTCAATTTCTTCATCTGGTTGAAACATTAACTTTACATTCCCATGTAATTCATCTTTTAACTCATTTAAAATCATAGCTGCTCCAAGAAGAGAGGCTGTATGACCATCATGACCACATGCATGCATTACACCAGGAATTTGAGATTTAAACTCTACATCAGTTTCTTCATTTACTCTAAGAGCATCCATATCAGCTCTAAGTAAAATAGTTTTTCCAGGATGTTTACCTTTTATTAAACCAACAACACCTGTTTTAGCAACATTAGTTTTTACTTCTATACCTAAATTAGTGAGTGTGTCAGCTATTAATTTAGATGTTTTAAATTCAGCATATCCAACTTCAGGATGCATATGTAATTCATGTCTAATACTAACTATATTGGAATAATACTTTTCACATAATTCATTGATTCTGTTTATCATTTGTATTCCTCCTATTTGTATATAATTGTTTTATCAACATGATAAAGATGTATTTTTCTAAATCGTAGCATTCTTTTATAATGTATGCCATAAAATTTATGAATTTTATACAAAAAAGTAAGATAAATAATTATTTTGAAAAAGATATATAATAAGATGCCATTTGTTATATAAGACAAATAGCATCTTATTTAAATAATATGTAATTCCTTAAATGTTTTTATAAATAAAGATGAAATAATCATAGAAGTAAAACTAGTAACTAATATACAAATCCTTGAAAGTTCTATAAGTTCCATATTTGGATAAAAAGCAACTTCCGATACAAATATTGACATAGTAAATCCAATACTACAAATAAGAGAAACTAAGAAAATAGAGGTCCAATTTAAATCGCTAGGCTTTTTTGTAAATCCTATCAAATTACTTAAATATGTAAAAAGCATTATTCCTAAAGGTTTTCCTATTAATAAACCTAGATATATGCCTAAAAATACAGTAGGATATTTTGTTAAATCTAAATTAGAAGTAATATTAATACCTGTATTAGCAAAAGCGAATAATGGTATGATAATTAGATTATTAATTATGTTGAAATTCTTCCTTATATAATAAGAAGTAGAATATCTTTTTTTATATGGCTTAGTAGGAATTGTTATAGCTAAAAGAATGCCGCTTAAAGTAGAATGAATTCCACTTAAATGTATAAAATACCACAAACATAATCCTCCTATTATATAATAGACCATGCTTTCAATATGATATTTTTTATTTCCTATTATTAGTATTATTAAGAAAATAATTCCTAAGTTTAAGTAATATAAATTTATATTAGATGAATACACAGTACCTATAAGTAAGATAGAGAAAAGATCATCTACTACGGCAAGAGAAAGTAAAAACATCTTCACTGATTGTCCTAAATATTTACTAAATAAATAGTATACCCCCATGGCAAAAGCAATATCTGTTGATATAGGTATGCATACACCTTTAATATATTGTGTGTTTTTATTAAATACGAAAAAAATTATTGCAGGAACAATGACTCCACCTAAAGATGCAATAACAGGAAAAGATGCTTTTTTCAAAGAGGATAA
>OOCW01002439.1_pt1 | contig 10448 bp, 9 predicted proteins | sample 1671201 | NCBI WGS metagenome assembly OOCW01 (sample SAMN06348132, study PRJEB24527) | human gut metagenome | biome: human gut; feature: ankylosing spondylitis patient; material: feces | host: Homo sapiens | place: China | collected 2015-10
TTCCCTTCGCGCCGCTGTAAAACCAGTTCTTGCTCTTCGTTGTTGCCATTGGTCAGCGTAAAACGAACATGAATGCGGGCGGAATCGGCGGTTTTCTCCAGGACTCGAATTTCATCAACGCGTGAAAATAGCGACTCTTCGCCAAAACAGATCGGATTGTCGTAAATAAATTGCCGTTCTATTTGCATATCTTCATCGGGATTGTTGGCAGTCATGAAGGTGGTTTTATAGAAGGCATTGACCGCCTGGCGGTAAGAGTCGGAAACCACCCACGTCCACGGCCAGCTATAATCAGCAATATGTTCAAAGAGTTCGGCAACAAAGGCTTCCGGCTGTTCTTTTTGCAACGAAGCTAAAGCGGCCAGCGTTTTTTCATTCTCGCTATTAACTGCTTGTAAGACGCTGCCATGATTGCTGACAATATCGTCAATGACCCAACGACCATTTTCCGCCACCATTTTCAGTGTCTGCATGGTCTTTTCTTTATCGTCTTTAAAGATACGAAAGCGCACAACGGCATCGGCATGATCGGCGTCAGTTTGGGTTATCGCTACGCTTTCTAACACCAGATCGCCAAAATCCTGACAATCACAAACCGGATCATAATCCAGCCAGCCAATATTGCCCGGCAGCGTAAGATTGTCGTTCAGGGTAAGCGCCTGTTGAATACGCGCAGAAGTTATCGCCCGCTCTCCGGTTTCACCGAAATAAGGCGTACTGGCATCTGATTTATAGTTCTGATAAATATGCCGGACTGTTTGTTCTACGGTCTGTGAGGGGGGCTGTGCGTGTACGGTAAAACTTGCCAGGGCTGCTAAAAACAGAAGTATTATTTTCATCTGTTTTTCACCTCTCCGTTGCGTTTATCCCGGATATAGATGAGTTGTTCTTTTAAGAGCTTCCGGCTCTGCATGATGATGTCCTTATATTTGGCATTCCTGAACAAGGAAGAGTAACAATGGGCAGGACGCGAGGGGAATAAATGATTTCTGAAAAGTCCGGTAGCGGAACATTACCGCCACCGGGAGAATTTGCACGTTAGCCGCCGAACTGGTCAGGATCGGGACCGAGACGCTTGCCCTGATCGAGTTTTGCAATTTCGCCGAGTTCGTCTTTGTCGAGACGGAAATCCCAGACATCAAAGTTTTCGGCAATACGTGAAGGTGTGACCGATTTCGGGATCACCACCAGGCCGCTATCCAGATGCCAGCGGATAACAATCTGCGCCGGGGTTTTGCCGTATTTATCTGCCAGATCGCGAATGACTTTCTGATCGAAAACGCCTTTCCCTCCTTGCGCTAATGGGCTCCAGGATTCGGTCTGGATTTTGTGTGTCGCGTTCCAGGCATGTAGCTGGCGTTGTTGCATCAGCGGGTGAAGTTCGATCTGATTAATAACAGGCGTCACGCCAGTTTCATCAATCAGGCGTTGCAGGTGATGGATCTGGAAGTTGCACACGCCGATGCTTTTGATTAATCCCTCTTTTTGCAATTCGATCATGCCTTTCCATGCTTCGACATAATGGTCGATAGCGGGAACGGGCCAGTGCATTAAGTAGAGGTCGATATAATCAAGCTGGAGTTTTTTCAGGCTGTCGAGCAGGGCTTCGCGGGGGCGCTTGTGGTCGTCGTTCCACAGCTTAGTGGTGATGAACAGTTCTTCTCTGTTGACTGAGGCATTTTTCAGGGCTTTGCCGACACCTTCTTCGTTCTTGTAGGCCGCGGCGGTATCAATCGAGCGATAACCCACTTCTAACGCTTTTTGAATGGCGGTGATTACTTCCTCATTACTTGCTTGCCAGACGCCCAGTCCCAGCTGGGGCATGACATTGCCATCCTGTAGCTTAATAACGGTTGGATTAGCCATACGTTCCTCCTTTATATGAACTCACCGGAGCAGGCTCCGGTGAGGTGTTGTGAACTTAAGTCTGGACGAAATGCCCGAAAACGAAAGTTTGAGGCGTAAAAAGCTTAGCGGGCGGCTTCGTATATACGGCGGCTGACATCCAGCGTAATGTCATGATTTTCGCCCAGTTGGGTCATGCCGTGCTCTTCCAGTTTTTTCAGCAAAGCCGGGATGGAGCTGCCGTCCAGACCGTAGTCGGAGAGGTGGGTCGGCACGCCTAATTGCTCAAAGAAATTGCGGGTTGCGGCAATCGCGGCGTCAATACGCTCATCGTCGGAACCTTCTGTGATGTTCCAGACGCGTTCAGCATATTGCAGCAGCTTAGCGCGCTTAGTATCGCGTTTTTCATTCCACAGTGCAGGCAGGACGATAGCCAGTGTTTGCGCGTGATCCAGACCGTGCATCGCAGTCAGTTCGTGGCCCAGCATATGCGTTGCCCAGTCCTGCGGTACGCCAGCGCCAATCAAACCGTTCAGCGCCTGAGTCGCCGCCCACATGACGTTGGCGCGCACATCGTAGTTTTCTGGCTCTTTCAGGGCTTTCGGACCATCTTCGATCAGCGTCAACAAAATGCCTTCTGCGAAACGGTCCTGAATTTTGGCATCAACCGGTTTAGTAACATACTGTTCCACGGTGTGTACAAAAGCGTCCACTACACCGTTAGCCACCTGACGCGGCGGCAGGGTGTAGGTATAAACCGGATCGAGCACGGCAAATACCGGCTGAACATGGGCAGAATGGAACGCCTGCTTGTCGCCTGTGGTTTTACGGGAGATCACCGCGCCTGCGTTGGATTCTGAACCGGTTGCTGGCAGCGTCAGCACACAGCCCATCGGGATGGCGCTTTTAATCTCTTTACCGCCCGTTTGTAGAATGTGCCACGGATCGATATTTTCCGGATAGTTAGCCGCTGCGGCGATAAATTTGGTGCCGTCCAGTACAGAACCGCCGCCAACCGCCAGCAGGAAAGTCACTTTTTGTTCGCGAACCAGTTTCACGGCGTTCATCAGCGTTTCATAAGCCGGGTTTGGCTCAATACCGCCAAATTCCAGCACGTCCATGCCTTTCAGGGCATCCAGAACTTGATCGAGAACGCCGGTTTTTTTCACGCTGCCGCCGCCGTAGGTAATCAATACGCGAGCATCGTGAGGAATTTGTTCGCGTAAACCAGCGATTGCGCCTTTACCAAACAGAATGCGGGTTGGGGTGTGCAGATTAAAGTTGTTCATTACTTGCTCCCTTTGCTGGGTCAATATGAGGGCAGAGAACGATCTGCCTGATGTTTTTCATTGTGGTCGCCAGCGCTGTACCTCTCAATGCTCATTTCTGCCAATGTCTTGCCTATTTCTCCAGAGTGCTGGAGAAATGCTACAAAATTGCGCACAATCAAATTGCCGCATTATTCCTAAGAAATTACGCGATATGAAACGTGAAGAGATTTGCCGCTTGCTGGCGGATAAAGTTAATAAACTGAAAAATAAAGAAAATGGTTTGTCAGAGCTGTTGCCCGATGTGCGTTTGTTGTATGGCGAGACGCCTTTCGCACGTACACCGGTAATGTACGAGCCTGGCATCATAATTCTCTTTTCCGGGCATAAAATCGGTTATATCAATGAACGCGTGTTTCGTTATGATGCCAATGAATACCTGCTGCTGACGGTGCCGTTGCCGTTTGAGTGCGAAACCTATGCCACGTCAGAGGTGCCGCTGGCAGGGTTGCGTCTCAATGTCGATATTTTGCAGTTACAGGAACTGTTGATGGACATTGGCGAAGATGAGCATTTCCAGCCGTCGATGGCAGCCAGCGGGATTAACTCTGCCACGTTATCAGAAGAGATTTTATGCGCGGCGGAGCGGTTACTCGACGTGATGGAGCGACCACTGGATGCGCGTATTCTCGGAAAACAGATCTTCCGCGAAATTCTGTACTACGTGCTGACCGGACCTTGCGGCGGTGCGTTACTGGCGCTGGTCAGTCGCCAGACTCACTTCAGCCTGATTAGCCGCGTGCTGAAACGGATTGAGAATAAATACACCGAAAACCTGAGCGTCGAGCAACTGGCGGCAGAAGCCAACATGAGCGTATCGGCGTTCCACCATAATTTTAAGTCTGTCACCAGTACCTCGCCGTTGCAGTATTTGAAGAATTACCGTCTGCATAAGGCGCGGATGATGATCATCCATGACGGCATGAAGGCCAGCGCAGCAGCGATGCGCGTCGGCTATGAAAGCGCATCGCAATTTAGCCGTGAGTTTAAACGTTACTTCGGTGTGACGCCGGGGGAAGATGCGGCAAGAATGCGGGCGATGCAGGGGAATTAAATACGTTCCCGGTACAGCAACCGGGAACGGGGAAAATCGTCAGGCGTTACAGTATTTTTTTTTAATCACCACAAACAGCGTGCCTAACAAGCCAGCGGTTAACAAGGCAATTGGCAGGATCATCAGGATCGGCATTACCTGATCTTCATGGCGTTTAACGAACGGAATCATACTTAAGGCATAGCCAAAACTGGTTACCACGCTGACCCACAGCAATCCACTTAACCAGTTGAAAAACTGGAAACGGCGGTTTGGCAAACCGGAAATTCCTGCCATGGTTGGCAGCAGCGTACGGACAAATGCAAGAAAACGTCCAGCCAGCAGCGCCAGCAGACCGTGGCGGTCAAACATGCAGGTGGCGCGCTGGTGATATTTAGCAGGAAGCTGTGCCAGCCAGCCTTTCACCGTTTTGGTATTCCCTAACCAGCGCCCCTGAATATAACTTAGCCAGCAGCCCAGACTTGCTGCGGCGGTCAGAATCGCAATCGTAGGCAGAAAATCCATAACCCCCTGGGCAATCAATGCGCCAGCCAATATCAACAAGCTGTCGCCTGGCAAAAATGAGGCGGGCAGCAGGCCGTTTTCTAAAAACAGCGTGGCAAACATGACAAAGTAAACAACGCTAACAATATGAGGATCCGCCAGCGCGGCAAAGTCGTGTTGCCAGAGCGCAGCGATGATATCTTGAATAACAGCCATGGACTTTCCTGTGGAACAGCGTTTAAGCCTTTATCTGCCTATTGTACTCCTGATTCGTCCGGGACGCCTTGATCCCGGACGCAACAATTTAAGACTTTTCACAATAAAATGTCTGCAAAATTGTCCAAAAGTGGCAATGTTATACAATTCGCGCAAAACCGGCATCCAGATCGGCAATCAGATCGTTGACATCTTCCAGACCAATATGCAGGCGAATCAAGGTCCCGCTAAAATCGATCTCGCCTTGCGGGCGAATGGCGGCGATATGTTCTGGTTGATTTGCCAGGATCAACGACTCATAACCGCCCCACGAGTAGGCCATGCTGAATAAACTGAAGTTATCCAGATAGTTCGCCAGCTCTTCATCATTGAGCTTTTTCTTAAGCACAAAGGAAAATAGCCCGCTGCTACCTGTAAAGTCTCGTTTCCAGAATTCGTGGCCTTTACTGCCAGGCAGAGCAGGGTGGTTAACTCGCGCTACTTGCGGATGTTCTGCCAGCCATTCAGCCACTTTCAGACTGCTTTCATGATGTTGACGCAGGCGAACACCCAAAGTGCGCAGGCCACGGCTGGTTATATAGGCGGTATCGGCATCGACCATCTGGCCCATCAGATAGGCATTCTCCCGCAGCTGCTCCCAGCAACGGGCATTGCATACGGCAGTACCAATCATCGCATCTGAATGCCCAACCAGATATTTGGTGGCGGCCTGAATGGAAACATCGATGCCAAAATCCAGCGCCTTAAACAGCACACCGGCTGCCCAGGTGTTGTCGATCATAATGATGGCATCCGGCACCACACTGCGCACGGCGGCAACAATCGCCGGAACGTCGTGGACTTCCATGGTGATGGAGCCTGGCGATTCCAGAAACACGATTTTAGTGTTTGGCTGCAGATGTTTAACGATATCTGCGCCAATCAGCGGATCAAACCACGATGTCGTTACGCCCAGTTTGCTGAGGATTTTGCTACAGAAATCCTGACTCGGTTCATAGGCGGTGTTGGTCATCAACACATGATCGCCCTGTTCGACAAAAGCAAGAATGGAATTAGCAACCGCCGCCGCCCCGCAGGGAAATAGCACGCAGCCTGCGCCACCTTCCAGTTCACACATCGCTTGTTGTAAGGAGAAATGGGTTAACGTTCCGCGCCGTCCATAGAACAACTCGCCATTGGCGCGATTGCGCGTTGCGTGTTTTTTGGCTTCCACACTGTCAAAGACCAGCGAAGAAGCGCGCTGAATCACGCTATTTACCGCGCCGAGAGTGTATTTTTTGCTGCGTCCTGCATTCACCAGTTGAGTATCAAGCTTTTTGTCCGCCATGTCGGGATTCCTGTTTTTATACGTCTGGATGTCTAAACTAGCATGAATATTCGCGGGCGCATCCTGAAGAATTGGCATAAAGCAGAAAATTTTCGCAAATGGCGTGCTGGTGACTTTTTTACTGCGTAAACGCAAGGAAAAGAAAGCAAAGGTACGGCAGTATGCAAATAGTAATGAGAACGACTATCAATTCGACGTCGTTTTGATATTATTATGCGCAGATTTTGTGACTTGCGTCCTGGAGATACACAGTGGGTAATAATTTAATGCAGACGGACCTTTCCGTCTGGGGTATGTATCAGCACGCCGATATTGTCGTTAAGTGCGTGATGATTGGGCTTATTTTGGCCTCCGTAGTCACCTGGGCAATCTTCTTCAGTAAGAGCGTAGAGTTCTTCAATCAGAAGCGTCGCCTTAAGCGCGAGCAGCAACTGCTGGCTGAAGCGCGTTCCTTAAACCAGGCCAACGATATTGCCGCTGATTTTGGTAGCAAAAGCTTAAGCCTGCATTTGCTCAATGAAGCGCAGAATGAGCTGGAACTGTCAGAAGGCAGCGACGATAACGAAGGTATTAAAGAACGTACCAGCTTCCGTCTGGAGCGTCGGGTCGCCGCAGTAGGTCGTCAAATGGGCCGCGGTAACGGCTATCTGGCAACCATCGGCGCGATTTCGCCGTTCGTTGGTCTGTTTGGTACGGTCTGGGGGATCATGCACGCCTTTATCGCCCTCGGGGCGGTAAAACAAGCAACACTGCAAATGGTTGCGCCCGGTATCGCAGAAGCGTTGATTGCGACTGCAATTGGTCTGTTCGCCGCAATTCCGGCGGTAATGGCTTATAACCGTCTCAACCAGCGCGTAAACAAACTGGAACTGAATTACGACAACTTTATGGAAGAGTTTACCGCGATTCTGCACCGCCAGGCGTTTACCGTTAGCGAGAGCAACAAGGGGTAAGCCATGGCCAGAGCGCGTGGACGAGGTCGTCGCGATCTCAAGTCCGAAATCAACATTGTACCGTTGCTGGACGTACTGCTGGTGCTGTTGCTGATCTTTATGGCGACAGCGCCCATCATCACCCAGAGCGTGGAGGTCGATCTGCCAGACGCTACTGAATCACAGGCGGTGAGCAGTAACGATAATCCGCCAGTGATTGTTGAAGTGTCTGGTATTGGTCAGTACACCGTGGTGGTTGAGAAAGATCGCCTGGAGCGTTTACCACCAGAGCAGGTGGTGGCGGAAGTGTCCAGCCGTTTCAAGGCCAACCCGAAAACGGTCTTTCTGATCGGTGGCGCAAAAGATGTGCCTTACGATGAAATAATTAAAGCACTGAACTTGTTACATAGTGCGGGTGTGAAATCGGTTGGTTTAATGACGCAGCCTATCTAAACATCTGCGTTTCCCTTGCTTGAAAGAGAGCGGGTAACAGGCGAACAGTTTTTGGAAACCGAGAGTGTCAAAGGCAACCGAACAAAACGACAAGCTCAAGCGGGCGATAATTATTTCAGCAGTGCTGCATGTCATCTTATTTGCGGCGCTGATCTGGAGTTCGTTCGATGAGAATATAGAAGCTTCAGCCGGAGGCGGCGGTGGTTCATCCATCGACGCTGTCATGGTTGATTCAGGTGCGGTAGTTGAGCAGTACAAACGCATGCAAAGCCAGGAATCAAGCGCGAAGCGTTCTGATGAGCAGCGCAAGATGAAAGAACAGCAGGCTGCTGAAGAACTGCGTGAGAAACAAGCGGCTGAACAGGAACGCCTGAAGCAACTTGAGAAAGAGCGGTTAGCGGCTCAGGAGCAGAAAAAGCAGGCTGAAGAAGCCGCAAAACAGGCCGAGTTAAAGCAGAAGCAAGCTGAAGAGGCGGCAGCGAAAGCGGCGGCAGATGCTAAAGCGAAGGCCGAAGCGGATGCTAAAGCTGCGGAAGAAGCTGCGAAGAAAGCGGTTGCAGACGCGAAGAAAAAAGCAGAAGCAGAAGCCGCAGCAAAAGCAGCAAAAGCAGAGGCAGATGCAGCAAAAGCAGAAGCAGCATCCGCAAATGCAAAACTTGAAAAGAATGCATTTAAAGCGAAAAAAGCAGCCGTTAAGAAAGTAACCGGAAAGAGCAAAGCTGCAGTTGTCAAAGTGAAAAAAGTAAAAGGAGCAGACGGTTATCAGGTACAGTACTCCAAGAAAGCAAACTTCAAGAGTGCTAAGAAAGCAAACACAAAGAAACTGAACGTTACTCTGAAGAGACTGAGCAAAGGCAGCAAATACTATGTACGTGTAAGAGCTTACAAGACCATCAACGGTCAGAAAGTTTACACCAAGTACTCTGCAAAGAAGACAGTAAAAGTAAAATAAAATTATCCCAAACCTTGAAACACACTCGGGAGGATGCCGGAAGGCGTCCTCCCACTTTTTTATCGTGTTCGAGATCACAAAACATAAACAGTAGCAGCTATTGAACCAGATGAATGGCTGAAAAAGATGAACATAATATGAACACACAGAACGGAAAATGAACAATTTATGTCGGAAAATGAGTGGTTTCGTGAACGGTAATTAGATATAATAGCATCACAATCAATCAAAGAAGGCAGTAAAGATTAAAAAGTAAGTAAGAAACCTCTTACTATATAGCAACAGGGAAAGACGGCGGAGTTTGAGTGATCCGCCGTTTTTTCTTGCCAGGAAAAGTCGCCTGTGATACACTGAACTACAGGATTCGGCATAAAATCAGGAATTTTGCCGGAAATAATCTGGGGCAGATAGGTTCTGCCCTTTCTATCCACTATATTTTATAAGAAATGAGGAATTACTATGGCACAGTTATGGGGTGGACGTTTCACCAAAGAGACCGATCAGCTGGTTTATAATTTTAATGCATCCATATCGTTTGATCAGAAATTTTACAAACAGGATATCACAGGAAGCAAGGCACATGTGAAAATGCTGGCAGCACAGGGCATTCTGACTGAGGCAGAGCGTGATCAGATCCTGGAAGGCCTGGATGGCATTCTGCGTGATGTTGAGAACGGAACACTTAAGATTACAGACAAATACGAAGATATCCACAGCTTTGTGGAGGCAAATCTGATCAACCGCATCGGCGATGCCGGCAAAAAACTGCACACCGGACGCAGCCGCAATGACCAGGTTGCACTGGATATGAAGCTTTATACAAGAGATGAGATCGGTGAGATCGACAAACTGCTGAAAAAACTTCTTGAGACACTGCTTGGCATTATGGAAGAAAATATTGAGACTTATATGCCGGGATTTACCCATCTGCAGAAAGCACAGCCGATCACGCTGGCACATCATTTCGGGGCTTATTTTGAAATGTTCAAACGTGACAGACAGAGACTGGCTGATATTTATAAGAGAATGAATCTCTGCCCGCTTGGAAGCGGTGCACTGGCAGGCACAACGTATCCTCTGGATCGTGAGATGACGGCACAGCTGCTTGGATTTGACGGACCAACCTTAAACAGCATGGATTCCGTATCCGACCGGGATTACCTCATTGAGCTTCTGGCAGCACTCTCCACGATCGCCATGCATTTGAGCCGTTTCTCCGAGGAGATCATCATCTGGAACAGCAATGAGTACCGCTTCGTGGAGATGGATGATTCCTACAGCACCGGAAGCAGCATCATGCCGCAGAAGAAGAATCCTGATATCGCTGAGCTGATCCGAGGAAAGGCCGGACGGGTCTACGGCGCCCTGATGTCCATGCTGACGGTCATGAAGGGAATCCCGCTGGCTTATGATAAGGATCTCCAGGAGGACAAGGAGCTGACCTTCGATGCGATCGATACCGTAAAGGGCTGCCTTTTACTCTTCACAGGAATGGTATCCACGATGACTTTCCGCAAGGATGTGATGGAGGCGAGCGCAAAGAACGGTTTCACAAACGCGACAGACGCTGCGGATTACCTTGTAAATCACGGTGTTCCGTTCCGCGATGCACATGGAATTATCGGACAGCTGGTCCTTCTCTGCATCGATGAGAACAAGGCACTTGACGATCTGACTTTAGAGCAGTTCAAGTCGATCAGCCCGGTATTTGAGGAAGATATCTACGATGCGATCTCCATGAAGACCTGCGTGGAGAAACGTGTGACGATCGGAGCTCCGGGTGCGGATGCGATGAAGAAAGTCATTGAGGTTTATAAGAAAGAACTGAACGGAGAGAAATAAAAAAAGAAAGGCCCTG
>OOCW01002448.1_pt1 | contig 10405 bp, 8 predicted proteins | sample 1671201 | NCBI WGS metagenome assembly OOCW01 (sample SAMN06348132, study PRJEB24527) | human gut metagenome | biome: human gut; feature: ankylosing spondylitis patient; material: feces | host: Homo sapiens | place: China | collected 2015-10
CCAGCCGGGTCTGCCCCGCCCTGTGCGAGGCCGCCTGCACCTGCGGTGACGTGACCGGCAGCAGCGTGACCGTGCGCGAGAACGAGCACGCCATCGTGGAAACGGGTTACGCCAAGGGCTGGCTCCACGCCGCCCCTCCCCCGGCCCGCACCGGCAAGAGCGTGGCCGTCATCGGCAGCGGCCCGGCCGGTCTTTCGGTGGCCGAGTACCTGAACATCCGGGGCCACGCCGTCACCGTGTTTGAGCGCGCCGACCGCGTGGGCGGCCTGTTGATGTACGGCATCCCCAACATGAAGCTGGACAAATCCGTCATCGAACGCCGCATCAAGATCATGCAGGCCGAGGGCGTGGAGTTCCGCACCAGCATGGATGTGGGCGGTGCGGTGGATGCCGAGAGCATCCTGAACAGCTACGATGCCGTGGTGCTCTGCTGTGGTGCCAAAAAGGCCCGCGACCTGAACGTTCCGGGCCGGGATGCCAACGGCGTGCACTTTGCCGTGGATTACCTCACCAGCGTGACAAAGAGCCTGCTGGACAGCAAATTTGCCGACGGCAGGGCCATTGATGCCAAGGGCAAGAACGTTCTGGTCATCGGCGGCGGCGACACCGGCAACGACTGCCAGGGCACGGCCCTGCGGCAGGGTTGCACTGATCTGGTGGCTCTGGAAATGATGCCGCAGCCCCCCAGGGAGCGTGCCGCCGGCAACCCCTGGCCCGAGTGGCCCCGGGTGCTCAAGGTGGACTACGGCCAGACCGAGTGCATGGCCAAGTTCGGCAAAGACCCCCGTGTCTACCAGACCACGGTCAAAGAATTCCTCAAGGACGATGCAGGCAGCCTGACCGCTGCCGTCATCTCCTACCTCAAGCCCGAGCGTGACCCCGAGACCGGCCGCACCAGCATGGTGCCCACCGGCGAGGAGTTCACCTACAACTGCGAGCTGGCCTTCATTGCCGCCGGTTTCGTGGGCTGCGAGAGCTATGTGGCCGATGCCTTCGGTGTCAGCCTGACCGGCCGCGGCTGTGTGGACACCGACCATTTCCGCACCAATGTGGACAAGGTGTTTGCCTGCGGCGATATGCGCCGGGGCCAAAGCCTTGTGGTCTGGGGCCTGCGCGAGGGCCGCGACTGCGCCGCCGAGGTAGACCGCTACCTCATGGGCTACACCAACCTGTAAGCCCGCATCCCGGCCATTACTAAACCATTCTCTTTCCTATCCTAAACAAGCCAGAGCGGAAGCTTCCTCCATGGGGCTTCCGCTCTGGCTTTTCCTGTGGATATCGACCTGCATCAAAAAAGCGGCCCGCCCTCTCCGGCAGGCCGCTTTGCGTCAATCTTCTCTCTTCAATTCTTCTTGCAGCAGCCGTTTGAACAAAACCGGGTAATTACTTGCACCATGCACGATATGGTAAACGAACACAGTATCCACAATCAGCCGATAGACGCAGAGATACTGCCCGGCGATCACATAGCGATAGCCGCTTTTCAGCAGTTCGGCATCTCTTGGAAGCGAACCCGACAGCGGGAAACGTTCCAACCGCGAAAGAGAATCCAAGATCCGATCCGTAATCTTTCGGGCAGAATTCGGCCCTACCAGATTCATGTGAAGCTCTGCGATTGCTTCCAGTTCCCGCTGTGCCGACTCCAGAATTTCGATCTTAGCCACGACGATAGATCTCCTCCAGCCGTTTTCTGGAATCCTCCAGCGTGTAAGCCGGAGCACCAGCAAGCCTTCCCTGTTCCGCTGCTTCCAGCTTTGCCCGGAGTTTCAACGCCTCTTCCCGCTGTTCGAATGCTTCAATGCTCATTACAACAAGGTCACCCTCTCCATTCTTTGTAATGTAGATCGGCTCGCCCGCTCCGTGCGCCAGATTTGAAATGGAACCGTAGTCATTGCGAAGCGCCGTAGACGACTTGATGATCATAGTGCACACCCCCTAAATGATTCTAATATAATTCTATCAGAATCATTCATTTTCTTCAAGCGTTCTCATCAAAAAGCGGCCTGCCCTCTCCGGCAGGCCGCTTTGCGTCAATCCGTATCGTATTCGGTACCGGCCCCACCGGTCGGCGGCTCCGTCTGCGCGGCAGACGGTGTGGTACCGGCGGAAGGAGTTGTGGTCTCGGGCGGGGTGGCGGGCACCTCGGCCTCGACCTCTGCCGCCATATAGACGATGATGGTCGAGCCAACCTCCACCATGGCACCTGGCTCCTCACTGCAATAGGCCACACAGCCCGAAACATAGGAGCCATCGTTATAAATGGGATAGAAGCTCGCATTCAGCCCCACCTGCGCCAGCTGCTGCTCCGCGCCGTCCCGGGTAAAGCCTGCCACGTTGGGCATCTCCACCATCTGCGGGCCGCGGCTGACCACCAGATCGATGGTGCTGCCCTTTTCGATGACCTCCCCGGCTTCGGGGGTCTGACGGATGATCTTGCCCTTTTCCACAGTATCACTGTATTCCATGGTCACATAGAACAGGTAATCCCCGGCATAACTGTGGTTGTTGCGCACCTGTGTATCGTAGTCCATCCCCACAAAGTCAGGGGCCAGATTCACCGGCTCTGTCACCAGCGAGCTGGCCGGTTCGGAGGCCGGGGTGGATTCCGCAGGCTTTGCGGTGTGCAGCCCCTGATTTACCAGCCCCCACACGATGAGCAGCGTCAGGATGGCCAGCAGGATCAGGATGGCCGCCAGCAGGTTGCGCAGGCTGAGGATATGCTTTTTCTGCTCTTCTTCCTCGGTGGACTGAGGGCGCGGCGCGGCCTGCTGCAGAGTCTGGGTGAGCTCCGTGGTATACTCCTGACTGCTCAGTGCCCGGAACAGCTGGGGCACGGTCTGGATGCGCTCGGCAGGCCTGAGCTGCAGGCCCATCCAGAGCACATCCGAAACATACTCCGGCACCGCCCGTTCCAGCGTGCGGGCGCGGGGGTTGGAGTCCGACACCAGCCGCTGTGCCGCAGGAACAGGGCTCTGCCCGCAGACCATCCGGTAGACCACGGCGGCAAGGCTGTATTCATCGGTGTAGCGGCCCTCAAATTCGGTGGTGGAATACTGTTCCGGTGCCGAGTAGCCCTCATACAGCTGCTCGTGCAGGCCGCTGCCCGCCGTGCGCAGGCCCACCGTGGCATAGCCTGCCAGACGGCAGCGGTCGTTTTCCATCACGCGGATGTTCTCCGGGCAGATACCGCGGTGCACCAGACCGATCTTGTGCATGGCGGCTACGCCTTCAAACACCGGCTGCAGCATGGTGCAGGCATCGTCCGGGCGGATGGTGCCGGGGTGGTTTTCCAGCCACTGATCCAGCGGGGTGCCGCCCAGATTTTCCAGAATGGCGTAAACGCTGTTATTGGCTTCCACCACATCCAGCACGGCTTCCAGACCATTGGCCGGAGTGATGCGCTGGATGGAGCGGTACAGGTCCGCAAAATCCATGCGGGTGGTCTTGAACAGCACCTCACTGCCGGTCTTGGGCCGCAGGGTGCTTTCTGCCGTGCGCTCCGCCGTGAGGGTAATGGGCAGATATTCCTTGATGGTCACCCGGAAACGGCCCAGATTCTCTGCGCCGCGGTAGAGGATGCCCTCGCCGTCGATGCTCAGCATTTCCCCTACGGTGTAGCGCCCGGCCAGCACCGTTCCCACCGGCAGTGTGCCGCCGGGGTTGCGTCCGGCAAAGCTTTTGCCGCAGTGCGGGCAGCTTTGTGCTGCTCCGGGCAGCGGCTGCAGGCAGTATGGACACAGGCGTGTTGCTTCCATTGTGGTCTCCTTATACCGTTTTGCGCCGCAGCAGGCTCATGGGCGGCAGCTCCGGCGTGGGAATGGTGTATTTTTCCATGGCATGCGGGGTGCTCTCCACCCGTTCACCGGCTTCGTTTTCGATCCACTCAGGATTCAGCGGGATGCTGCGGCCGTCCGGACAAAGGGCCTCCAGCGTATCCCCAAGGCTCCATTTGCCGCGCTGCTGGCAGTGGGCGATACCGTTTTCCCAGCTGTCCACCGTGCCCACGAACTCCCACTCGCGGATGTAGGTAGCGCTGTCGGTGGCCTGTTTGGCCTGCTCGCGGCCAAAATAGAAGCCGGGAGAATAATGCCGGTGGCTGGTGCGGGTAAGCTCTGCGTACACCTCCGGCGGCAGTTCAAAGTTATCGTTTGCCGGGTCGGCCAGATAGGCGTCCAGTGCCTTGCGGTAGGCGGCGGTGACGCTGGCCACATAGTAGAAGGTTTTGGCGCGGCCTTCGATCTTCAGGCTGTCCACGCCCGCCTTGCAGATCAGATCAATGAAGGGCGCGGTGCACATATCGTTGGCGTTAAGGATGTAGCTGCCGTTCTCGTTTTCGCCGATCTCGTACAGCTGGCCGGGGCGGGTCTCCTCGCTCAGGTAATACTTCCAGCGGCAGGGCTGGGCGCACTGGCCGCGGTTGGCGTCGCGCCCGGCCATATAGTTGGACAACAGACACCGGCCGGACACGCTCATGCACATAGCACCGTGCACAAAGGCTTCGATCTCCAGCTCCGGCGGAGTCTTATCGCGCAGGATGGCAATATCCTGCAAGGTCATCTCCCGGGCCAGCACCACCCGCTTTGCGCCCATTTTGTAAGCGGCGCGGGCGGCTGCCCAGTTGGTGATGCCGGTCTGGGTGGAAAGATGCACGTCAATGTCCGGGGCAAAGGTCTTGCAGGCGTCCAGCACACCGAGATCTGCCACAATAAAGGCATCCACACCGGCCTTGGCGGCTTCCTTGATAGCCTCCGGTAGGCGGTCGGCTTCCTCGTTGGTGGGCAGGGTGTTCATGGTCAGGTAGACCTTGCGGCCGCGAGCATGGGCGTAGATGACGCTTTCCGTCAGCTGCTCCGGGGTGAAATTGGCCGAAGCCGAGCGCATACCAAACTCCGGCAGGCCGCAGTAAACGGCATCGGCACCGTAGTTGATGGCATAACGCAGACGTTCCGCATCGCCCGCCGGGGCAAGCAGTTCCGGGATCTGTAACATTGTAGGTTCCTCTCTTATGTATCACAGTTTTCTGACCGGAAAGGGGCCGCCGCACCATGTTTTTGTGCAGCGGCCTTTCCTCAGTTTTTCAGGTTTTTGTTCACAGCTGCGGCAGTTTTGCAGTTGGCATTGTGCTCTGCCAGCGTGTGGGCATAGTAGTAATTGCCCTTGAGGTCGGTCACAAAGAAGTAAGCGTTCTTGGCTTCCTCATCGGGCTGCGGCTCCAGCGCTGCCTTGATGGCGGCAAGGCCGGGGTTCGAGATAGGGCCTGCGGGCAAACCGGTGCAGCTGTAAGTGTCGTATGCTGCAAGGATATTTTCCGGGATATCATCCCAGCCGCCGTAGTAGGGCGCGACCCAGTTCCAGAGATAATTATTGTCGGCATCGCTCTGGACATAGCTGGAGGTGTTGCTTTGCAGCCGGGGGTAGGGCGAGCCCTCCGCCAGACGGTTGCGGAACACCTGCGCCACATTGGAGTCCTGACTGTTGCCCGCTTCCTCCTGTACAAAGGAGGCAAGGGTGACCAGCTCCGGCAGGGTCATGTCCTGCTTTTTAAGCGCTGCGTACATTTCCTTGGTAAATTGTGCATCGAACTGGGCATAGAAGGTAGCCACATAGTTATGCACCGTATCACCCTTCAAAAACTCGTAGGTCTCCGGGAAAAGATAGCCCTCACACTTCATAAAGCGGTTCGGAGCATCTTTATCCTCCGGGACATACTGCCAGAAGGTATAAGCGCTGAAATCGCCCTCGTTGGCTTCCTTCAAAAACTCTTCAGCGGTGCACAGACCGGCGGATTCCATCTTCTGGGCAATGGCAATGGCCGTGGTGCCCTCCGGGATGGTCACCCGCACCGTTTCTGCCTTGGCGTACTGGGAAAGGGTGGCGATGATTGCATCGTAGGAAATCGCACTGGTTTGTAAAACAAAATCACCGTACTGTAGTTTCCCGGCTGCGCCTTTTTCCCCAACATACCAGCGGAACAGATAGGCAGAGCGGATGACGCCCGCTTCCTTCAGCTTGTTGGCAATCGTAGCTACGCCGCTGCCCTGCTGGATGCTTACAGTCACCTCTGTGCTGCCGGGTGCACCATTGCCGTGAATCTCATTGTAGGCAAACCGCACCGCTGCGCCCGCTGCCAGAAGAAGCAGCAGAAGCACTACCAGCAGAATTCTGCCTGCACCGCCCTTTTTGCGGGCTGCGTGTGTATCGTTGTGTGCCATACGCACCTTCCTTTTTTCAGTTTTCCAGCATCAGACGCAGATAGCTTTCGCTCACGTCAAAGGGCTCTGCGTCAAAGCGGATCATGCCGTATTCCTGCCGGGTGCCCTCGCCCAGAAACAGCGGCTGGGCAGCACCTACCGTGATGACTGCCTTTTCCACGATGACTTCCTTCTCGCGGGCGGCTTCCATCAGGATCTCGGCGGCGCGGTCGCTGTCGGCCATCATCTCCACAAAATACAGAGTATCCTCCTTGCGGAAGTAGATGCCGTAGCCATGTTCGTTGGACACGATGGTAGCGCCCCGGGCGTACAGCTCCTGCAGCACCACCGCCATGCGCTCCGGGCTCAGCTGCACGGTGTCCTTCCAGAACTGCTCCCGCAGCTCGCACAGCTTTTTGGCTGTCACCGTGTCAAATTCCGCCTGGCTCCACAGGTTGCGGTTCACCTCACGAGGCAGGCAACGCAGGGCAAAAGCCTTTGCAAAGCCTTTATCCTGCAGCAGAGCGGCCTGTGCTGCATCTGCCGGGACTGTCACGGTGAAGCCTGCGCCCCGCAGCTTTTGGTGGGCGCACAGGGTATCCAGCAGACCCGCCAGCAGCAAACTGCCCTCGCCGCACAGGCACAGGTAATTGCCCGTGCGCCCCTGCAGGGTGACCGGCACAGCCAGCGCAGCCGCCACGATGGCGTCGTTTTCATCGGCCACATAAATGTTCTGCATACCGGCAAAGCGTTCCAGTACCATTTTTGCAAAATCTTCGGTATCATGATGCTGGCTCTGCCACAAAGCCAGCACTGCCGCCTCATCGGACGGCTGCATCAGACGATACATCGTTCAGGATGCCCCCTCTTATCATATTTTATCGTTCAGCCCAGTGTTTTCCGGGCAAGCTGCTGTACCTCTTGCTGGATATCTTCAATGCTGCGCATGGCGTCTCCGCTGGTGCAGTGCACGGTATCCCAGCCAAGATGCCGGGCGCAGAACTCGGCAGCGGCGCGGCTGCGCGCCAGATAAGCCGTATCCTTTTCGTGCACGTCCTTTTTGCTCTCGTCGCCGTGGTAGCGCTGGGTCATCAGCCGCTGGCTGACCGCCGGGTCTACCTGCAAATAGATGACCCTGTCCGGTGCGGGAAGTCCCAGCAGACGGAACTCGTAATCAAACAGCCAGTGCAGATATTCCTCCCACTGCTCCTGCGGAAGCTTTGAGCACTGGTGCACCGCGTTGGAGGTGGTGTAGCGGTCGGCGATGATCACACCGCCCTGCTCATAAAAGCTGCCCCAGCTGGTTTTATAGCTGGCATAGCGGTCCACCGCGTAAAAGCTGGAAGCCGCATAGGCGTTTACATCGTCCGGGTGCTGGCCGAACTGCCCCGCCAGATACATCTTGACCAGTGCGCTGGAATCGCTGGCATAGTCCGGGAAGGTGATCTTTTGTACCGGCACGCCCTGCGCGGCGAGATGCTCTGCCAGCAGCTTTGCCTGTGTGGCCTTGCCGCTTCCGTCCAGCCCTTCCAGCACGATCAGTTTGCCCTTGCTCATACGGCGGCACCTTCTTTAATGGCGGCATATTTTGCGCGCACCTCGGCAGTCTTGCCGCAGCACATCTTGCCCTCCGGGCAGGGGCCGCACAGGCAGGCGGGGCCGGCCTTGGCAAAGATATGGGGTGCCACCGGGTACACCAGCGTGAACATCTTTTCAGCCAGTTCCCGGATCTCCCACTGGGCGCGGTTGCAGCAGCGCAGCTGGAAGAAGTTCATCAGGCTGCGGGCGTTCATGGTGACCACCATTTTGGTCTCGCAGGCGTTGGGCAACACAAAGCGGGCGTCCTCGTTGGCCTGTTTAGAAGCCTTGGCGCGTGCCTGCTTTTCCGGCATTCCCTCGGCCATCAGGCGGGCGGTGTGCCCCTCCTCCAGCTTGTGGGCAAGGTCGAGATAACGCTGGGCATCCTCCTCCATGCTGGCAAGGAAAGCCGCCTTTGCTTCCGGGATAGCCTCGATCTCCGGGGGCGTCACATAGCGGAAATCATCCAGACGCACATAGCGCTGGCTCTGCACGCTGAAGGACGCGATGCGGTGCCGGGTGATCTGGGCAAGCAGGGTGCGGCTGACCCCCTCGATGCCAAAGGTAAAGCTGGCGTGCTCGATGGGGCTGGCATGGCCAAGGTCGCTGAGCATGGTCAGGAATTTTGCAGTTTTTTCCTCGTCCAGCCCGTCCAGAAGGTCGGTGATGTGGGCGTCGGAGTAGCAAAGCTTTGCGGCAGCCGCCACCACCTTTTCCGGTTCCGGGGTGTGGGCGATCAAACGAACAGTCATCATAGGGTCATTCTTCCTCCGTAATCTTGGTCAGGGGCGCAAAATTGGCCATCGTTTTCTTGATGCCCACTTTTTCAAAGTTGATCTCCACGATCTGATCCCCGGCAGCGGGCTTTACCTTCAGCACCGTGCCGCGGCCGAACACTTTGTGCTCCACGATGTCGCCCGGCTCATAGTGCTTTGAACCGGAAGCCGCCGGTTTCACGGCAGAATTTACCGTAAAGGCTGTTTGCTTTACAGTATTTTTTGTCGCATTTCCGCCGGAATATGCGGAGCCAAATCCGCTGCTTCTTGTGGTCGGCTGGGTGGAGCTGTTGCCATAGTGACTGCCAAAACCGGAGGAAGCAGGGTTTCTTCCTCCGTAAGAAGAGCCGAAACCACGGCTTTCGCCGGCGTTATATTCCCGGTTCAGGTAGCCGCTGCGGTTGCCCGAACTGTAACCCGAGCCATAACCGCCGCCGTAGCTGCTGCGGCTGTAACCGGAGGGGCCGGAGTAACCGGATGCTCCGCCGGGCACGGTATCACTGTACTCAGAGCCCCAGCCGCCCATGCGGGAACGCTGTTCCAGTACAGGGCTGCGGGTCTCCTCGATATATTCCGGCTCGATCTCCCGCAGAAAGCGGCTGGGCTCGTTGCGCTGGGTGCGGCCGTACAGCATCCGGGTGACGCTGTTGGAGATATACAGTTCCTTTTTGGCGCGGGTGATGCCAACGTAAGCCAGACGGCGCTCCTCTTCCAGATCTGCCTCGGAGTACTTGCTCATCTCGCTGGGGAAAACGCCCTCCTCCATGCCGATGAGGAACACATAGGGGAACTCCAAGCCCTTGGCAGAGTGGATGGTCATCAGCACCACCTGATCGCTGCTTTCGTTGTAGCTGTCGATATCGCTGATGAGGGCGATATCCTCCAGATAGCCCTCCAGCGTGGCTTCCTCGCCGTGCTGGTCACAGTAGTTTTTGACGTTGTTCACCAGCTGACCCAAGTTCTGCAGACGGTCGGCGGCATCCTCGTGCCCCTTGGCGGCGTCTGCTTCCAGCATGGCCTTGTAGCCGGTCAGTTCAATGACGTCGGAGGCAAACTCGTCCAGTGTGCGGGTTGCAAGAGAATCCTGCAAACGCTGGTAGATCTGCCAAAACTTGAGCAGCGGCATGACCGCGCGGGAAAGTTTCGCGTATTGGTCTGCATGACTGATGACATCCAGCATACTGACGCCCTGCTGCCCGGCAAGGTCTGCAATAACGTCCACGGTGGTAGCACCGATCTTGCGGGCAGGCTCGTTGATGATGCGGCGCAGCCGCACATCGTCCCGGGGGTTGGCCACGATAGACATATAGGAGTGAATGTCCTTGACCTCCTTGCGGTCGTTGAAACGCTGCCCGCCCACGATCTTATGCGGGATGCCCGCGCGGGTGAAGTAGCTTTCGATGGGAGCCGACTGGGCGTTCATACGGTAGAGAATGGCGTGGTCTGCCAGATGCCCGCCCTCCTTCAGGTGCTGACCGATGACATCCGCGATATGGCTGGCTTCGTCCTGCTCATTCTCGGCGGTATACACCTGCACCTTATCGCCCTCACCGTTGTCCGTCCACAGGGTCTTGCCCTTGCGCTCGGTGTTGTGCTGGATGACGCAGTTGGCTGCGTTGAGGATATTGGAGGTGGAGCGGTAGTTCTGCTCCAGTCGGATGGTCTTGGTGCCGGGATAGAGTTTTTCAAAGTTGAGGATATTTTCAATGGTAGCGCCGCGGAAGCGGTAGATGCTCTGGTCGTCATCGCCCACAACGCAGATGTTGCGCTCCGGCCCGGTGAGCAGGCTGACCAGACGGAACTGCGCCACGCTGGTATCCTGATACTCGTCCACCAGCAGGTAGCGGTACTTGTTCTGGT
>OOCW01002450.1_pt1 | contig 10404 bp, 14 predicted proteins | sample 1671201 | NCBI WGS metagenome assembly OOCW01 (sample SAMN06348132, study PRJEB24527) | human gut metagenome | biome: human gut; feature: ankylosing spondylitis patient; material: feces | host: Homo sapiens | place: China | collected 2015-10
ATTTATTCATATTATTTTCTCCTTCTTGTTAATCTGTAATTGAATTATATAATATAAATAAGTATCTTTCATGAAATAAGAATGAGAGTAAAATTAAAATTTTTTAATCTTTTTAATTTTATATTTTACTAACCATAACTTTTTGTTTAGTTAACAAATACAAAATAGCTATGCCACTTAGTAATGACATAGCTATATCTTTATATTATCTTTTAACTCTTTATTAAAACTACGCTCCGTTACTTGTGGTACGGTTCTCCGTATCAGTATTAAGTGAGGTTTTAGTTATACATAACTAACTTATTGTATTCCTACTTCTTTTATAAACTCCTCAACACTTATTCTTTGCTTAAATATAGTTGATTTTTGAAAAATTTTATCATTTGTAACAATAACTTCATTTTCTCCTCTTAAGTATAGTAAATGTTGTATATCTAGATAGTCATTTTTTTCTGCAAATTCACCATTATAACTTCTACTAAACTCATACATTGATTGTCCTAAGAAAAATGCTGTTAACTCTCCAGAATAATTATCACATAATTCATTTATATATTCATTAGTATAATTAACTTTAATATTATTAAGAAGTGTTATGATAAACTCCTTAATATAACTATCTTCTCTTTTCTTTAAAGAACTATCATCTAACAAAATATGGTTTATATCTATTTTTCTAACTTTCCCTTCCGATTCCTTAAATTGTCTTCTATTTTCTTTAAATCTTTCGTTAAATTTTTTGGATATTGATTTCTTTTGTTTCTTTAAATCTGATAAAAACTCTTTCTCATCTATACCAATATCCTTAAGTTTTTCAATATAACTTTCGTAACTATTACTTTTTAGCAATAATTTTATTTTTTTATGAAATTCTACTTTTTCTTCTTTAATAAATTCACACTCTGAAATATCTAATTTAAATGCCATTGCAATACACTCTAGAGGTAAATATGGATAAAACTTAATTTTACTTTCTACTATTTTATTTATCAATATTTTTCTTCTATTAAAATGCGGTTTCTCACTAACACGTGATAATATCTCTTGAATCCCTAAAATAGATGTAAACACATTATCCATCTTAGCTAAAGTATCTAACTTGTTAGACAATGCATATATAGCACTTGTATCTAAATAGAACTTTTTACTCATAATCATATCTCCTAAATTCTCTTAATTTGTTTTAATTTTTTATTTCAAAATTTACATCACTCATTTAAAGCTAATGCCATTCTTAATATAAATAAATTATATCATTTTTATCATTTGGTTTCATAAATTAATCTTATATTGAAATACTCACATTTAATATACTAACTCCAACATTTCTTAACATAAAAGAAGAAGGAATACCTTTAATAGGTACTCCTCCTTCTTTTACTAGATATTCAACTAGCTTATCATTTATATTAAGTTTTATTGAGTCTATTTCTCTTGATTCATTCATTGTTATTTCAGATATTATCATATGTAGTAACTTTTTCTGTTGCTCTCTACTTACACTACTATTTAATATCTTACTGAAATTCATAAGTATATCTTTAATGAACTCATATGGTATTTCTTCACTTACATCCTCAGAAATTGTGTTTAGTAAAGGCTTCTTTTCTTCTTCTAAAATTCTGATTTTCTCATTTAGTTCATCCTTTCTAGTTTGAAACTCTTCTTTAGTTAAGATATCATCCTCATATGCTTCAAAGATTTTTCGTTTTCTTTTATCTAGTTTTTCAAGCTCTTTATCTATGTCACCTAACAATCTTTTAGCTGGTTTAACTTTATCTTTTCTTTCCTTATTAATGTTTTTAACAACTGCTTTAATCATTGCTTCATTAGATACTAATTCTTCAATCTTTTTAAACACATATTCATTAGCTTTATCTACTCTTATTGTATTACTATTGCATACTGAAGTTCCTTTATTCTTCCAATTACCACAACAGTAATAAGCTATTCTCCTTTTAGTACCATCTGCTAATGTATTGGTTGTCCTAGAAATCACCATACCAGCTCCACACTTAGGACATCTTAGTATTCCCGTTAATGGGTATTCTCCATCATATATTCTTGAGGGCTTTCCTTTCTTACTTTCTAAAATTAATTGAACTTTATCCCATAGCTCTCTATCTATAATAGCTTCATGTTTTCCTTTAACTCTTATTGGATTAGGATTTATATTCCTCCTTCTTTTTTCGCTCCAATTTTGTCTTACATTATATCTTACTTCTCCTATGTATACTGGATTAGTTAGTATATCTCTTATACTTCCTACTGAAAAGTTATTTCCCTTTTTAGTTTTATATCCTAATTTATTTATTTGATTAGTTATTGCTTTATATCCCTTTCCTTTACTATATTCATTAAATATAAATCTTACTATTTCGGCTTCTTTTTCATTGATTTCTAGTTTATTTTTCCCCTTTTTTTCTTCTTCTGGTGAGTTATTTGGTACTAAGTCATATCCTAAAACTCGTCCCCCGCACCAATTTCCAGATTTTGCCTTTGCAATCATACCCATCTTAACGTTTTGTGCAATAGTCCCTCTTTCAAACTCTCCTATTAAAGCCATCATTTGAAATTGCATTCTTCCTGCTGGTGTATCTGTTTCAAAAGGTTCTGAATAAGATTTGAATGTTATATTGTTTTTTTCTAATAGATTTACAATCTTTAAAACATCTTCTAACTTTCTACTTATACGATTTATCTTCCAAGATATAACCATATCGAACTTTCCTTCTTTAGCATCCCTTAAAAGTTCTTTTAATGCTGGTCTATCTTTTATGTTTTTACCACTTATTCCCCTATCTGAATAGCATTTATATATTATGTAATCATTAGCTTTACACCATTCTTCTAACAATCTTTTTTGTTCATCTATACTGTAACCGTTCTCAGATTGTTCTTCGGTACTTACCCGGCAATATATGGAAATTATTTTCCTCCTTTTTTCAATTTTTATATCATTAACCAATTTATTAAATCCCATAGAACTCCTCCTAACATCTAATCAAATTTATAATATATACTTAACTTTTATTTTTATATCATTTAAGAATTAGATTATTTAGAAGTTACCCACTATAGGATAACTTCTAAATCTTTATGAATTTTTAAAGCTCTATTCTGATTAAAGCGAATCTACCTTATTATTTATGTACTCCATGCTCATCATGTTGTTTTTCTCCATTTCTGAATACCTCTCTTCTTTTAATTTTCTGTCATGCTCTATAATAATTTCACCATCTTCAATATTATAAGCATTGGTAACATTCATATATTCTCCACCATTTTTAATTTCCACTTTTAACTCTATTATAACTTCAGCACCTATTAATTCATTCATATTAAATTTTTCATACTCATCATATACATTAAAATCACTTCCTTTAATAGCTTTAATTAATTTATAAAATAAGTATGTAGTCCAAGGGGCTATAAGCATGTATTGTTTTATTGATGTTCCATTCTCCATTTCAAAAGTTATATATCCTTGCTCAAAAACTTTACCATTAACAATCTTTTTGTCATTAAATTCACAACTTACTACTTTACATTTCTTGTATCCTTCTTCTATTTTTACACTTACTCCATCTTTCTTTATGATTGCCATGTTTATCTCTCCTTTTATTTTTCTATTTCTGCTTACTTGATTGATTATTTTTTATTGGTTATTTTCTTTAATCCAATTTATGAACCATTCACTATTCATTATTTCTTCTTGTTCTTTTATGCTTGTCCTATTTTCACATATTAGAATTGTTGAATCTTCTAATCTTATCTTTGGTATTTTTCTATTGCCCTCCATTATGTACTCCTCCTAAATCATTTAATTTCACTAAGCACCGAACTATATAAGTTCAATGCTTAGTAGATTTTCTAATTTTCTTCTAACTCATCTAATTTTGATGCTATTATGTATAATCTTAGTATCTCTGTTATTGCTTCAACTATATCGTCTATTGTTAATTCATCCATGTTATTACCTCCCTCTTAATCTATAGTTATTATCGCTACTTTATGATTTTCGTATGTAGTATACTTAACTTCTGAAAATGTAATTGAAGTTCTGTTACTAAAATCTAATTGATACATTTCAGTTAGCTCATTTACTGTACCAGCAGAATATATAGTCCCTTTTGTTTTAGAGTATTTTATACTTAAAAAGTTTTGATTGTCTGGTAATCTTTCTCCTACAGCAATTGCATTATCTGAGCATGAAATTAATATTTTAGGTGGATTCCCTAACTCCTCCATGACATCCTTTGGAAAAACAATCCTTTTACCATTTTTTTCAGTATTTATTATAGTAGCTACTCCTTGATTACTTCTTATTACACTTTTCTGTTTAAACTTAGAAGCCTTAAAGTTTTCTAAATTGTACTGTTGTTCTTGGGTTACTTCCTCAATTTTTTCTATTGTTTCTTCTATTGTTTCTTTGTTTTCATATTCTTCTATCATATTTTCATATTTAACCTTCGGTTTTGTTCTTCTTTTTACTACTGCCATTTTTAATCTCCTTTTACTTCTTATTTGATTTATTCATTACCTCACTTTTAGGACTCACTCAGTCCTTTTCTCAGTCTCTTAGTCTCAAGTCTATTCTATTGATTTATGTAGTCTAGGACGTATGGACGCATATGTTACCACCTCCTTTTCAATTTATTATTCATGAAACATCTTCTTTTTGATGTTTCATGAATTTTCTTAGTCCTTTAGCCCTAGTTGTTGGTATATCTAAATTTCAGCATTTTAGCTTAGCCACCAATTAGCCGCCTAGTTCTCCAAATATTCTAGAATCCTCTAATGAAATCCTAAAACATCCAACTATTTTTACTCCAGTATGGTATCTAAATGAATTTGATTTCTTACTTTCACATTCATATCCTAATGACTTAGCATAAGCATCAAATTTTCTCCAGAACTTTTGAACACTTATTTTAGCTTGTCCTTCCATTCCATTAGCTCTAGCCCAGCTTTTGTATGTATTGTAGATTATTCTATTATCTTCTCTATGGTTACTATGTTCTTTTTCAACGCATTGCTCAAAGAATAGTATCATCGGATTAAGTTCCATTTCATACTGTTTAAGTAATTTATTGGAACTATTACATTCAGAAAATCTAAAATTATTTTCTTTTAATCTCCTTAGACCTACTAAAGCCCAATTAAATATTCCATTAAGTTCTTCTTTTAGTTTTTCTCTTAAATAGAAATCTCTATCTTCTTCTTTAACTACATTTTTGAAATGAAGCATACATAATCTTCTCATAAACGCATAACCTCCATCATTTGTATGAGGTAGATTATTTGTTGAAAATACCATTCTAGCAGTAGGCTTAAACTGAATTACAGGTTGATTTTTCTGTTCAGCAGTTATTATGTCTTCACCAACTATAGCCTTAAAATATTGAGTATTAAGAGAAGCCCCATTAAACTCATTCTCGTTGCTAATGTTAGCTAACTTTCCATATATACATACTCTAGAAAATGGTCTACTAAGTTCATTCATTGGTATACTTGAAATATTTTCTTGACCAATAAGTTCACTAATGATATCAATAAAAATTCCTTTACCGTTTTTTCCCAAGCCGTACAAGATTAGTGCTTTTTGTGCTCTTGTTTCTGCTGTTAAAATATACCCAACCCACTCTTGTGCAAGATTTATAGCTTCTTCATCACCATTAAAACATTGATTAAGAAATCTAATGAAATTAGGACATTCAGCTTCTTCATTGTAATCAACAGGTATTCTAATACTACTGTAGAACTCTGGTCTATGTTCCATTAAGCTATATGTATTTAAATCAAACATACCATTTCTAAGATTTATATATCTTTTGTTAGAGTTAAGTTCCTCTTCAAAAAATACTATTCTTTTTAAAGCTCCTATGTATTCCTTTTCATTTTTCAAAGACCATATATTATCCGAATAAGTTTGTAGCTTACCTCTTAATTTCTGAAATAAGTACATATCAGAAATCTTATTCCATATGCCATCGTTATATACATAAAACGAATCCTTATTATAGATAATTTGTAATTTTTTAGATGTAAAAGTGGCAAATTTATTAGGATTAAAGGATTTTACCTTTCCAGTTTTCTTTGAAAACTCTATCCCCATTTCTTCACACTCTATGATTTTTTCATCTTCTAACATACATTTTCTCCTCACTTATCTTTATTAAGTAAGGTAATGAATCGCTTCTACGCTTGTTATGATACACTAAACAAACTAAAAACGCCAAAATCATTTTTGGCTATTTCAAGCCATTTTCAGCTATTTCCAAGAAATTATAAATTTTATTTTTTAACTTTAATTTACTTTTTTTAAATTTTTATCCTGTCTAGGAAGTCTAGGCTTAAAATTTTTTCTCTTTTTTCCTCCTAGACTTCCTTAATCAAAAATTTCCTAATTTATTACTTTTATGTATTTATTATTTAAAATAATCCATAAATATCCTTTGCGTAATTTTATTCCAACTTTTAATTTCGTAGTTTTACTTGATATTTCTCATTTTTGTAAAAAAAAAAAGAGGTTCAACCCTCTTTTCTATTGTTGTATTTCTACTAACTCTCCATTAGAATACAATCTATATTTCGCTAATATTGTATTGTCATCAAACTTTATCCAGTCCTTATCTTTAGCTACAACATCAAAATACTTTTTACCAGTTTCATCTATATTTAAATCTGATGATAGCTCATAGAATTTACGTGTATTTCCATTCTCAGCATTCATTTTATCTAACATTTCTTGTGCTACTGCTTTTGAAAAGTTATTCTCGTCTGTTTCAATCTTCAACTTATTTTGTTTCTCTTTTTCTAAGGCTTCTTTTTCTTTTCTTTCAGCCTCTTCTTTAGCATAATTATCTTTTCTTTGATTAGATAACAATTCACTAGCTTTTACATGTAAGTCATACATAGTATTTATATCTGCTTGTTCTATATATTGCCATTCTGATGTTTCTTTACTTAATTCTTCTGCTTGTTCATATTCTCCTTTTTCAATTAAACTTTTAACCTCTTCTATTTTTACTAAAAATTCGTTTCTTATTTTTTTAATATTTAACAATTCTTTTTTTAGATTGTCCACATCATTTTTTAATCTATCATATTTTTTATAACTGTTATCAATTTCATTAAGATATTTCAATCCAGAATCCACTCCTGAACTTTGAGCCTTTTGGTAACTAACAACCACATTCCATAATTTATCTATTTTTTTATTATTTCCATCAACAACAGTATATAATATATCTTTTGCATTATCATAGTCACCATTATTAATAGCTACTTCGGCTTTCTTTATTACTGCATTTTCTTCATTAATTCTTTTGCCTATAATTCCTCCTATAAATAACAGTATAAGAACAACTAACCCTATTATTATAGACTTATTTTTCTTATTCATATACTTAGCTCCCCCCTTTATTAAATTATTTCTTCCCTTTAATTTTAGAGTAAATAAAAGAACCTATTAGAAATAAAACTACGATAACTATAGCTAGTTTTATCAAAATCCATAATACTGTAAATATTCCTCCAATTAATCCACTCATCCAATTAACTATGAAAGCGCCTACAGCACAACATAGAAGCCACTCACCAACCATTGCTCCAAATCCTAAATACCATACATCGAAAATATTATTAATTAGAATAAAAAATCCCGTTCCTAATATCAATGTAAATATAAGTGCAATTAACGCTGTTAATCCTCCGGCATCAAAAATATTCATCAAATTACCTCCATAATTCCAATATTTTTATCTAATTTTAATATTATTTCTATTTATTATTGATTGAACCCATCTCTCTGAATAATCTAATTCTTTAGCTAATTTTCTTACATTTTTACCATTGTAATTCTCTTGTAAATATTTAATTACATATTCTTTAGAGTATAATTTCTTAGGAAAATTAAATTGTTGACCTCCAAATACACTATGTATTTCTCTTGTAACTTTTTCACCCATATGTTCAAAAATAGTAGAATACACTCCATTAAAATATTCTTTTTGAATATCCATATATTAACTTCACCTCCCATAAAAAATAATAGCTACTTTGAAATGATTATTCATGCGAATAATTCATTGAAAAAATCATTAAAAACTTACTGAAAATTAATTTTAAATTTAATATAAAAAAAGTTAATGCTCCTAAAATATAGAAACATTAACTCTTTTAATTTTATTTATTGGTATTATATATAATTTAATTATTATTATTAATTGTATATATTTATTATTTATTTTTTATTCTTTTTTTCTCTCTATTCTGATTATATTTTTTTATTTTTATTTATTTTTTTATTAAGGCTTTAGCCCCCCTATCCCCCCGTCACTCCTTTAGAGTTCCGAGTTCCCTCTTTCCAAGTTCCATTATTTATATGTTTTATCTTTTTCATTTTTTTATTTTTAAGTAAAATTAGTGACCTAAAACTTTTCTATTATCTACTTATTCAATTTAAAAGCAACTTATTTAGCTCTTTTTTGAGCTTTTTTAATCTAATGGCTACTTTTCTTCACTATCTAAAAAATCTCTGTTTTCTGATGTGTTTTTGTTGCTTTTTGCCCTATTTCTCTCTATCATCATATAGCTTTTTTAACTTATCTTATATTTTTACTTATTATTTACTGCTTCTATTGAAGTAGCAACAACTGTTAATATAGTACCAACTACTTTTATTACCGTTATAATATCCATCTATCTCACCTCCTTTAAATATGTATAAATATATGAGTAACTATCTCTTACAGGAACTAATTTGATTACATACTTAGCAACTTCTAAATCTATATATACTAATGTTTCATTATCATATCCTCTACCATTACAGAACCTTACTACAGTATCAAAACTCTTTATTAAATCAAATTGAATGTAGTTAAGTTCTTGTTGTAGCTTCTTTAAATCTATTTCCTTTTTATCATTTAATTCAATTATTAAATCTCTAGGATTCCATTGATTAGCAAGCCCTCCATCATAGAAATCAAAACGCATTACTCCAAGTAGTTCCTTAGAACTATACTCAAAAGACTTTTCTTTACTTAGTTCTTTCATCTTATTACCTCCTAATATTCTTCTGCTAACATCATAGTTGAGTATTCATTATCATCTATAACGAAAACTTTTATGATTACATTAACCTCTATATTTTCTAAATCTATAACATACTTTTCTTTATACTCTGGAACTTCTTGACTATGTTCAATTACAATTCCTTCTTCACATTTTCTTATCTTGAAAACTTGTAAGTAATCTAATTCCTTCCCTTCCTCATTCAATTTATCAATCATACTCCAAAGTATAAGTTGTAATCTTAAATCTAACTTTTCATTAGCTCCTCTTGTTATATATCTGCTCTCTTTCTTAAACATCTTAATCCTCCTAAAAATAATTAAAGCTACCTAATTACTTTTCTTGTAATTAAGTAGCTATTTTAATTCTTGCTTCAACATTTCTATGAATTCATCTGAAAATACTTTCTCTTTAATGGACTTCTTTATTAACTCCATTAACTCTAATTCAGTTACATCAAGACTTCTTGGAATATAAGTCTCATCACCTCTTCTAGTAGATTTATATACACAGAATCTTATTTCATTCCTTTTTAGTTCCTTGATATATATCTTTTCTATTGTATATGTATATTCATCATCTCCAACTTTTCCTTGATTTATTATCTTACAATACTTAGTTTCCTTGATTATCTTATCCTCTTTTATATTCTTACTCACATTAAATTAACCTCCATTTATTCTAATAGGAACTTAGAAAGTTCTTCTGTTGTTACTACTACAATTGCATAATCACTTGAAAGCAAAAATAAGGAAGAAGTCCAATTAACTCCTTCCTTACATTCAATAATATCAGTATATTCTGGTATTAAACCTTGTAACTTATCTTTCTTTAACATTTCGATAACAACGATATTTTCTGCTATAACTATATATCCTCCTAAATCTTTCTCTATATCTCTATTAGCTCCATAATTTTCACCTAATACATTAATGACGTCTAAAACATTACTGATTACTTCTATAGGATATCCTTTTAATTGATTTTTTAAATAAACCTTTTTCATTATAAATTTCTCCCTTCTAAGAAAGTAAAAAACTTTTACTTGTATACATAAATACAAGTAAAAGTTTGTTTTTCTAAGTTAATAATATATATTTAATTTATCTTTTAATACAGTAATTAACCTAATTCTAATATTGTAATTTAAAAGTGTTTTTGAAGATTTCTACAAAAAATTTACGAACCTTCTTGTATTGTTCAATCAAATTATCTTCATTTTTAATCCCTTATATTCATGATATTTTTTTATCCATTATCATAGAAATAATATATAACACTAATACCGGTGTTACTAATAACGAAGTACATGCTATACCCATA
>OOCW01002458.1_pt1 | contig 10380 bp, 7 predicted proteins | sample 1671201 | NCBI WGS metagenome assembly OOCW01 (sample SAMN06348132, study PRJEB24527) | human gut metagenome | biome: human gut; feature: ankylosing spondylitis patient; material: feces | host: Homo sapiens | place: China | collected 2015-10
AAATTATAGATTAATTGATTATAATAATGAATCAATTAAAGATATAATATCTATATTACTAGACTTTAAAAATATAAATAAAGAACTAATAGAAAATATAACTAAAACTTCGAATCAGAAGGAAATAGATAAAATAGAATTAGAAAAGGAGTTGAAAAATAAAATTATTGATAAAGATAAAAAGATAAAAGAATTAGAAAAGATAATAAATAATTTAGAAATGTATAAACAAGAAATTGAAACTAATAAAAGTTGGATTTTTATAAATAAAATAAAACAAATATTTAAATAGGAAGTAGATAATATGGTTATATACAATATAGAAGAAATTTACTATATAAATGAAAAAAAACTTTTTTTAAAAGGTTGGATAGTAAATAATAATAATTCAGATATAAAGGTTACTATAAATGGCACAGATATTCATAATATATATATTCAAAAAAAAAGAGATGATGTATTTAGCGAATACAAAACTATTATAGATACAAATATCTTAGGATTTGAAACTATAATACATAGTAACAATGCTATTGAGTCAATTAGTTTAGATTTATATAATAATTCTAAAAAAATAGAAAACATAAAAGTATATGATATAAAAGAACTTATAAATTTAGAAAAAGATAAAAATAATATAATCTACAATGTAGAAGATATCCTATTAGAAAAAGATAAAATAATTATTAAAGGTTGGGCATTTTCTAAGTATAACGAATCAGTAAATATAGTAGTAAAAGGCAGCACATTACTTAAAATCAAAAAATATGATAGAGCTGATGTTAGGGAAGCATATAATAATTTTAAAATACATGATAATTGTGGATTTGAAATTATTATAAAAAGACGACTATTGTTAAAAAAACTATATATTGGATTTTATGATAACTATAACAAAATAGAGTATGAAATAAATAAAAAGCTATATATAAAAAAGTATATAAATTTAAGAAATATAATACGAAGTTTAAATTATAGCAATTTTAAAAAAGGTATATTTCACATAAAAAAGTATGGATATAAATCATTGTTTAATAAAATAGTAATCTGTGAAAATAATAACCTAAATTATACTGAATGGATAAAGGATAATGATATAAAAGTAGATGAATTAAACTATCAAAGGAAATATAAGTTTGATTATAATCCTTTAATAAGTGTTATAATACCAACTTATAATACTCCAGGAGAACTTTTACATCAAACTATAGAAAGTGTAATTAATCAAACTTATGATAATTGGGAACTTTGTATTGCTGATGGAGGGAGCAAAGACGAGACTATAAAAGTATTAAGATATTATGAAACCCAAAATAACAAAATAAAAATAAATTATTTAAAAGAAAATAAAGGTATATCTGAAAATAGTAACGAAGCTATCAAAATAGCAAAAGGTGAGTATATTACATTATTTGATCATGATGATATAATACATGCTAATGCCCTATTTGAAGTTGTTAAGTCTATAAATGAAAATAAAGAGTTAGATATAATATATACAGATGAAGATAAAATAGATGAAAATAACAATAGAAAGACACCATTCTTTAAGCCTGACTGGTCTCCAGATTTATTAAATAGTCAAATGTATATATGCCATATGTTAACCTTTAAGAAAAGCCTATTTGATAAAGTTGGAGGATTTAGAAAGGATTATGATGGAAGTCAAGATTATGATTTAATGCTTAGAATGTCATTAGAAACAGACAAAATACATCATATACCAAAAGTACTATATTCATGGAGAGAGCTTAGTACATCTACATCTATAAACCCAGACTCTAAGCCATACGCACATATAGCTGGATTAAATGCATTAAATGATTATCTAAAAATAAAGTATAAAGGAAATGCTTATGCAGAACAAACTGAAAATCTATATGTATATGATACTAGATTTAAAATTAATAGAGACATAAAAGTTTCAATAATTATACCAACAAAAGATAAGGTAGATTTAATGAAACAGTGTATAAATAGTATAGAAGAAAAAACTACGTATAAAAATTATGAAATATTAATAATGAATAATAACTCGATAGAGACTGAAACTTATTTATGGTTTGAAGAAATACAGAAAAATAAATCAAATATAAGAGTAATAGATGCTAAGTATGATTTCAATTGGTCTAAATTAAATAATCATGGAATAAAAGAAGCTAGAGGCGATGTATTTGTATTTTTAAATAATGATACGATGATTATATCGGAGGATTGGCTTGAAAGATTAGCAGAAAATGCTATAAGAGAAGAAATTGGAACAGTAGGAGCTTTATTATTATACGAAGATAATACAATTCAACATTCTGGTGTAGTACTTGGAATGGGAGGATGGGCAGATCATGTATATAAAGGCATTATACCTGTACATATAGGAAGCCCTTATGTATCACCAGTTATAAATAGAAATGTATTAGCATCAACTGGAGCTTGTTTGGCAATATCTAGAAAAACAATAGAAAAAATAGGAGATTTTGATGAAAACTTTATAATATGTGGTAGTGATGTTGAGATATCATTAAGAGCAAGGGAATATGGATTATACAATTTATTAAATGCTAGAGTTAAATTATATCATTTAGAATCAAAATCAAGAGATTCATTTATACCAGAAATAGATTTTAAGATGTCAGAAAAGCATTATAGAAAATACTTGAATAACGGGGATCCATACTATAATCCAAATTTAGATTTAAACAGTACAATGCCAGTTAATTAAATAGGAGGTATTATGATAAGTAATATAAAACGTATTTTGAAAAAAAATCCTTTTATCAAAAAAACAATAATAGAGGCAAAAAGTATAGTAACCTTTGATCCTAATATATCAGAAATAACGCCTTTTAATATGAGAAAAATTGATAGTGAAGAGAAAAGAATAAATATATTAGTTCCCTCTATAAATCAAGAGCATTTATTTGGAGGAATATCAACAGCTTTAAAGTTTTATGAACAAGTTGCTGATTTTTATGGATATAAAAGAAGAATAATAACAACAGATGCGAGTCCATCTAATGATGATTTAAAGCATTTTAAAAACTATACATTAATTAAGTGTAATGATGATGATTTTAGAGATAATCAAATTGTTCCATTTAATGATAGATATAATAAAAGTATTCCGGTATCAAAAAATGATATTTTTATATCAACAGCTTGGTGGACTGCATATGCAACACACCAAATTATTAAGTGGCAGAGTGATGCGTATAACCAAGATATAAAAAAATCTATATACTTTATACAAGATTTTGAACCTGGTTTTTACCAATGGTCTAGTAGATATGCTTTAGCTGATAGTACATACAAATCAGAGTTACCTCAAATAGCAGTATTTAATAGTAAATTATTATATGAATACTTCAAATCAAAATCATATAAATTTGATGAGGAGTACTTCTTTGAGCCAACTTTAAATGATAGTTTAAAAAAATATTTATTAAATAATGAAATAAAAATAAAAGAAAAAAAAATACTTATATATGGAAGACCTTCTGTTCACAGGAATGCATTTGAAGTTATAGTTGAAGCTTTAAAGTTATGGGTATGGAAGCAAGAGGATATAATTGAGTGGGAAATATATTCAATAGGAGAAAAGCATCCAGATATTGAATTAGGGAATGGAGCTAAGCTAAAGTCTTTAGGAAAGTTGACTATAGATGGATATGCACAGTTAATGTCTAAATCTTATTGCGGTATATCACTAATGATTTCTCCACATCCAAGTTATCCTCCTTTAGAGATGTCTACATTTGGTATGAAAGTAATAACTAACTCTTATGAAAATAAAGAATTAAGTGGATTTAATGAAAATATATTGAGTATTGATGTAATAACTCCTGAAAATATATCGAATTTTATAAACTATGTATGCACAGATTATAAAAATGATAATTTTAAGCTATATAAAAAACATTATTATATGAACAATGTAAATCAATTTAAGTTTATTAGTGATATTATGATTTAGTGTACAAAAAAGTGGAGATTTTGCTATAGATGATAATAATTATTATAAGGTTCAATATATAGGTATAATTATTGGTCTATATGCTCCAATACTTAATGCATTAAAAGAAGTATTTAAATTAAACTTTGAATACTTACCGGCTATAATTATATTTATTATAGGGATCATAGTTGGTATTTTAATTACACTAAGAATAGTAAGGTATTTACTTAAAACTTATAGAGCACAAACTATATATTGTATAATAGGCCTTATGATAGGCTCTATATATGCTGTTATAATGGAGCCAACTTCTCTTGAAATACCTAAGAAACCAATGAGTATATCAACATTTAATATAATATTCTTTGCTATAGGAGGAGTATTAGTTCCATCATTAGAAAAACTTAGAGGTATGTTAAAAAATAAAGATATAGAATCTGAAGATTTAGAAAGTAGTTGTATATGATAGATATAGTAATACCAAATTATAACGGAAGTAAATATTTAAAAAAATGTATAAATTCTTTATATACTCAAACATACTCTAACATTAGAGTAATAATTATAGATAATGGATCAAGTGATAGTGATTATAAGTGGTTAAAGGATTATAAAAATTTAATATTTAAAAAATTAGATAAAAACTATGGATTTGATAAAGCAGTAAATGAAGGAATAAAACTATCAAATGCTGAATATGTAGTTTTACTTAACAATGATACAGTAGCTAAAGAAAATTGGTTAGAAGAATTAATTAAATCTATAGAAAAAGATGAAAATATATTTTCTGTATGCTCTAAGATGATTATGTATAATGAACCAAATATTATAGATGATGCAGGTGATGAATATAATTTACTTGGATGGACATTAAAACGTGGAGATGGACAACCTATAAGTCTATATAATAAAACTGAAGAAATATTCAGCTCATGTGCAGGGGCAGCAATATATAGAAGAAGTATACTGGATGAAATAGGATACTTTGATGAACACTTTTTTGCATATATGGAAGATATAGATATATCATATAGAGCTAAAATATATGGATACAAAAATATATACTGTTCAGATGCTCAAATTTATCATATAGGAAGTGCTACATCAGGAAGTAAGTATAACTCTTTTAAAGTTAAACTTGCAGCAAGAAATAATGTGTATGTACCATATAAGAATATGCCTATACTACAATTATTAATAAATCTACCATTTTTAGCTATAGGATTTTTAGTAAAATATCTATTCTTCCTTAAAAAAGGATATGGAAAAGAATATAAAGAAGGATTTATAGAAGGAATCAAAACTTTAAGTAAGGTTAAAAAAGTAAAATTTAAATTTAAAAATATAAAAAATTATATAAATATAGAGTGGATTTTAATAAAAAATACATTTAAATATATTATATATAAAATGGTAAAATAATCCAATGTATGATAAAATATTCTAGTATTTAATAATTACTAAAAAGGTGTTTTAAATGATTAGGGAGAATCAAAAATTTTTAAATAACATTCAAGTAATTATGGATATGACTATAATAGTTGTATCATTTTTACTTGCATACTATATTCGTTTTTATATACTAAATGGTTATAAATCTATGGAATTTTCAGATTTATTCATACCAATACTTGTATCAATACCAATGTACCTTTTACTATATACTATATTTGATTTATATAGCCCTAAACGTACAAAACTAATATATAAAGAAATATTTGATATAGCAAAAGTAAACTTTGTAGCAGCATTAATATTAATATTAGGGTTGTATGTATTTAAAATAGTAAACTTCTCAAGAGTTACATTAGCATTATTTGTAATACTTAATACAACTATTACTAGTATAAACAGAATATGCCTTAGATATACACTTAGAAAGTATAGAAAAAAAGGGCTAAATCAAAAGCATTGCTTAATAATAGGTGCTACAAATACTTCAAAGGAATTAATAAATAGAATAAATAAAAACAAACATTGGGGCTATAACGTAGTTGGAATAATAGATAATCATAAAAATAAGGACGGATACTTTGAAGACTTTAAAGTTATAGGAAACTTTGAAGATGTTGATTATGTGTTAGACAATAAACATATAGATATAGTATTTATTACTATTTCAGCAGAAGAATATATACACATAGGAAGTTTATTAAAAGCTTGTGAAAGAGCTGGAGTAAAAACTAATATAATACCATATTATCACAAGTATGTGCCTGCAAAGCCAAGAATGGATGACTTAGATGGACTAACTATGGTTGATACTAGATATGTTCCACTAGATAGTTATATTATGGCTTTTTCTAAGAGAATATTTGATATTGTATTTTCTTTATTTGCTATTATTTTAGTATCTCCTATAATGCTTTTATCTGTTATTATGATAAAGCTAACTTCACCAGGTCCTGTTATATACAAACAAGAAAGAGTTGGGCTTAATAGGAAGAAATTTTATATGTATAAATTTAGATCTATGAAAGTTCAAACTGAAGAAGAGGAAAAAACAAAATGGTCGACTAAAAATGACCCTAGAAAAACTAAGTGGGGTTCATTTATGAGAAAAACTAGTATTGATGAGTTACCACAGTTTTTTAATGTATTAAAGGGTGATATGTCAATAATAGGCCCAAGACCTGAAAGACCATATTTTGTTGAAAAGTTTAGGGATGAAATACCAAGATATATGATTAAACATCAAGTAAGACCTGGAATTACTGGATGGGCTCAAGTTTCTGGATTTAGAGGTGATACTTCCATTGAAGGGCGTATTGAGCATGATTTAGAGTATATTGAGAATTGGACATTTTTCTTTGATATAAAAATAGTGTTTTTAACTATTTTTAAGGGATTTGTAAACAAAAATGCGTATTAGTTTATAAGCTATATTTATCATTTATAGATGATAAATATAGCTTATTTTTTAGATAATACATTTTAAAAATTAAGTTGAAAGGATATTTATAATGAAGAAGATTTTAGTTACTGGGGTAAATGGTCAATTAGGATATGATGTTGTTCGTGAGTTAGATAAAAGAGGATACGAAGCTATTGGTGTAGACAGGGAAGTGATGAATCTTACTAACAGTGAAGAAATCAGAAGAGTACTAAATGATATAAGCCCTGATGGTGTTATTCACTGTGCTGCTTATACTGCTGTTGATGCAGCTGAGGATAACATAGAGCTTTGTGAAAGGGTTAATGCTTTGGCAGTTAAAGATATTGCAAAGTGTGCTAAATATTTAGATATTCCTATGATATACATTAGTACAGATTATGTTTTTAATGGTATGAAAGGAATAAATCAAAATAATGTAGATGAAGTTGCGTATACGATAGAAGATAATAATATATGTAAGGAATGTTACCTTGAATATACAGAGGATGATAAAGTTAATCCTATAAACGTATATGGTAGAACTAAATATGAAGGTGAGATGTATGTTAGAGATATACTAGATAAGCATTATATTGTTAGGATTTCTTGGGTATTTGGTGAGAATGGTAACAACTTTATTGATACTATGCTTAGGTTATCTAAAGATAGGGATGAGCTAAATGTAATTGATGATCAGGTTGGTTCTCCTACATATACTAAGGATTTGGCTCCTCTTTTAGTTGATATGCTTGAAAGTGATAGGTATGGGACTTATCATGCTACTAATGATGGGTATTGTTCTTGGTATGAGTTTGCTAAGGAGATATTTGATGTGGCTGGTGTTGATATAAAGGTTAATCCTATTACTACGGATATGTATCCAACTAAGGCTAAGAGGCCATTTAATAGTAAGATGAGTAAGGAAAAGTTAAAGAATAATAATTTTAGAATTCTTAGAAGTTGGAAGAGTGCAGTTAAGGATTATATAGAAAATATTAAATAAATAAGAATAAAGGGGAGGGTTAATATCCTCTCTTTTTAAATGTATAAAAAAAGCATTACTTGGCATATACTCTAATAGTATAAAATAAGGGGGGCTTTATGAAAAAAATAATAAGCATATCACTACTGATAGCATTGGTATTTACAACACCAATATACGCAAACACATCAAAAGGAAGTTATATAATAATAAATAACGAAAGTACAGATCCAGACAATATTCAAACCACAGGGAATTTTCAAAACAAAAAAAATATAAACCAATCAAAACGAAAAACATCAACTCCTTATGCAATAGATCAAGTATTACCAGAACCAGAAAATGCAAAACTATATCAATCTGCAAAATTATATCAATCAGAAACAAAAAATAATAAATCATCAAAAACTACTAGAAAATTTAAAACATTTAATTTTAGAAATAACCAATATGAAATAATAAATACAGAATTAAAATATAGTGGGAAAAAAGTTGAAATATGGGTAAATGAAAATCAAATAAGTGATGCACAAGCAATAAGAATAGGTCAAGAATTTGATAATAATATATATCCATTAATAACAAAAAATTTTGGAGAAGAAAGTGATGTAGATAATAATGGGAAAATTAATATAGTAATTTATGATATACAAGATGACTATGATGAAACAAATGTATATACACAAGGATATTTTAATCCAACGGATTTATATGATGTAGATGGTTCAAATAATGGAGAAGTATTATATATAGATACATATCCAACAATGGATGTAACTGATTATTACGACAATCAAGGCATAGAAAATTTATATCCTGTAATAGTACATGAATTTCAACATATGATAAGTTTTAATGAAAATGCAATTAAAGGATATTCAGGTAGCCTAGATACTTGGATAGATGAAGGTTTATCTATGGCAGCAGAACAGTTATATACAAATAAACCAAGAATGGATAGAATAAATTACTATAATCAATCAAGTAGTATAACAAATGGACATTCACTACTTTACTGGGGTGATAACAATGACACTCTTTCAAATTATTCTTTATCCTATTTATTTATGCAGTATTTAAATGCACAAGCAGATATAGGAGATAGTATATATAAAGAAATTATACAAAATCCTAATAGTGATTATAAAGCTATAGAAGATGTTGTTAAAAAATATATAGACAACAATATGGACTTTGGTGAGTTTATGACAAACTTTAGAATGGCTTTAACTTTAAATTATAGCACTGGAAAATATGGTTTTAAAAATAAGGAAGGTTTTAATCAATTACAAAAGAAAATTTATAATGGAAATGAAATAAATTTAAGAGGTGGAGGAGCTGTTGTAGTTAAAGCGAACTCTTCATTAGATATACCAAGTAATAAAGGAGATGATATTGTATACTTTGGAAGTGATGAGATAGACAAGGAATTAGAAAATCATATTAAAATAATTGGTGAGAATAGATATGATACAGCGTCGAAAATAAGCAAGGCAGCTTTTAATGATAAAAGTGATGCAGTTGTTTTAATTAATGGAAAAAATAGTAGTGATGGATTAGCAGCAGGTCCTTTTGCATCTTTAATTGATGCATCTATCTTATTGGTTGAAAAAGATTATATACCAAATGAAACTATAAATGAAATAAAAAGATTAAATCCAAAAAATGTTTATTTAATTGGTGGAACTGATGTAGTATCTGAAAAAGTTAAAGATGATATACAAAATATTATTGATATTAATTTAAAAGATATAAAACGAATTGGTGGAGTGGATAGAGAAGAAACTTCTTTATTAATAGGAAAGGAAATTGCAAAACTTTCTAATATAGAAAATATTTATGTTGTTAATGGATACAAAGGTGAAGCTGATGCAATGAGCATTTTATCTAAAGCTTGTAATGAAAAATCTCCTATATTAATAACTAATGGAAAGAAATTTAACAATGCTCAAAAGGATTTTATACAGTCTATAGAATATCCTAATTTTTATTTCTTAGGTGGAGATAATGTTATGAGTGATAATTTATTAGATGAAGCTGAAGGTTTATTTGATGTAGAAATAAGTGTAATTAAGCTTTATGGAGATGATAGACAAGAAACTAATGGAATAGTTTTAGATTATTTCTATGATGATAATATTAATAGCTTAATTGTTTGTAAGTCTAATAATCTCATAGATGCTTTATGTGTTGGTGTTTTTGCAGGTAAAAATAATATTCCTGTGTTAATTGCTACTAATAATTTAAGTAGTACACAAGAAGATGTTATAAAATATAAGACTTATGATACTTTATATGAAGTTGGTGGTGGAATTAGTTCTACTGTTATAAATAAATTAAGATAGATAAATAGGGACTTATGTAAGTCCCTATTTCAGAGCGTAGACAAAGTCTACGCTCTTTTATTTTTGTCAATACTCTTCATGAGGTGATAAATATGTTAACTATAAGAAAAGAAGATTTTAGAGAAGATGAAATAAATGTGATATTAGATAGATTAGTTCCTGAAAATCATCTAGTAAGAAAAATAGAAAATGCAATAGATTTTAGTTTTATTTATGATAAAGTAAA
>OOCW01002461.1_pt1 | contig 10375 bp, 10 predicted proteins | sample 1671201 | NCBI WGS metagenome assembly OOCW01 (sample SAMN06348132, study PRJEB24527) | human gut metagenome | biome: human gut; feature: ankylosing spondylitis patient; material: feces | host: Homo sapiens | place: China | collected 2015-10
AATAAGAAATACAAAAGAGGAGTGACAAAATGTCTAAAATAAGTATTGTAGGACTTGGACCAGGAGAATATTCTCTTATAAGCCAAGGTGCTTTAGATGCTCTACATTCAAGTTGTAGAATATATCTAAGAACAGAAAAACACCCAATTGTAAATAAGCTTAAAGAAACTATAAAATACACTTCTCTAGATTATTTTTATGATAGTGAAGAAAATTTTGAGGATGTTTATTATAAAATTTCTAAACATATTGTAGAATTAGCTAAAGAAGGAGATTTAGTTTATGCAGTTCCAGGTCATCCTAGGGTAGCAGAAAAAACAGTAGGAATAATAGAATCTATGGCTAAAGAAAATAATATAGAAGTTGAGACAATAGCTTCTATGAGCTTTGTGGATGCAATGTTTAACTACTTAGCAGTAGACCCAGCGGATGGATTTAAATTAATAGATGCATTTGAAATAGAAAATTCATATATAGATACAAATACTAGTATGATTATAACTCAAATATATGACCATTTTATAGCATCGAATATAAAGTTAAAGCTTATGGAATATTATGATTATGATCAAGAAGTATGTATAGTAAATGGCGCAGGTGTTAAGAATTTAGAAAGTAAGAAATATGTACCTCTGTATGAATTGGATAGAAGTGAAAATTTATTTAATTACTTAACTAGTTTATATATACCAAAAAGTTCTAAAAAGATGTATAATACAGTACATGACTTAGAAGCTATAATGAATACTTTAAGAGGCGAAAATGGATGCGATTGGGATAAAAAACAGACGCATGAATCTCTAAAGAAATACGTTATAGAAGAAGCATATGAGCTTTGTCAGGCTATTGATAATGATGATATCGATGAAATGATAGAAGAACTTGGAGACATTCTTTTACAGGTTATATTCCACTGTCAAATAGGAAAAGAGGAAGGTTACTTTGACTTAAAGGAAGTAGTAAATGGAATTTGTACAAAACTTATTAATAGACACCCACATGTTTTCAATAATGTCGATTTAGATATGAGTCAATTTGAGAAAACTTGGGAAGAATTAAAAAGAGATGAAAAGGGTGAAACTAGTATAACTTCTGGTTTAAAAAGAATTCCAAATCATTTACCTGCACTTATAAAAGCTGAAAAAATTCAACATAAAGCAGCACTTATAGGTTTTGATTGGGACGATATAAAGGATGTATTTGAAAAAATTAATGAAGAATACAAAGAACTACTTGACGAATGTAAACAAGGAAATATAAAATACATAAAGGAAGAACTAGGAGATTTACTTTTCTCAATAGTAAATTTAGCTAGATTCTTACATATAGATTCAGAAGAGGCATTAAACCTTACAAATCAAAAGTTCATAAATAGATTTGAATTTATGGAAGAAAATGCGTCTAAACTACATAAAAAGTTAGAAGATTTGACGCTTGATCAAATGGAAGAACTTTGGCAAAGTGCTAAGAAAAACAAATTGTAAAAATTAAAAGGAAATTTGTCAAAAATCTAGAATTTATAGTTATAAAATTATAGTTCTATATTATAAATATTTTAGGAGGTATAACCGTCGTGAATAAAGCAGAATTAGTATCAAAGATGGCAGAAAAAAGTGAATTAACTAAGAAGGAAGCAGAGGCTGCATTAAATGCATTCATGAAATCTGTTGAAGAAGCATTAGTAGCAGGAGATAAAGTTCAATTAGTTGGATTTGGAACATTCGAAACTAGAGAAAGAGCTGCTAGACAAGGAAGAAATCCTAGAAATCCTGAAGAAGTTATAGAAATACCAGCTTCTAAAGCTCCAGTTTTCAAAGCAGGAAAAGGATTAAAAGATATAATAAACGGATAATTAAAATGATAAAGTGTGGGAGTATATACCACACTTTTTCTGTATATAAGGGAGGCGTATTTATGAGATTAGATAAATTTTTAAAAGTATCAAGAATAATAAAGAGAAGAACAGTTGCAAAAGAAGCTTGTGATAAGGGGATAGTTACTATAAATGGAAAAGTAGCAAAGTCTTCATCAGAGGTTAATATAGGAGATTTATTAGAAATTCAATTTGGGGAAAAGAAGATGAAGTTTAAGATAAATGAGATAAGGGAACATGTATTAAAAAATGATGCAAAAGAAATGTATGAGATAATAGAATAAAATTAACAATCCCTCAGTATATTTATATTAGTATAAAATAAAATATTTTTGCTGGGGGGATAATATGGAACATAGTATAACATTAAAAGATAGATCTAGTTTGGATATATCAGGCATAGAACATATTTATTCTTTTAATGATAAAAAAGTAGAACTTAGAACATCTGCAGGTGAAATGGTAATAGAAGGCGAAAACTTAGATATGGGAAAATTAAGCTTAGATGAGAGTATTATAACGGTTGAGGGAACTATAAACTCTATAGTTTATTCTAAGGAAAGAAAGCCACAAGAAAGTTTTATAAAGAGGTTATTTAAGTAAATGATTCCATTTACAGAAGATTTAAGCTCATTTTATGCCACTATATATGGTGGCTTACTTATAGGTTTATTGTTTGATATAAATAGAAGTTTGAAATCTAATTTTAAAATATTAAAATATTTCTCCATAGTTTTTAATATAGTATTTTGGATAATGGCAACTGTAATTATATTTATAACAGTAAACGCTATAGAATCTTTTGATTTAAGATACTATCATTTTGTGGCTTTATTAATAGGTTTTTTATTATATTACAATACAATAAGTAAATTTGTTCTAAAAATGTTCAATAAAATAATTGGATTTATAGTATTTTTAATAAAGAAAACTATAATTTACATATCTGTAGTCTCTGAAAGTTTATATTATATGGTTGTTTATACTATACACCTTTTACTAGATACTATATTTTTTATACCAAATTTATTTTCAGCTACTAAGAAGGTTATAAAAAGAAAGCATAGAATTAAATTAAAGGTAAACAAAAAAGCATAGGTAAGGTGTAATTGATATGAACATAAGAAAAAAGTTTTCGGCCCAATTTATGTTAGTAACAGTTTTTATTTTGTTTATAGTATATACATTAATAAGTAACTTTGTATTTCAAGTAAAGAAATTAAATGAGTACAAAGACGAAATATCATCATTAAATAAACAGATAAGTAGTACTAAAAAACAAATTGAAGAGTTAAAAAAAATAGAAAATGGTAATACAAGTGAAGATTTAGAAACCATAGCAAGAAATCGACTTAATATGGTTAAACCTAATGAAATAGTATATATTGATATAGGAAAAGAAGGTAAATAAGTTACCTTCTTTTTGTTTATAAATAAATAGGTTAGAATTATGATAGAGTTTAGAGCGTACTTTTAGTAAAGTTAATTTCTTAGCAATAAATGTGTAATATTGATTATTAAATAGTATTTAACTGATATAATAAATTTAGAATTATAAAATTTATTAATTTAGATAGATTAAGAGTTTAACTAAAAATAGATAGAAGGAGATGGATTTATGAAGATTGGTACTATAGATATAGGAACGAATTCAATGAGACTTTTAATAGCGGAGTATAGAGATGGAAAATTAGTAAATAGAAAAAAGTATGTGAACACAACTAGAATAGGTCAAGGTGTTGATAAACAAGGATATATAACAGATGATGCAATGGAAAGAAATATAAAAGCTTTAGTAGAATTTTCTAATATATGTAAAGAGGAAAGCTGTGAAAAAGTATACTGCATGGGTACTTCAGCACTTAGAGATAGTAAAAATAAAGATGTATTCGTTAAATTAGCTAAAGATAAAGCAGGTATAGATGTAGATATAATAAGTGGTGAAAAAGAATCAAATCTAGGATTTATGGGTGTATTAGAAGGAATAGAAAATGCAGAAGACATATTAGTAATAGATATAGGTGGAGGTTCTACTGAGTTTATTATAGGAGATAAAGAGGGAATAAAATTTTCTAAAAGTGAAAATGTAGGGGCACTTAGAATGACTGAAAAATTTTTACATCAAGATCCTATAAATGATAATGAATTTGAAAGTATGAGTAATTTTATATACGAAGAGGTAAAAAATACATTAGAATATATAAAAAATAATAAAGTGAAAAAGCTTGTAGGTATTGGAGGAACAATAACTTCACTTTCAGCAATGAATCAAGAACTAGAAGTATATTCTATGGAAAAAATACATAATAGTAAGATTAATTTGAGTGAAATAGAACTAATTCTACAAAATTTAAAAAGGATGACACTAAATGATAAAAAATCCTTAAAAGGGCTACAGCCTAAAAGGGCTGATATTATCACTGCTGGTGTAGAAATACTACATACAATAATGAAAAATCTAGAAATAAAAGAAATAACAGTAAGTGAATATGATAATTTGGAAGGCTTAATGTGTCAAAATATAAAAAATATGTCTTAATATTTTAAAATTATTAGAACTGATTATGACAAAATAAATCCTACTCTCTTTGCTACAATCTCCTTATAAAAAGCAAAAGAGGGAGGATTTTTTTATGGACAAGAGTTCAATGAGTATATCAAGGAATAATATTAATTCAGAAAAAATAAATATACATTTGTTAAATTATATTGATTCTAATGTAATAATATTCAGTTTGATAGGTTTTTTATTAAGTAGAACAATTTTAATAGGCTCTATAGCACCTTTAGGTATAGCATTTTTTTTAGGTATAAGTAAGGTAGAAAGGTATAGAATACCGATATTCATATCTACAATAATTGGAGTAATATCATCTGGCAATTCTATTCCATATATATTAAAATATATTATTTGTTTATTTATATTTATGATTATAAGTAACAAAATAAAGAATATTAATTCATACTTGAAGTTATCATTTATTGGAGCGTTTATAATTTTCCCTATATCATTAGGACAAGTTATATTATCTAATAAATATTTATATGATATATTATTATGCTCAATGGAAGCAATTATTACATTTATTTCTATTTATATATTTTCATTTGGAATAAACCTCATAACAAATATAAATAATAGAATATCTGTAAGAGTTGAAGAATCTATAGCTTTAAGCTTTATAGCTATATTTAGCATAATAGGTATCGGTAATATAGAAATATTAGGCGTATCTATACAAACAGTTTTAGCGACAGTATTAATATTAATTACATGTATAATAGGTGGTGCAACTATGGGTGCTAGCTCTGGGGTTGTTGTAGGTATAGCCTTTTTAGTTAACAATATATCTTCAGCAATTTATATGGGAATATATTCTGTTGCAGGATTGGTTGGTGGAACATTAAATAAACTAGGTAAATATTTTTCTATATTAGGATATGTACTAAGTTGGGCAATGGTATATGCTTATACATCAGGAATTGAGTCTAATATACATCAAATTAGAGACATGCTAATAGCTAGTTTGATAGTAGTTATATTACCTAATAAAATATTTAATAAAATAGAAAAATTATTAAAATTAAATATAGAATCAAATGACGTAGTTTATGATTATATAAGAAGAAGTAAAGATATGACTAATAGTAAATTGATTAATATGTATAAAGCTTATGATGAGTTAGCAGATACATTTGATAAAATTAGAGAAAAAGATAAGGTTATAGATACGAGGGATATAGCAAATATTGTTGATATGATACATAATGATGAATGTAGAAACTGTAGTATGAGAAGACGATGTTGGGATTTAAATTTTTCTCATACATATATGTTAATGAGCCAAGTTTTAGAAGAACTTGAAGATAACGGACAGGTTACTATTGAAAGTATTAGTGAGGATTTTAGAAAGGAATGCTTAAAACCTGAAGAGATTGTAAAGATAGCAAATTATTATTATAAATTATTTTTAGTAGATTATAATTGGAGCTTAAGATTTTCAGAAAGTAGAAAATTGATAGCTAATCAAATAAAAAGCATATCAAAATCAATAGAATCACTATCAAAAGATTTAGAAGGTAATATTGTTTTAGATTTAGAAAAAGAAAAAAATATTTATGATCAGTTACAAAGATATGGAATACCAGTTAATAGAGTTAGTTACATGAGTAAAGGTTTAGATGATTTTGAAATAACTATAGATAAAAACATATGTAGTGATGGATGTATGTGTGAAAATAAATTAACTAAAGTACTTTCAGATATAGTAGAAGAAAATATTACTGCACAAAAGATTGGATGTCATTCACTAGGAGGAAAGTGTAAAATAAACTTTACTAAAGCCCAAAAATATAAAGCTATAACAGAAGTTGCAGGAATGTCTAGAGATGGACATATATTATGTGGTGATAACTATACATATATGGATATAAGTGATGGTAAGTATATGGTGGCTATAAGTGATGGAATGGGTAAAGGTAAGAAAGCTTATGAAGAATCTTATATAACTATAGATATTTTAGAAAAAATGATGGATGCAAAAATAGATGATGAAACAGTTATAAATACTATAAATAATATGTTGCTATTGAAGTCTTCTGATGAAGAGATGTTTTCAACTTTAGATTTAGGAATAATAGATCTTAAAAAAGGAACTCTAGAAACTATAAAAATGGGAGCATGTTCTACTTATGTAAAAAGAAATGATAAAGATATAGATTTAATATCTTCATCATCACTTCCAGTTGGAATACTTTCAGATATAAAACTAGATAGAAAGATAACTAAAGTTAATTACGGTGACTATATAATAATGGTATCAGATGGAATACTTGATGCAGGTAAAAATAATAACTTAGGAGATAACTGGCTTATATACTTCTTACAAAAAATTAAAACGACTAATCCTAAAGAGATAGCAAATCTAATACTAGATAGGGCACTTGAGATACAAGATGGGGTTGTTGAAGATGATATGACAGTGCTAGTTACTAAAGTATGTAGTAATTAAATTAATGTTATCAACAATATGTGAATAAATTGTTAACAATATGTGGATAACTTTTGGTTTTTATATAAAATAAGCGTAAGTATTGAAATTACAAAGTTCGACAAAAATACACAAAGTATAAAATTTTTATATAAAAATATAATTTTAAAATAAATATAGACTTATCAACAAAAAATGATTAAAAAGCTATTAAATATGTTGATAAGTCTATAATTATTGTTGATAATATATAAATAAAATAAATATATAATAAAAATTGTTATAATAAATATATTGAAAAATCTAGATTTTTGTAGAAAACACATCTGTTAATATGTTGATAAGTATGTGGATAAATTAATAATAATTATTAATTTTACAAAGATAGAAATTGAATATTATTGCCTAAAAAAGCCATCCTAATAAATAAGTATATTCTATTGAAAGGATGGCTTTTTATGAATAAAAAATTAGTTAAATCCATTATACCATTGTGTATATTTATTTTATTTATAACAACATCATTACAAAAAGCTAATGATAGATATAATGATACAGCAGTGGTTGAAGCTATGGTTAATGATGAAGAAAAAAATAATGAAGAAAATGATAAAGCTGAAAATAAATCTAAAATTGACTATAGCAAAACTAGCTGGAGTCTTCAAAATTTATATAAAAGTGAAGATGAATGGAATAATGAATTAAAGAAGTTTACTTCAGATACTAAAGAGTTAAAAAACTATGTGGGAAAAGTAACTAAATCCAAAACACATTTATCTTTTGCATTAGACATAAAAGAGAAATTAGATATAAGATTAAATAAACTTTATGGATACGTAAAGTTAAACCAAGATACTAATAAAAATTCATATAAGTATATTGATATGAAAGAAAATATAAATAGGGTAAATAGAGAGTACTCTAATATATGTTCAGATTTGGAATTAGAAATACTTAAGTTATCAGATAAAGAATATAATAAGTTTATGGAAGATAAAAAATTAAATAAAAAATATGGCATGTACTTAAAAGAAATTAGACGATCTAAAGACTATTATTTAGATGAAAAGTCAGAACGTTTACTTGCTAATACTTCATCTATATCGTCTTTGCCTGGGCAAGTTTATGAATTATTTAAAAACATGGATAAAAAAACAAATTTTAATTCTGCAGAGTATAAAACAGCTTTAGAAAGTTCAGATAGAAATGAAAGAAAAAGTGCATATCAAAATGAGTTTATAGCCTATAATGATAATATAAACACGCTATCGGGTTTACTTATAGGTCAAGTTAAAAAAAATGTATTTTATTCTTCTGAAAGAGGATATAAATCATCTTTAGACATGTATTTAAAAGGTGATGACATAGATGAAAAAGTATATAATAAACTAATTGAAACTGTAAATGATAACATGGAAAGTCTTCATAAATATGTAAGTTTAAGAAAAAAGGTATTAAATTTAGATAAGGTACATTATTATGATATGTTTACACCAATGGTAGAAGCAGTTGATGATAATCTAACTTATGATAAGGCTCAAGGAATAATATATGCAGCACTATCTCCTTTAGGGAAAGAATATGGAGATGTAGTTTATAAAGCATTTAATGAAAAATGGATAGATGCTTTTGCTAATGATAATAAAGTGAGTGGAGCGTACTGTTTATCTATATATGGTAACCATCCTTATGTATTGCTTAATTATAATAATTCATTGGGATCAGTATCGACATTAGCTCATGAATTGGGACATGCAGTATATGAGTATATGAGTTCTAAAAATCAAAGTTATTTTAATTCAAATCCATCTATATTTACTCATGAAGTTGCATCAACTACTAATGAAGCATTATTATATGAAATGCTTATAAAAAATTCAGAAAATGATCAACAAAAGGCATATTATATAACTCAATATTTAGATTTAATAAAAGATACTTTATATATTCAAACTATGTATGCTGAATTTGAGAAGACAATACATGAACTAGTTGAGAATAACAAGAGTATAAATGCATTAGTTTTAGATGATATATGGGGACAATTACTAACAAAATATTATGGTAAAGATTATGAATTAGATCAATTAGCTAAAGTTGGTTGGTCAAGAATACCACATTTCTATAATAGTTTTTATGTTTATAAATATGCTACAGGATGTAGTGCAGGAGTAAGTTTTGCTCAAGACATATTAAAAAATGGATCTGATAATTATATAAACTTTCTTAAAAAAGGAGGGTCTGATTATCCGATTAATGTTCTAAAAGATGCGGGTGTTAATTTAACAAGTACAAAGCCTATAGAGGATACTATAAATAAATTTGATTCCTTAGTTAAAGAATTAGAGAAACTAGTTTTAAAATAATTTAAATGACAATACAAAGTCTTAATGCTAAAATATAAATAAAGTTCTAGCGTTAGGGCTTTATTTATTGAGAAATAAAATGAATATACATGTAAAATATTTTAATAAAAATAAATAAAATTATGAGGAGGTTAACAATGCAAAAAAAAGTAAGAAAAGCTGTTATACCTGCAGCAGGGCTAGGTACTAGATTTTTACCTGCAACTAAGGCACAACCTAAGGAAATGTTACCAATAGTTGATAAACCAACATTACAATATATAATAGAAGAAGCTGTTGCTTCAGGAATAGAAGAAATACTTATAATAACAGGAAGAAATAAAAAATCTATAGAAGATCACTTTGATAAATCAGTTGAATTAGAGTTAGAATTAGAGAATAAAGGGAAAAAAGAATTATTAGAAATTGTTCAAAATATATCTAATATGATAAATATACATTATATAAGACAAAAAGAACCTAGGGGGTTAGGTGATGCTATATACTGTGCAAGACATTTCATAGGAGATGAACCATTTGCCGTGATGTTAGGTGATGATATAGTTGATAATGAAGTTCCTTGTTTAAAGCAGCTTATGAATGCATATGAAGAATATAGAACTACAATATTAGGTGTTCAAACAGTTGATGATGAAGATACAGATAAATATGGTATAATAGCTGCAAAGTATATAGAAGATAAAGTATATAAAGTAAAAGATTTAGTTGAAAAGCCAGAGCCAGGTAAGGCTCCATCAAATATAGCTATTTTAGGAAGATATATAATAACTCCTGAAATATTTGATATACTAGAAACATTGCCTCCAGGTAAAAATGGAGAGGTTCAACTTACAGATGCATTAAGAATGTTATCAAAAAAAGAAGCAATGTATGCTTATGATTTTGATGGAGTAAGATATGATGTTGGAGATAAGCTTGGTTTCTTAAAGGCTACAGTAGATTTTGCATTAAAAAGACCAAATTTACAAAATGACTTTATACAATATTTAAGAGAAGTATGTGACAAATTTGATAAGAAAACAACTGAAAATGAACAATAATGGAGTGATAATATGAGTAGTAAGAGTCAAAAACAGAAGAAAAGAAATAAAATAATAGCACTATTTATAGTATTAACTTTAGTAGTTTCTAGTATGACAGCTTTA
>OOCW01002463.1_pt1 | contig 10369 bp, 10 predicted proteins | sample 1671201 | NCBI WGS metagenome assembly OOCW01 (sample SAMN06348132, study PRJEB24527) | human gut metagenome | biome: human gut; feature: ankylosing spondylitis patient; material: feces | host: Homo sapiens | place: China | collected 2015-10
AAAATTATATTTTAAAATAAGCAGTTCATTAAAAAAAGCCCTAATTTTAATATTAAGGCTTTTAGCTGTGTTTCTTACTTTATTATCCATATTATTTTTGATAATTTTAACCTGAAACTTTACACTCTTTTTACCAACTCTTCTTTTCTTTTTTACAATCATGCTGTTTCTTTCTCTCTTCTACCATCTTTCCAAACCATTCTACCATATTAGGATCATAGTGTGAGAAGAATGAACTCTGCTTTTTATCAAGTGTAGCAACCTCATTAATACCGATAATTAGCACAGTAGGGCATCATTATTCTTGAAGTATCCCCTGTATTTCCTTTTGCTTCTTTTTACTAAATCCACCTAACACCAATTCATAAGATTTATCTAGTAACTCCTTTAATAATTCATCTGGTACATTCCCATCTGTTTTAATAGAATTCCAATGGGTCTTATTCATATAATAGCCAGGAATAATATCCTCATATTGTCTACGTAAGAAATCCCCTTCTAATGGCTCTAACTTTAAGGTAATATAAACATCTTTGTGATTATTATCATAACAAATCGCAACAAACATTTTATCTTCTATCAAATACCTGTCCCAGTTCCATTCTTCCTTAAAATCCTTGTGTGCCCCTTTTTTGCTAAGAAGATATTCCTCTATCCATGTATATCTCATACTCATCTACTCCCATACAATTGTAATTTATAAACTCCCTAAAATTTCATGCCCTAATTATATCAAACCCTATAATCATATCAAAAAAAGTTTATATTTTCTATTTTTTCTTTACAATAAAAAACCGTTAACGAATCTTACAATCCATTAACAGTTTTAATTCAACTCTCTAAAGCGAATCAGTGAAAGAGCTCCGAACACGGCTTTAATTGTAGTCCCTTAGCCTATCACCATAAATAAATTCACTTTCTTCCCTACAGGGTATCCAAATAGTAAGCTGTGAGAGGGTGGGTTATACAATGCCTGTGGAGTAATTTCTTGATAGGCTTGGTGAGATAATTAAAGTGCTTTTAGTTCGGCTGTTTGAAGTAAACGTAGTGAACGAGCTCCGAACTTTACTTTGATTGTAATCCTTAGCCTGTCACCATAAATAAATTCACTTTTCTTCTTCTCTTCAGGGTATTCAAATAGTAAGCTGGTGGAGGACTGGGGTATAGGCTACCTGTGGAGTAATTTCTTGATAGGCTTAGTGAGATAATTAAAGCGCTTTTAGTTCGGCTGTTTGAAGTGAACGTAGTGAACGAGTTCCGAACGTTGCTTTAATTATCGAACTTAGCCTATCATAAATTACGGAAGGAGTAGACTATACCCCAGTTCTCCACCAGCAATCCTATTGGATACCTCCTCCTCTTTATTTTATAAACTTATCAATGGCATCGTTAAGTTCTTTAATTGCCGCCATATCCTGCTGCTCCAATGCATCTACAATGCAATGTTCGATATGATCTTTAAGAATTACTTTGCCTGTACTATTAATAGCTGATTTCACAGCTGCCAACTGTATAAGTACTTCCGAACAGTCTCTTCCATTTTCCACCATACGCTTAATAGATTCTAGATGTCCTATTACCTTTGATAATCGATTCAGTACAGCCTTTGTATTTTGATGTGTATGTGCATGTGTGTGGATATGTTCAATGACCGTCCCATCTTCCAGTACATGTTGATGCGCCCCTGTTTTATTTGACATATCTTCTCCTATCCCATTTATATCTTATCTTCCATTATCCTATGTACCATCATACCATACTTATTACTTTTATCTAAGAATAATATTACATGCTCATACATTATATGCCATCAATGTGATTAATCTCCGGTAGCCTAATAATACGATTACAAACTTTATTTGCCAGTGCCATATTATGTGTAATCACAATAAGTCCTAATTGTCTTTCTTCAGAAATCTTAAGTAAGAGCTGCCATATTTGCGCTTGCGTAATCACGTCTAGCATCGTTGTTATTTCATCACAAATAAGATACTGGGTTTCTGGTCCTAATACACGTGCGATGCAGAACCTTTGCAATTCCCCACCTGATAATTCTGCCGGCCATCTTTTCATCCATGCTGCTTCAATACCCATTTGTAGCAATAATTCTGGACCTGGATGCCATGCTTCATTTAATGTCTTCTCCATTTTCCACCTAGGATTTACCGCTTGTTCTGGGTGTTGTGCAATCATTTGAACTGGGCAATACCCCTTTTGTGGAAGTGGCGCTTCATTTAATAAAACCTGCCCTGTACTTGGCGATTTATATCCTGCTAAAATACGTGCCAGTGTACTTTTGCCATAGCCCGATGGGCCTACAATGGCTACACGCTCTCCTCTTTCCACCGTTAAATTCACATCTTTTAAAATCCAAGGTGTCTTTTCATTATATCGAAAACTTATATTCTCTGCCTTAAGTTGCATGTATACACCTTACCTTTCCATCTCTAACGGTACGTACCTCTAAAGATTTCATACTACAGTGTTCATCTCTATTTGGGCAACGCTCTGCAAATAAACAACCTGAAGGTAAATTACCTGCATAAGGCTGCGTTCCTGGTAGAGGCTTAAATTCATTTTGTGGTAATGCTTCTATAAAAGCTTTACTATATGGATGACGTAATGCTTCTTTTCCAGCCAAAAAGTCTGCTACTGGCGCATTCTCCACGATAGTTCCTGCATAAAAAACTGCAATGCGATCGGCTACATGAAGGGCAAGATCAATATCATGGGTAATCATTAATACCGCTGCGCCTTCATCTGCTAACTGCCTAAAATGTCTAAGTGTCTCCATAGCCATCTCAAGATTTAATCCAGGCGTTGGTTCATCTGCAATAATCAGTTTTGGCTTCTCCATAACAGCAGAGGCGATGAGTACACGGCGTGCCATACCACCTGATAATTGAAAAGGATATTTTTCTTCTGTATCTTGATGTAATTTATAACGTTTAAATAGCTCCTGCATTCTTTCTTTTTTAGAAAAAACCCCTGTAACTTGTTTTCCCACTTTCATTAAAGGGTCTAAATAATTAACTGATTGTGGTATAAAGGCGATTTCTCTTCCTAAAATCTTTTTACACATCGCTTCATCTAAGACTTCACCTTCATAAGTAATATTGCCTTGAACCTTTGCATTTTGAGGTAGTAAATTTAATATAGCATGAGCGAGTAAGCTTTTACCCGAACCACTTGAACCTACTACTGCTACAATTTCACCTTCACATACATCTAGTGATAACTGATGAATGACTTCTAAATCTTGTTTCTTAAAGCCTTTATACATATTGAATTTAATGACCAAGTCTTCTACTGATAAAATACAATTTTTATGCTTCATCTTATCACCTCTATTCATTTCCACTTGTTGGATTCCATAGTTTTTTCAAATTCTCACCAATTCTATCAAATAAGATCACAGCCACAAGGAGCATAACGCCTGGGAATACCGCAAGCCACCATTTTCCCATAGCTAAATGATTCATAGCCTCTGAAAGAATAACCCCTATTGCTGGCATTTCCTTAGGTAGCCCAAAACCTAAAAAGGTAATAGAAGCTTCATGCATAATGGCATGTGGGAATAGTAACACTAAACCAATCAAAAAGGTTGGTAAAATATGCGGTATAATATGTGTCACTGCCACCTGCACTTTACTTTTTCCCATTTTATAAGCTGCTTGAACATATTGGGAAGACCTTACCTGCAATACTTCTGCCCGAACAAGCCTCGTAAGTCCTGGCCAATGTGTCAGTGCTACTGCTATGGTTACACCTCTTGTTCCCTTCCCTAACATAAAAGAAATCAAAATCAGTAAAACTAAATGTGGTAAGCCCATACAAAGATCCACACAGAAGTTTACTACTCGGTCAACCCATCCGCCAAATACAGCTGCTGCAATCCCTACTATTAAGGCAACAATGGCACTAAAGCTAGCTGCCAATGTGCCTACCACTAAACTATTGGATAAACCCTTAATACATCTATAAAACATATTTCTTCCCATAAAGTCTGTGCCAAACCAATACCCCCTACAAGGTGGTAAAAATTTATGGCTATAATCTACACCATAAGACTCAGGGCTTAGGAAAATCCCCCATATAAAAATGCCCACTAAGTAAATAATTGCTATAGCTAATAAAATAACCGTCTTCGTACGTCTATTCCACTCCCAATTTCTTTTCTCATTAAGCATTACTCTCCTCCTCTCTAATCCTTGGGTCAAAAATGCCATATAAAATATTGGCTATTAAATTCCCTGCAAAGACAAAGAGTGCACTACATAAGGCAATGCCTAAGAGTAGTGGTACATCAGCTTTCATTGCTGCTGCCGTTGTAGCTGTTCCTATACCCGGATAAGAAAAAACGTTTTCTGCCAGTGCCATCCCACCAAATAATTCACTAAAAGAGGCAAACTGCACTGTAATAGCTGGAAGGGCAATATTACGTAAAATATGACGTCTTATAATCTGCCCATTACTTTCTCCTCTTGCTCTCGCATAAAGAATAAAGTCACTCTGCATAATCTCTATTAACTTTTGTCTCGTATAAAGTACCACTTCACTTATGCTTACAATGGTCAATGTCATAACAGGTAAAATCAAATGATAGATTCGCTCTGATAAAGTAACCTCACTTGCTACCTTCCCTATAGGGGCTGCCATTCCTAGTGGAAACCATCCTAACATTACTGAAAAGACCATAAGAATTAATAATCCTAGCCAAAAAGTTGGGGCTGATTTCATCGTTAAACAAAACAGTTTAACAATGCGGTCAAATAGTCCTCCTGGTTTCATCCCACAAATAATACCTAAAATAAAACCTAAAATACCTGATAATGCCCATGCTAGCAGCATCAATACAAAAGAATAAGCAAATCTTTCTTGAATAATATTGATTACAGGCTTCTTATATGTGATAGAAGTCCCCATATCCCCCTGTAAAACATTTCCTGCCCATGTTAAAAATCGTTGAGGAAGGGGATCATTTAAGCCCCAATGCTCTACTATTTCCGCTTTAGCCTCCTCTGATAATGTAGATTCCGTTCCAATATAAGATACTAAAGGATCAATGGGTGCTTTTGTAATAAGTATAAATGCCAGCACACTTACTGCAATAAGTAGAAAAATCATTCGTAGGATTTCAAATAGCATATTTTTTCTGCTTTGCATCTTTTTCCTCCCATCTTCATTCCTTTCACTCTTTCCATGTCCAATCTCCTATATTACATACAATTGGACTACCATGTCCATGTGGATGTGGTATTTGCGTTGCTACAGATAAATCCAGCTTATCATTTACAAAATAACAATGCTCAATGTTTACTAAATACAAATAAGGATATTGCGCATCAGCTAAGCTTTGCACTTCTTTCCAAGCTGCAATGGCATCTTCTTGATTATTGGCTGATATGGCTTCTTGAATCTTTGCATCTACTTCTTTGTTATTAAAGCCGACTGGATTATCATATCCACCTGATAAAAAGAGCTTTGAATTAAACAGTGAATTTAATACATTTGGGCTATATTGTCCCCAGCCCCATACGATGCCTGATGTTAACTCTAGTGATGTGACTTCATCCCAAGTCGTTGTCTTAACTTCTACCTTTATGCCTAATGGTAAAGTATCTTCAGCCATGGCTACTGCCAAACGATATCGGTCTTCATCGCCGCCAGGAGCATACACATCAAAGGTACATTCTTGACCATCTTTCTCACGGATGCCATCACCATCTTCATCAATCCACCCAGCTGTTTCAAGTATTTTTTGAGCTTCTTCTATACGTCCATCTGCGTAAGTTTCCTCACTGGCCCATACTAGATTATTGGTAAAGTGAACAGCTGGAACACCTACACCATTAAAGGCGTTTTGAATAATATTTTCTCTATTTATACCAATCGAAATAGCCTCTCTAACTGCCTGATCACAGGTGACGTCATTTCCAACAACTATTTTCTCGCCATTTGCATCACTTACTGTATGCTTAGGCTCTAAAGGTAAGCTAATATTTCTTACATCCATAGTTTCAAATGCTTCTAACTTCATTCCTGGAATCTTTTCTTTTGCATAACCTGCACCTACCATAACGATATCTAACTTACCAGACTGAGCTGCTGCAAATGCTGCTGCACTATCCATATAAACGAATGTTAGCTTTTCAATTTCTGGCTTTTCTCCAAAATAATTTTCATTTACTTCTAAAATCATCTGCTGATTCGTATCATATTGCACCATTTTATAAGCGCCTGTACCAATAGGCATGGTATCAAACAATGTACTCTCATAAGCATCACTCGGTACAATCTGAAGCATGGCTACTGTATCAAAAAATGGTGAGTAAGGCTGAGACAATTTCATTTCTACTGTATAATCATCTACAGCCGTTATAGATTCTAAATATGTCAAATCTACTTTCTCATTATTCGCCTGATTTTCATGGACCATGTTGTATGTAAATACAACGTCCTCCGCTGTAAAATCACTACCATCACTAAACTTAACACCTTCTTTTAAATTAAAAGTATAAGTAAGTGCATCTTCACTAATAACCCAGTCCGTTGCCAAATCTCCCACATACTCTGAATCAGGATTCACCTTTAATAAAGCATTATTGATAAATGGATAGCCATAGCTCATAGCGCCCTTAATAGGATCTAAGCTGCTATCAAAAATACTGGTTCCCACATAAGCTACAACTTCATTTAAATCTTTCGCTTCTTGTAATTTATTTTGATTTTCATTAGTTCGACCACATCCTGTAAATGCTACTGATAATGTGACTAATAAAATTGCTACAATCCAACTTTTTTTCATTATTAAACCGTCCTCCCAATAATAATCTCAATTCTATTTTTATAACAGAACTGGATAAACTTGTAATTTTATAAATCTTCAAATTTATCTGTTTATATCATAAGAGAATCACATTTTTCCCGCAAGCCTCCTAGGGGGTTATAATTGTTAATAATTAGTGTAAATATATTTGTATATAATTCCATACATAATAAAAGAAGAGGATGTGCCCTAACTAATCTAATTGATTAATTGAGCCATAGCCTCTTCTTTTATTATCTTGTGTTTTTTACCTTTTCTATTTCTTCTAACTCTGGCATAGAACAGATTGCACCTTTTTTAGTAGTCACAAGGTAAGCTGCTGCATTAGCAAAAGTAAGCATTTCTTTCATATTTTCTTCGCTGTAGCCTTCTAAACCATTTTCTAGAACATAATTTAATACACTGCCACAGAAAGTATCTCCAGCACCTGTTGTTTCAATCGTACCACCTAATCTAAATGAAGGTACAAATACCTTTTTATCTTCATAGTAGCAGTAACTTCCTTCTGCACCAGCTGTTACATTGAGCACCTTTATTTGAGGATACTTTTCTTTTAAAATTTTAACACCCTCATCAAAATCTGTAGTTCCTGTCATAAATTCAATCTCATTATCAGCAATCTTTAAAACATCACATACACTAAGTCCATATGCGATTTGTTCTCTAGCCTCATCTAAGCTATTCCATAAAGGAACTCTTAAATTAGGATCAAATGAAATGATTGCGCCTACTTCTTTTGCAATTTTGATTGCTTCTTTTGTAGCCTCACGAACACCTTCATGAGTCATTGATAAAGTGCCAAAGTGGAACACCCTAGCATTTTTAAGAACTTCTCTATTTAAATCAGATGTTTCAAGCATCATATCAGCACCAGGCTTTCTATAAAATGAGAAGTCTCTATCTCCATCTTCAAAGGTTTGTACAAATGCAAGAGTTGTAGGAATATCCTTAGAAAGGCTAAGCCCTGATACATCAATGCCAACTTCTTGAACCTTGCCTTTTAGCATATGCCCAAACATGTCATCTCCAACTTTTCCAATGAAAGCTGTTTTCTTTCCAAGCTTATTAAGTAGTGCTAAAACATTACAAGGTGCTCCCCCTGGATTAGCTTCAAACATAGGATTACCTTGTCCACTTACACCACTACTTGTAAAATCTATTAATAATTCACCTAAGGCTACAACATCAAATTTTTTCATATCCTTTTACATACTAAGTGTATATTTTGTAACATTCATTTTTACATTTCCAAGTGCTTGGAATGTAATTTGATCTGCTTCTACATCCGTATAGATTGTAGTTGTCATGACTTCTCTTCCATCTTCTAAGAAGATTTCAATACTATGTTTATCCATGATAATTCTAGCTTTTAAATAACCTTCTTTATTAGCAACTGATGCTTTTCTATGATGTGCAAATGCTCTTCTAGAACCAGCACACTCGCGATTTACTTCTACAGCCGCTTCTTTAGGACGGAAAACAAAATCTGTATGATATGTATCATTTTTAGCCATTGAGATGACGAAACGGTCATAAAGTGCTTCTTTATCTGCTGCCATTACTTCTACTGTCATATCAAGGCATCTACCTGAAACTTTATCTAATGCAATTTCAGTATTATTAACTTCAACATCTGTGTATTTCACTTCATCAGTTCTAAATGCTTCAATTTCTTTAATTGGGCTTTGATATAATCTACCATCTACAATGTTTACTTCTCTTGGAAGTGACATTTGACCAAAGTATGGCTCATTGATATCACGTCCACCACAAGTATCCCAGTTTTGCATCCATCCAATCATGACTCTTCTGCCATCTGATGTACATATACTTTCTGGTGCATAGAAATCAATACCATAATCAACTGATTGATCATATTCTGCTACGAATTCATCTGTTTCTTCATTGTACTTACCAATTAAGCAAAGTGTTCCATTACCATTGTAGTACTCTTTTCCATCTGCAATCATATCTTGTGGACTTACAATGATGACACCTTTTCCATCTAATTCAAAGAAGTCTGGGCATTCCCACATCTTTCCAAAGACATTATCATTTTTTGCAAAGATTTTTGCGAACTCCCAATTAATGCAATCTTTACTTTTATATAAAAGGAGATTTCCACATCCATCTGCGCCGCGTCCACCAATTAAACTACGGTATACCCCATCTTTTCCTAACCAAACCTTAGGATCTCTAAAGTCTACTTTACTAAGACCTTCTGGAATTTGGTCTGAAGAAATAACTGGGTTAGCTTCATGCTTAACATATTCTTCTCCATCACCAATTGCTATAGCTTGTTGTTGGTATTCCTTTTCAGTGCCATCTTCCATTTTTTCTTTCATTACACTTGTATACATAAGTAAGTGTTTACCATCTTCCATTGTGATAGCATTTCCTGAGAAACAGCCAAAGCTATCATACTTTTCATCTGGCGCAAGAACCACTGGTTTGTACTCCCAATGTAAAAGGTCTTCACTGATAGCATGTCCCCAGTGCATTGGACCCCATGCAGCATTATATGGATGATATTGATAGAACATATGATACTTCCCATCATGATAACTAAATCCATTAGGGTCATTCATCCAACCAACTCTTGATGTAAGATGGAAACATGGACGATCTTCTGTTTTTATATTTTTTTCTTTTGTTAGTTCGTATTCTCTTGCCTGTTTAAGCTTTTCACTTATCATATTGTTATAGTCCCCTTTTCAAATAATGTCTTTTGGTGTCATTAAATAAGGGCTGTCATTTTAACAGCCCTCTTAATAATCATTTCACGTGCTGAAACTTATGTATCTTTTTAACTATTTTCCATAGTATGTATCAAGATATTTTTGGAAAATAGCAAGATAGTCATCTAAACCATATGCTTCTAATTCTTTAAGATATTCATCCCACTCTGCATCTGTAACACCATTCATAATCCATGCAGCTTTATTTTTATTTATATATTTTGTAATATCTGCTTGTAAGTTTGATAATTCTTCTATATCTTCTGAACTCATGAATACATTTGGATATACGTATTTGCGATTCATATCTTTTGTATAGTAATCTTTGATCCAGTCTAATCTATACTTCGCATCATCTGGACATGTTACATATTTATCATAATACTCATCAAGAATTGCAAGTGGTCCACCTACAGATTCTGCCTCTCTTACTTCAACAGGTGATACATCACCAAGAATAGTATGTTTTAACATCTCGCCACCATCTGCATTAGTACTTAATTCGAAGATATCAAATTCATCATCCTCACCATATGTTCCCCAGTTATTTTGTGGAGATTGAATAGGTGCATACATTTGGTCTAACCAAGCACAAACTAATGCTGGTTCTTTACATATAGCTGTTACTACGCAGCGTCCGCGGTCAAATCCAGATGTAAATGAACTATTTTCAGGTGTAATGTTAGTTGTATCTGCTTTTAATGCTGCAAGTGGTACGAAATCCTTTATGTTGTCAATGTTAGCAACATCCCATGAGAAGCATACACCGTATCTTCCTGACTTACCTTTTGCAACGTATGTT
>OOCW01002465.1_pt1 | contig 10360 bp, 8 predicted proteins | sample 1671201 | NCBI WGS metagenome assembly OOCW01 (sample SAMN06348132, study PRJEB24527) | human gut metagenome | biome: human gut; feature: ankylosing spondylitis patient; material: feces | host: Homo sapiens | place: China | collected 2015-10
AATTTTATAATTTCGTTAGGTCTATTTGTTGTGCCTATTTTTAAAAAGTGAAACCAAATTTAACCTATCGGTTTATTAATCCTATCGAGAACAATTCTCATCATATCTAATTAACAGAACCTATATAAATTACTCCTAATATAATATACTGAGGTTATATAAATATTATTCTATTATCTCATACATTTCCTTTGCATCTGCCTTAAGAACATGCTCTTTTATTTCAGTTATTTTAAATTTCATTATTTTTTCTCCAAAAGTAACTTCTAATATATCGCCTATTTTTACTTCTGAAGATGACTTAGCTTGTTTCCCATTAATAGTAACTATACCTTTATCACAAGCTTCTTTAGCTACTGTTCTTCTTTTTATGATTCTTGATACTTTTAAAAATTTATCTAGTCTCATATGACCTCCTTAAAATTCACTACGTTTATATCGCCAACGTCTAAGTCTTTGCTATCGCTTCAGACTTATCCCATTGCTCAAAATTCACTACACTCATATCACTTAAATATCAGAAAAAGTGTGGGGTTCCCACACTTTTTTCTATCATTAATTACTATTATGTTCTTATTTATTTATAGCTTCTTTTAAAACTTTTCCAGCTTTGAATACTGGAGCTTTAGAAGCTGGTATGTTTATAACTTGTTGTGGGTCTCTTGGGTTTCTTCCTTGTCTAGCAGCTCTTTCTCTAGTTTCGAAAGTTCCAAATCCTACTAATTGTACTTTTTCTCCGTTTACTAATGCTTCTTCAACAGATCCCATGAATGCATTTAATGCATCTTCTATTTGTTTTTTAGTTAATTCTAACTCACTTTTTTCTGCCATTTTTGATACTAATTCAGCTTTATTCATTATTCTTACCTCCTAAAATGTGTTCATATAAAACTCTTTTCTTCTAAGTTCTATATATTAATAAAATTTCCTTCTATTATTTATTGAAATTTAGCCTTTTCCCAGAGTTTATCCATTTCATCTAAAGTCATGTCTTCTAATGTCTTATTCATTGCTTTAGCATTATCTTCTATAAATTTAAATCTTTTTATAAATTTTTTACTAGTTAGGTTCAATGCTTCTTCAGGATCAACTTGTAAAAATCTAGCCAAATTTACTATTGAAAATAATAAATCGCCTAACTCTTCCTTTATGTATTTTATATTCCTTGATTTACATTCGTCAAGTAGTTCTTTATATTCTTCTTCAACTTTTTTACAAACATCTTCAATATTATCCCAGTCAAACCCTACCAGTGCTGCCTTATGTTGTATTTTTTCTGCTTTAGTAAGAGCTGGTAAAAACTGAGGAATTCTCTGTAAACCTTCCGTTATAGTAGTCTCGCCTTTTTCCTTCTTTTTCAGTTCTTCCCATGTTTTGTCAAATTTATTCATATCTATATCAATATTTTGAAAAACATGAGGATGTCTATAAATTAATTTGTTACAAATGCTACTTGAAACATCTCCTAGGTTAAAGTATCCTTCTTCTTCTCCTATTTGACAATGGAATATAACTTGTAAAAGCACATCACCAAGTTCTTCTATTAATTCATCAATATCATCATTATCAATAGCTTGTCCTACTTCATAAGCTTCTTCAATTAAATATTTTTTTAGAGATTCGTGAGTTTGTTTTGCGTCCCACTCACATCCAGATGGTCCTCTAAGTTTTTTCATAATATTTTGTAAATCATGAACTGTATTATATAGTTTTTTATCACTCTTTGGTATATATAAACTTGTTAAATAACTAAATAAATCAGGATGTCTATCAAGCTCATATAATTTTACATATGTTTTGCTTTCTAATTCTTTTATTCCAGCACCTACAACTATACAAACTTCTTGTTCATCATCATAATGTTCCATTAGTTTTAATTTAACATTTGATGCTATAAAAGGATCGTATATTTGTGTGATTATAGTATTTGTACTAGTATCTATGTAAGCTTCCTCTAACTCAAAAGCATCTAATAATTTAAATCCTTCTGCTGGGTCTACTCCTAAATAATTATACATGGCGTCTACAAAGCTCATAGACGGTATTATATCCAATTCTATATTATTTTTCTTACATAAGTCTTCTATAATACCTACTGTCTTTTCTGCCACACGAGGATGCCCTGGAACTGCATATACTAATTCTTCACTTTTACCTTTTTCCACTATAAATTGTGCTATTTGTCCATATACTTCCTCAAAATTTTCTTCTTTTTCATAGAAATAATCTAGAGCAGTATACTGAATTTTCTCTTCCAACTGATCTACTGTTGGATGTTTTTTAGTTCTTAAATAAACATTGGAACTAGAACTTAGGGCATCTAATGCACCTTGGCTAATTAAAGAATAATCTCCAGGTCCTAGTCCCACAATAGATATTTTTCCCATGATTTTATCTCCTATATACAAAATGATAAGATTATATACATTAATATAATCTTATCATCTATTTATATACTATTTTCTATTTCATAAGTTTAAGTTTTTTTAGAATAGAGTAAATTTTATCACCTTTTGGCATGTTTAAAAGTTCATCTTTTCTAATTCCACCTATTCCTAGTAATACCAATACATAAGCAACTCCACCTACTGCTATTGATACTAAAGTCGCTAATGAATTACCTAAGAATCCTACTGTAGCTCCATAGAATAACTTAACAACTACATACATAGTAACTACTGTTATTAATGGTTTTATAACAAATTCTTTTGGTGATAATTTTAATTGTAAGTGTTTCTTAATGTAAATAAACTCTATAATCGATGCTACTGCATAAGCCGATAAAGTACCTATTCCTGAACCAATTATATTTATTGATGGTATTCCTGTTAAAACATAACTTATTATAACTTTAAATACCATACCTATTGCTAAAGCTATAACTGGAACCATAGGTTTACCCATACCTTGTAGTATACCATTTTGAGCATATACTAGTCCTAAGAATATAGCACAAGGAGATACTACAAATAGCATTGTACCTAGAGTAGCTGGTTCATTAGGATATAGTAATTGCATTATTGGACCTGCAAGAGCTGCTAATCCAAATGTACATGGTAAAACAACTAATAATATTGTTTTTAAACCTGTTTTAGCTTCTTTTCTAACTCTCTTCATTTGTTTTAAAGCATAAGCTTCTGAAATGGCTGGAACTAAACTCATACCTATAGCTTGGTCTATTACTACTGGTAAGTTAACAGTAGATATAGCCATTCCTGATAGTTGTCCAAGCATAGAGTTTGCTGTTTCTATATCAAATCCAGCTGCCACAAGTCTTCTAACTACTATTACACTATCCACCATATTTACTAAAGGCATTACACAAGCACCTATAGTTATTGGTATAGCAACATATAATAATCTTTTTAAGATAGTTGCCGTACTATCTATTTTCATATGTTTACTTGAAGCAATTTCGGCTTTTCTAGTTTTAGTGTTTCTTAGATATATGTAAACTAAAAATGCTGCAGAAGCGAATCCACCAATTGCTGCTCCTAACACACCACCTGCAGCTCCCATTTGTGGACCATAGTTTGTCATAAGGATATAACCTAATAATAAACCTAATACAACTCTAAAGAACTGTTCAATTACTTGAGAAACAGCTATCTTTGACATTTCTCTTCTTCCTTGGAAATATCCTCTATAAGAAGACATTAAAGGAACAAATAATAATGCTGGTGAAATAGCAACCATTGCTGCATAAGCACCGCTATTTTTCAAAATTACTGTAGAAATAAATTCCGCACCAAAGAAGAAAATTGAAAAGGATATTAGACCAGTAATAAATAAAACTGTATATGAAATTCTAAAAGTTTTATTCGCCCCACCATAATCTCCTATAGCTCTTTGTTCCGAAACTAATTTTGCTAATGCAGTTGGAAATCCTGCAGTAGCTAGTGTTAAGAATAAAGTGTATACTGGATATACAACTTGATAGTACCCCATTCCTTCTGAACCAATTAAGTTCCCAAGAGGAATCCTAAAAAAGGCACCCATTATCTTGACAATTATACCTGCCACTCCAAGTATAAGTGCACCTTTTAAAAACGATTCTTTATTCGTGTTATTGTTCATAACATACCTCCATTTATTTCTATAACAAACTTTAATATATCATATCTCTAATAGTATATTCAATAATTTAGATTTTTTTAATTATTTATGAAATAAATTCTGAAAATATAAAAGACCCTATAAAAAGGGCCTCGTTGTCGTTTATTGTACTTGTTTTCCTAAAAAACTAGCGGCAATTTTTAGTATTTTCTCTATATCTTCAGAGAAAACTTCATTTTCTTTTGTCACTACTGAAATTGAACCTATACAATCTCCTGAATCACTTATAATTGGCATTATTATTTGACCGCTATATGGAGTAGAATCATCTTTATATAATGGTATTATTTTATTATCATTAGCATGTTTAACTACTCTATTTTCAATTAATTGTTCTAAATCATTACTTATACTTTTTTCTTTATAATCTTTTTTAGGTAATTTAGATACAGCTATTATAGAGTCTAAGTCAGTTACTACAATACCTTGACCTAATATTTCGCCTAATGTTTCTGCATATTCTTGTGAGAATTCATTTAATTCTCCTATTGGAGAGTATTTTTTAAGGATTACTTCTCCGTCTTTAGCTGTGAATATTTCTAAAGGATCTCCTTCTCTTATTCTAAGAGTTTTTCTAATCTCTTTAGGAATAACAACTCTTCCTAGGTCGTCTATTCTTCTAACTATTCCTGTAGCTCTCATTTATTAATTAATCCCTCCATTACTGTCTTTATATGTATATATTTTTACCATTGATAAGAAAAATATACAAAAAAAGCTATATCCTAGATAGGCTATAGCTTATTATATTAAAATTTAGCAGATTTTACAATATCTTCTTTTTCTTCTATATTAGATTTTTCTTTTAGTTTTTCAACATATTCAGAGTATTTTTCACTTGCTAATGTACTTTTTATATCATCTTTTACATCATCGTAAGATTTTTGTTCATCTACTCTGTTTGTAACTTTAATTATATGGTAACCATATTCAGTTTCTACTATATCGGATATATCTCCTGCCTTCATTGAAAATGCTGCATTTTCAAACTCTTTTACCATTTTTCCTCTACCAAAAGTTCCTAGTTCTCCACCATTTGATGCTGATGAATCTTGTGAGTACTCTTTAGCTACTTCAGCAAAATCTTCTCCATTTTTAACTTTAACAAGAGCTTCTTCTGCCTTTTTCTTAGCTTCTTTTTTCTTATCATCTGATAATTCATTACCTTCATCATCTATAGTTTTTAATAATATATGTGATGCTGTTACAGTATCAGTGTAGTAATCATCTTTATTCTCATCATAATACTTTTTCATTTCAGAATCTGATATTTTAACATCACCTTCAAATTTTTCTTGTAAATTTGCATTAGATAAATCTCTTGCAAATTGATATTTTAGGAACTCTTCATCTATGCCCATTTCTTTAAGTTGGGCTTTATATTCTTTATCATTTTTTATACTGTCATTGAAACTATCTATTTGCTCTTTAATTTGCTCATCTGTAGGAGATACTTTTTCTTTTTGTGCTTCTTGATAAACAACTTCAGAAGTTATCATTGATTCTAAAACCATTTCTTTTAAAGTATCTTCATAAGTTTTTCCATCTTCTATTTCTTTAGTCCAGATTTCACTTCCATAGTAAGCTTCCATTGATGATTTGTTTAAAGCTAGTAATTTTTCATAGTTTCCTAAAGTTATATCTTGTCCATTTACAGTAGCAATAGCTTTATCATTGTTATTACTACATCCTATTAATGAAATTGTTATTATCATTGATAGGATTAATGCTAATATTTTTTTCATAAAACACCTCTCCAATTAATTATTTAGTTTTAACATTTTTTCTAAAAGTTCTTCTAATTCCTTAACTACTTTATGCCCTAATATTTCCTTTGTTTTGTATCTTGTTAATGGTTCTAATATTATTTCATTCTTATTTTGTCTTACTTTTTCTATTTTTAGCTTTTTGCATATAGATTTTATATATGCAATATTTAATAAAGTTTCAACAGGTTTAGGAATATCTGAGAATCTATCTTCCAATTCATTTTGAACTTCAGATAAATCTTCTTGATTTTCTATACATGCAATTTTCTTATACATTTCTAATTTTGTTAACTCATCATCAATATAATAATCTGGAATATATGCATTTACATTTAAATCAATTTCAACTTCTACATCTTCAACTATAGGCTCTCCCTTAACTTTTCTTATAGCATCATTTAGCATTTTTACATATAAGTCATATCCTATTACTGCCATATGACCATGTTGTTGAGATCCTAATATATTTCCTGCACCTCTAATTTCAAGGTCCCTCATAGCTATTTTAAACCCTGAACCAAATTCTGTAAACTCTTTAATTGCTTTTAATCTTTTTTCTGCAATCTCACTTAATACTTTATCTTTTTCATACATTAAATAGGCATAGCCTTGTCTAGAACTTCTTCCTACTCTACCACGTAATTGGTATAACTGAGCTAGACCCATTTTATCTGCATCATATATTATCATGGTATTTGCGTTAGAAATATCCATCCCTGTTTCAATTATTGTTGTACAAACTAACACATCATATTCTTTGTTTAAGAAATCTAATACAATATTTTCTAAAACTTTAGGAGTCATCCTTCCATGAGCCACTGCTACTCTAGCATCAGGAACTAAATTTTGTATCATAGATGCCATTTTTTCTATTCCTTCTACTCTATTATATACAAAGAATACCTGACCACCTCTTGCTATCTCTCTTTCCACTTCATCTTGGATAATACTTTCCTTAGCTTCTGTAACATAAGTTATAACAGGATGCCTTTCTTGTGGAGGTTCTTCTATAACACTCATATCTCTTATCCCACTAAGAGACATGTGAAGAGTCCTAGGTATCGGTGTTGCAGACAGTGTTAAAACATCTACTGTATTTTTAATTTTTTTAAGTGCTTCTTTTTGTTTTACTCCAAATCGTTGTTCCTCATCTATTACTACTAGTCCTAATTTCGGTAGGTTAATATCTTTTGAGACGATTCTATGAGTTCCTATTAATATATCTACTAATCCTTTTTTAGCATCTTCTATAATTTGTTTTTGTTGCTTTGGAGTTTTAAATCTACTTAAAACTTCTACTCTTATTGGATAGTTATCAAATCTTTCTTTAAATGTGTTGTAATGTTGTTGAGCTAGAATCGTAGTAGGAACTAATACTGCAACTTGTTTTCCATCCATACAAGCTTTAAAAACTGCTCTAATAGCAACTTCAGTTTTTCCATATCCCACGTCACCACAAACTAACCTATCCATTACTTTAGAAGATTCCATATCTTTTTTAGTTTCTTTTATAGCTTTTAATTGATCTTCTGTTTCTTCATGAGGGAATAAATCTTCAAATTCTTTTTGCCAAACAGTATCTTTAGAGAATTTGAAACCTTTCACTTTTTCCCTTTTAGCATAAAGTTCAATTAAATCTTTGGTCATATCTTCAATTTCTCTTTTGACCTTAGCCTTTGCTCTAGTCCATTCACTAGTTCCTAATTTATTTAATTTTACTTTTTCTACATCAGCACCAATATATTTTTGTACCTTGTCCATTTGGTCAATAGGTACATAAAGATTATCTCCACCTTGATAAATTATTTTGATATAGTCTTTTTTGATTCCATTTACTACAATTTGTTCTATACCTGTATATCTACCTATACCGCTATTCTCATGAACAACATAATCTCCAATATTTAAATCTAAGAATGAGTCAATTTTTGTACCACTTTTATTATTTTTCTTTTTTTTCTTTGTAGAAGTTCTTTTTTGAACACCTATAATTTCATTATCTGTTATTACTACAAATTTAATTGATTTATACTCAAATCCTCTAGAAATATTTGCTGGTACAATAATAATTTGAGATGATTTAATTTCTATGTCTCTACTCTTTGAAACTATAGTTTCTACATTAAATTCAAGTAAATCTTTACTTAGTTTTTTAGCTCTATCTAAGGTACTTGTGACTAAAACTACCTTATTTCCGTTATATTTTAATCTATTTAAATCCTCGGCTAATAAATCTAATTTTCCATTATAAGGAGGTACTTCTCTAGAATCAAAATTTATGATTCTTTTTATATTAAACTCATTTATTTGTCTTGCCAATAAAGTATTTAATAATATGGATCTACCTTCAATAAGATAACTTAAATCATTATAAGTATAAATTAATTTTCCTTGACCTTTTAGTGCTAAACCTCTTTCTAGGTTTAACTTATAGTTATCCTTAAATTCATTAAAATAGTTTTCGCATTTTTCTTTAAGTCTAGTAACATCTTGAGTAAATATTATGGCATCTTTATTTAGATAAGTAAAAATACTCTTATTTTCTTCAGGATATATATAGTCAATATAATTTTCTATTCCTTCGAAATAAGTTCTACTATTTATCTTTTCAATATTAGATATTGTATCTTCATTAGTATTATCATTAATTTCTTTTTTTAGATTTTTTACTATTTTATCCAATTCTTTTGGATATATAAACTCTCTTGAAGGCGAAATCGAAAATTTCTTAATTTTATCAATAGACATTTGTGAGAACACATCAAAAGTTCGTATAGAATCTACTTCATCATCAAATAATTCCATACGAATAGGGTTAGTGTACTCTAGAGAAAAAATATCTATGATTCCACCTCTTATACTAAATTGACCAAATCCCTCAACTTTAGAAACTCTTTCATATCCTAAATTAACTAGAGTATCAGTCAACTTTTCTATATCTACAATATCTCCAACTTTAAAAGTTATAACATTATCTATTAATACTTTCTTTGGTATATATTTTCTCAAAATAGCTTCAACAGAAGTTACAACTATAACCTTCTCTCCCTTAGCTAATTTGAATAATGTCTTTAATTTTTTTGCCTCTTCGCTTCTGTCCTTTGCATCTAAATGATAAAAATAAATATCTTGGCTAGATAAATATTCTACCTTTCCTTTAATATAGCCATCCAAATCTTCATAGACTTTTTTCGCTTCTAAATCACTATTGGCAATAAAAAGGATTTGTTTTTTTAATTCTTTAAATAAGGAATAAGCTATATGTGGTTTTTGCATAGGTAATAAACCATTTATTAAGGCTGCTCCATCACTTTTTTCTATATAGCTTAATATTTCCTTATATTCATTTAAATTCTGCAAAGGATATAATAATACATCCTTCATAGTAGCCCTCCTAATTATTTTCCATTGAATTTATTCATTGATAAATCTATATCTTCTCTTATGATACAATCTATGGCTTTAACCGCTTTATCAAATCCTTCTTTTAAATCTACTTCTTCTTCCTTGCTAAATCTAGAAAGTACGAAATTAGCTAAATCTCTACCTGGTTCTGGTTTAGAAACTCCTATTCTAACTCTTGGGAAATCTGTTGTTCCTAAGCATTTTACTATTGATCTCATTCCATTATGAGTTCCACCGCTACCTTTTTTTCTTATTCTTATTTTTCCTACATCTAAATCTATATCATCATATATTACTACTATATTACTTGTTTCTACTTTATAGAAATTATATATTTCAGCTAAAGATTCTCCACTAAGGTTCATATAAGTTACTGGTTTTACAAGAACAACTTTCTCAGTTCCAACTCTTCCTTCTCCTATTAAAGCTTTATGCTTCATTTTAGTTACACTTATACCATATTCCTCTGCTAAAATATCTATTACATTAAATCCTACATTATGTCTTGTATTTTCATACTGTTTACCTGGATTCCCCAGACCTACTATTATATACATTAATTCTCCTCCTTATAGACTTCTACTTAATATGTCAAAATATAAATAAATTATATCTTTTTGTGTTAATATTATTAAAACTGTTGCTAAAGATATAAATGGTGTAAAAGGAATTGATGATTTTATAGATTTATACTTTATTAAAAGCATAAATATTCCACAAATACTAGCTAGTATAAATGATAAAAATATCATATATAAGGTATATTCTTGTCCCAAAACAAAGGAACAAAGCCCATAAAATAATACATCACCATCTCCCAGTGATTTTGTTACTTTTGCTAATAAAAAAGATATTATAATACCTATAACTAATCCTTTTATGTGACTCATTAATCCTATATTTAGTTCTTTGCTCAATAATAAAATAACACTCTGCATAATTATACCACTAAGTATTGTTATATCATATACATAAGTTGTTCTAAAGTCAATTATTGAGATTATAACTAAAAAAGGAATTAATATCATATAACTTATAGTTTGCATAGTTAAGTTATACTTAGTATATAT
>OOCW01002470.1_pt1 | contig 10332 bp, 10 predicted proteins | sample 1671201 | NCBI WGS metagenome assembly OOCW01 (sample SAMN06348132, study PRJEB24527) | human gut metagenome | biome: human gut; feature: ankylosing spondylitis patient; material: feces | host: Homo sapiens | place: China | collected 2015-10
TGCTGTGTTTATATTCATAAAATTTTTCTCCAATATTTAACATTTACGTAACAAGTTTATCACTATGTATTGATTATTACAATATATTTTTACATTTTTTACCATAATTATATAATTAAATTATATTTTATACAATGAATTAATTATAAATATAAAAAAAGCTATAAATGGTAGATTTTAATCTACTATTTATAGCTTTTGTTTCAATTTAAATCATTTAACTATATAATTTTTTAACTACATTACTTTAGCTAATATAGCTTTTATTTCATCATGAGTAGCTTGTACTGGGTTAGTAGCACCACAAGCATCTTTTAATGCATTAGTAGCTAATATATCGAAGTCTTCTTCTTTAGCTCCAAGTTCTGCAAATCCTTTAGGTATGTTAACATCAGCAGATAATTTTCTTATTGCAGCTATACAAGCAGCAGCACCTTCATCATCGCTCATTCCTGAAACATCTACACCCATGAATTTAGCACAATCTTTTAATTGTGGAGCAGCAACTTTAGCATTAAATTCTTGAACCGCTGGTAATAATATAGCATTACATACACCATGTGGTAAGTTATAGAATCCACCATATTGATGAGCTATAGCATGAACATATCCTAGAGAAGCATTGTTAAATGCCATACCTGCTAAGAATTCAGCATAAGCCATTTTGTCTCTAGCTTCCATATTATTTCCATCAGCAACAGCATCTCTTAAGTAGTCACTTATAAGTTCTATAGCTTTTTGAGCACAAGCATCTGTAACTGGAGTAGCAGCAGTAGATACATAAGCTTCAATTGCATGAGTTAATGCATCCATTCCTGTAGCAGCTGTTAAAGAAGCTGGCATACTAACCATTAAGTTAGGGTCATTTATTGCAAGAACTGGGTTAACATGTTTATCAACTATTGCCATTTTAACATGTCTTTCTTCATCAGTTATGATTGAGAATATAGTCATTTCAGAAGCAGTACCAGCAGTAGTGTTTATTGCTATAAGTGGTAATTGTGGTTTTTTAGAAACATTAACACCTTCATAATCTTTTATATTTCCACCATTTGTTGCAACTAATGCTATACCTTTAGCACAGTCATGAGGAGATCCTCCACCATAAGATATAACAAAGTCACATCCATTATCTTTAAGAACTTTAACACCATCCATTACGTTAGTAACAGTAGGATTAGGTTGTGAACCTGGATATACTACAAATTCAACTCCATTAGCAGCTAAATTATCAGTTATTCCTTTAAATTCTGCACTTTTAGCAGATCTTTTACCACAAACTATTAAACCTTTTTTAAATCCTCTTGATTTTATTTCATCTGGTAAATTGTCTGAACAACCTGGTCCCATTAAACTAACACTTGGCATATAAAATGTAAAAGCCATATAAAAAAACCCCCTTGAAAATTAATATTATTTTATTTATGTAGTTTTCTACACAATAACTAACATTTTTAAGTAAAACCTAATTATTTGTTTGCTTATGAAATTCTTGATATTCCAGTGGTGTAATGCCATAAATTTTTATAAAATTTTTATTAAGATGACTTAAATCATAAAATTCATATTTATTCACAATTGTATTAATATCTACCCCATCTAATAAATCCTTTTTGACCTCTTCAATTTTGCAATTTAGTATATATCTATAAGGTGTAACTCCAGTCTCTTTTTTAAACATTCGTGAAAAATAAAATTTAGATAAGTTTATATACTTACAAATTTCATCTATACTTAATTTCTTTCTTATATTGTTATTTATGTATTCGATGGATTTAGATATATATGGATTAACATTATTTACTTTACTAGTATACATAAAAAATCCTTTCGCTCCTTCCACTCTTATATACGAAAGTTGCTTGAGATAAATTATAATAATTAAATCATAACACTTATCTTGTAATTATATTTCCTATATTTATATATTAGAACAATTTATGTTTTTATGTATAGTAATATATTGCTTTTTTTTTATTTTTATATATTTATAATATTATACTCATTGTATAAAAGGTCGATAGTAAGCAATTTATTTCTAAGTACCTCACCTTTAGACAATAATATCTTTATTACTTCACTTACTTCTATGGACGCAATACTAGCTGGTGTAAAAGAAGGGTTACCTAGCTTCTTTTCTATGCCAGCAGAAGTATTTTTATATATTTTCTTAAATGTATCATCTCCAGGAAAAATTGAACAAACTTGTCCATACCATCCGCCTATAGCACCATGTACTAAAGGAATTTTAATTTCTGCACAAAAACGTTGAAGTAGTTTTCTGCTATCAATATTATCAAGTGCATCAACTACTACATCATGATTATTTATAATCTCAAGTCCATTTTCTTCATTAAATGGAGATTGTATTACATTTACATGTACATCTGAATTTATAGCGTTAATTCTTTTTTTTGCTTCTATAGCCTTACTATTGCCTAAATTTTTCTCTGAAGAAAGAATTTGTCTATTTAAATTACTTTCCTCAAAAACATCCATGTCTACTACAGTTAAATCCCCAATACCTATTCTAGCAAGCATTTCAATTACATACCCGCCAATACCTCCACAGCCTATTACACATACTTTAAAATCTCTCAATTTTTCATTTTCTTCTTCTGTAATAGTAGATATATTTCTTGTATATCTTTTCTCCATATCTTACCCTCCTCCAACAGGTGGAAATAATGAAACTACATCACCATCTTGTACTATTCTATCACTTGTAGCATCTCTTCCATTTAAAAGCATGATAGCTACTTCTTCTTCTTTTATATCAATTATATTTAAAATATCTAATATTGTTGTATTTTCTCTTATTTTAATTTTTTGTATCTTTTCTCTTCCTTGTCTAAAAGTAGCAAATAATCTTACTTCAATTTCCATTAAATCACCTCCCCCATTTAACAGTAATACCCTCTAATTTTTAGAGGGTATTACTTTAAATTATAGTCCAAGTATGTCCTTTTATAATATTAATAGCTAACAAGTTGATTTAGCTTCAATATTACCAATGTATTCATCTAATCCTAATTTCTTAAGTGTTTCTTCAGTTGGTATACCATTTTCATCCCAACCTCTAACACTATAATACTCTGGTAATAAGACATCTAATTCATGTACTTCTCCTTTAGTTGGTCCTGCAACTATAGGATCTTTTAATAATCTCTCTGGTAATGTATCATCAGATTTATCTATTCCAGCTTTTAAGTTAAATATTTTTTCTAATGTCCATATTCTATCTCCAGCTTCTAATAAAGTTTCTGGAGTATAAATATCACCACAAACTGCATTATACATTTCTGTATAATCATTTAATCCTAATCCAAATGTAGTGAATATGCAAAGACCCATAGAGTCAATTACTGCAGTTAAATCATGGAATACTTTAGCATAAGCTGGTTTTCCTTCTAGTGATAATCTATCTAATTTTTCTGGAACACCTAGTATTTCTGGATTTATCATATATCCTTTAATATGGCAACCACCTCTATTATTTACTGCGTAAGTAATACCATGACCTTTAACTCCTCTTGGGTCATAAGCTGGTAATTCTTGTTTTTTAACTGTCATTGCATATTGAGTTGCGTTATAGCTTTCACATAATCTATATGAACCCTCTGCTAATTTATCTCCAAATCCTTCTCTAAGTCCCATTTTCTTAGTCCATCCAACTACTGCATCAGCATCTCCCCATTTTAAAGATAGACCATCAGCAGCTATTTCTTCATCTTTAATATATCCTCTTTGATATAATTCCATTGCAGCCGCAATAGTTGCACCAGCTGAAATTGTATCTAATCCATACTCATTACATAACATATTAGCTTCATTTACTGCATCTAAATCATATACATCACAGTCTGAACCAAATGACCATAGAGTTTCATACTCTGGTCCTCCTACTTCACTTCCATCTTTTAATCTTACCCATCTTCCACAAGCTATAGGACATCTATGACATGGATTTTTTCTAACTAGGCAATTTTCTGTCATCGCTTCTCCACTTATTAAGTCTGCTTTTTCTGTATATGATTCTTGGAAGTTTCTAACTGGGTGTATTCCATTTTCATTTATTATATTAACAAGTATTGCTGTACCATAAGTAGGAAGTCCATTTCCTGCAACTGGGTCGTTTCTTAATATGTTAACTTTTTCAGAATTTACTTTCTTAGCTAATTCACTGTCAGCTACTTCTACTTTTTTAGTTCCTTTAACTACTACAGCTTTTAGATTTTTAGAACCCATAACTGCTCCAACTCCACCTCTACCAGCAGCTCTATCTACATCATTCATTATTGCTGCCATAGGTGATAATTTTTCTCCTGCAGGTCCTATACACATTACATTAGTACCAGGATGAACTTCAGTTAAAGCATTAGTTACTTCAGAAGATACCATTCCCCAGTATTTTGAAGCATCTTTTATTTCTACAGTTTCATCATCTATATATAAATAAACTGGCTTATCTGCTCTACCTTCCATTATAACCATATCATATCCTGCTGATTTAAATTTAACTCCCCATTTACCTCCAGAGTTAGATATTGCTATAGTTCCTGTTAAAGGAGATTTTGTTATTACCATATATCTACCTGATGTAGGCATTGGTGCTCCAGTTAATGGCCCTGTAGCTATAATCAATTTATTCTCTTCACTTAGTGGATCTATTTGAGGATCTACTTCATCTATATAAGTTTTAACTCCTAATCCCCTTGCACCAATATATTTTTGAGCTAATTCTAAGTTTAAATCTTCTTTCTTTACTTCTTTAGTAGTAAGATTTATTCTTAATACCTTTCCAACATATCCATTCATATAAAATTTCCCCCTTATTAAAAATTAAAAAACCATCATCTAGAAGTAATATAATACTTTCTTAGATGATGGTTATTCACATCATAAATTAATTCTGTATGGAAAACAGACAGTATTATTATTACTACCATCTCCTTTCCACTGGGAGGCATAAAAATTTCTAATTATACCCTACTGTTTTACCAACCATAGCAAGCCTTAGGTCTGTAAAATCGGAGAATTATTTATTCAATTTCTAACTTAAGTGTATTTCAATTTTATTATATTGTCAACATTTTCTAAAAATATTTTTAAAATATCCAAGCTTGATTATCATCAATTTCTTTTATAAAAATTTTTCCCATGTCCTCTTTATATTTCGCTTGATGATATTTAAATATTACTTTATTATCATCTGTCTTACCTATTATTTCAATTTTTCCTCTAGTTGTAGACATACAATATTTAAAACATTTTCCCTGACCATTTTGTAAATTTTTAGCTCCTTCTACTATATCAATGCCTCTTTTTAATGGTACCTGAAATTGATTTTTTACACCTGTAACTGGTCTACACTGAAATACATAGTAAGGTACTATTCCTATGGAAGTTATTTTTTTTAATAGCTCTCCTAAAGTTTCACTATTATCATTAACTCCCTTTAATAAAACTGTTTGGTTTTTTATAACTACATTAGCTTCTCTTAAATATTTTATTGCCTCAGTGGATTCCTTAGTTACTTCCCTTGGATGATTAAATTGGGTTACTATATATATTTGTTTCTTTTCACCGTATTTTTTTAATATTTCTTTTAAACTATTATCTCTTGTTATTCTTTGTGGATAAACTACTGGAACTCTTGTACCAAACCTTATAAAATCTAAATGTTCTATTTCACATAATTCTTTCAAATATTTTTCTATTTTTGCATTACTATTTAAAAGAGCATCTCCACCAGATATTAATACATTGCTTATTTCTTTATGTTTTTTTATATACTCTATTATTTCATCAAAATGTGTGGCAATTTCTTCATCAGATAAACCAACAAGGCGCTTTCTAAAACAGTGTCTACAATACATGGCACAATTATTAGTGGATAATACAATTACTGTTTGCTTATACTTATGTTGTACCCCAGTAATAACTGTATTATCCATTTCTCCACTTGTATCAAAACTTCCACTAAGATCTGTTTCTTCTATTGAAGGTATACACATTTTCTTTATTGGATCATCTGGATCATTAAAATCAATCAAAGATAAATAATATGGAGTAATAGACATTGGGTATCTTTCAAGTATTTCACCCATTTTTACTTCCTCATCTTTAGTTAAATTTAAGTATGGCTTTAAATCTTGTACATTAGTTGCATTTTCTTTTAATAAATTACTTTCTTTTTCTTTTAATAGTTCTGCACTCTTCAAAATATCACCCCTTATTTAAATAATGCTACTTTAAAATTTTTTCATAATATTATTAATATATTTTATTTAATATTACAAAATCTTAAACATCTATTATAAATACTATATAAAGTTCCAATTTTCCTCTTTTTCAAAGATATTATCTTATAATTTTTCTAACAAATGCACCTGTACCGATTCCAACAGTAATAACTCCTAATATCATTTCTATATTAGATATTAAAAGAGATATTTGAACTGGTTCACAACTATATCCACCAACACCTAAAAATATTCCTGAACTCAGTGCTAATGATTCATTATAATCTTCTATAAATTTAATAAAATTAAAATTTCTTAAGGTACTTAAGTTATATATTACATATTTATCATCAATATCTACTCCTACAAATAGATATATAAGTGCAAATATCATTATTAAAAATATACCTAAAAATAAAGCATTAAAAGGTCTCTCTCCATAACCACAAGATACTCTATATATAAAAGATGAAATTTTAGGCAAAGGATCTAAAGTTTTATGCTCGATTTTTTTACATAAAAAATAATATTCACCAAAGTTATTATCTAAAGTATTTTCTTTAAACTTATCAGCTATTGTTTCATAAATCATATATGTACCTTCATACTCATCCCTATCTTTTTTTCTCATTATAAGCTTATCAAAGAAAGTTTTTTCATCTACCTTCGTTCTAAACTTATCATCAAATTCAAAATCCTTAATATAACATTTATGTGTTTTAAATCCACTTAAATCACAATCTCCTATTTTTATTTTATTAAGTTCACAAGTATTAAATATGGTACTTTTCATCATACATATTTCAAAGAATGTATTTCTAATTAAGCAATTTTCAAATATTGCATATGATAAATCAGAATTTTTAAACTTACTATAAAATTCACAATTATAAAACTCACAGGAATAGTTTGTTTCATTGTTCAATGAAGGTGACTGTATGGAGTCATCCATAATAAATATACAGTTTTCAAATATGACACCACCATGGGTAAATTTACAATCGTAAAATTTACACCCTATTATTCTGCAATTAATAAATTTAACATTAGCAAAAGTACAATCCTTAAAACTAGCACACAGTATATCTTTATTTTCTATATTGTGAAAATCTATCTCATCTAAAGTTCCTTTTTTCCCTATAAACTCTCCTTCAATTTTTTCATAACTATATCTATTCTCTGGACTATAATCTGTCATTTCATTTTTATGTTTAATGATATAATTATAATTTTTTTCATTATTTTTCTTTCTCTTTTCCAATTGAATCTTTAGTTTATAATTTTCTTCTTTAAAATTTATATAAGCCATATTTATTCCTCCTTTATCAATTTTATTATTTACACAAAAAAAGACTTAAATGCATATACATTTAAGTCTTTTATCACAATTTCATTATTAACTTTCTAATATTCCATCTCCATCCATATCTTCTAATTCTACACTCTTACCAAATATTTGTATTCCTATAAACATGGCTACAAAAGCTATTGGCAATACTATATACACTGGCAATCCAAATCCAGCTGGTATATATCCAAATACTATAGTTATTACAGCTACAAATATAGCATAAGGCATTTGTGTTCTGACATGATCTATATGATTGCACCCAGCACCCATTGATGAAAGTATTGTTGTATCTGATATTGGCGAACAGTGATCTCCAAATATGGCACCTGTTAAAACTGCTGATGTAGCAACTATTATATAAGACATTTCTGGATTTATTGAGTGTGCAAGAGGTATAGCAAGTGGCATAAGTATACCCATTGTTCCGTAAGATGTTCCTGTTGCAAATGATATTATGGCTCCAAGAACAAATATTAAACTTGGAAGTATAAATGGTGGTAGTGAGCCTGATAATAATTGAATTAAGTATTTAGCAGTACCAAGTTCTTTTATTACTGAAGATAATGACCAAGCACATATTAATATTACTCCAGTTATTATTAATGTTTTCATACCATCTACCCATATATCTAGAGCTTGTGACAATGTAAATATTTTTTTAGCTACACCCATTATTATGGCAACTAATCCTGCAAAGAAAGCTGATTGGAAAAGAGCAACTGATGCATCTGCATTTGAAAATGCTTCTTTTATTGCATCAAATGATGCTGGTGAATTTTGCATAAGCTGAATTACGGCACTATCTTCACCACCCATTATTGCTGTATATCCACTATAGTAAAATGCGAATAATGCACCTAGTATTAATGCTCCTATTGGTATTATTGCATTCCATACGCTTAATTTTACACCAGGTAATGGTTCTAATTCATCATGCTTACTTAATTCTTTATTAATATCTTCATTTGAAGCAAGATTTAGTCCACCTCTTCTACATTCTAGTTCTGCCTTTCTCATTGGGCCAAAATCTTTAAGAAGTAGAGCTGTTATTACTATAAATCCTAAAATTAATATATTATAAAATCTAAATGGTATTGTATTTAAAAATACACCAAAGGCATTAGTCTCAACACCAATACTATCAAAAGCTGAGCCTATAAGTCCAACTTCTAATCCTATCCAAGTAGATATTATTGCAATCCCGGCAACTGGTGCTGCTGTGGCATCTATTATAAATGCTAATCTTTCTCTTGATATTTTCATTTTATCTGTAACTGGTCTCATCATTGGACCTATTATTAGGGAATTGGCATAATCATCAAAGAATACTAAAAGCCCTGCAACCCAAGTTATTATTTGAGCACTTTTTGCACTTTTTGCTCTTTTTGATAAGGCTTCTGCTATGGCTTTAGCTCCACCCATTTTCCCAACTAAATTTATAACTCCTCCTATGGCAAGAACTTGAAGAATTATACCTGCATTCCATGGATCTGCTAGAGAGTTAACTGCTCTTTGAATTAAATCTAAAAATGAATAAAATAATGCCATAAATGGATTATTTCCTGATATATTCAGTATAAATCCTCCAGACATAATTCCAATTACTAAGGATACTATAACGTTTTTAGTTATAAAAGCAAGAGATATGGCAACTAATGGTGGTATTAAAGTCCATATACCAAATTTAGCTGCATTTTGAGCTGCAATGTCAACTTCCTCTGCAAAAGATAAGGCAGTTGTCATAATGAATAACATGGTTGTCATTAAAACTAATCTTAATCTTATTTTTTTCATTTTAATTCCTCCCCCATATTTTAGTGAATATTATAAGAGATATATGCTTTTTATTACTACATTAAAAAAGACCTTGATGAGTCATCATCAAAGTCATAATTTTAAAAACTATAAATCCAAATGATAGCTCACCACTAATTCCTTAGTGACAGTGGCATGTATATTTTACATACCCCCAGCTATATAACCTTAAAGCTTCAGTTATATACTTCGGCAACATTTCCTTTCACAATAAATCAATGCTGCTTAACTCCTTATTGTTACTAATAAAAATCGCACCTCTATCTTAAATATTCACTTTAATATGAGTATATAGCAAGTTCCATTATTTAGCAATAATTTGATACTACTTTTTCATATACATCTTCTTTCATAAATATTTTCTTTTATTTTTAATTCATATCTTCATATTATTTATCTATAATTTAATTACAACAATAAAAAATGAAAGGAGTATTTATATGACTGTTTTTTTAATTATTGTTTTTACAATTATAATGCTAGTATATAGCGTTTTTAATAATATTTTTCTAGGATATGGTTTAACAATATCTTTATTTTTATTTTCTTTAGTTGGCATTAAGCGAAATAAAAGTTTAAAAGAACTACTTAATCTATATACTTTGGAAGCTAAAAGATCTTTGCCCATAATATATATTTTATTGCTAATTTCCGTATTAATAAGTACTTGGCTTTGTTGTGGCACAATTCCAGCCATAGTTTATTACTCTTTGAAATATATTAATCCTGATTTATTTATACTATTTTGTTTTCTAATAACTGCTCTAACATCATTTTTAATAGGAACCTCCTTTGGTACTGTAAGTTCCATAGGCCTTCCCCTTATTATTATTGCTGGAGTATCTAACATTAATTTAAGTCTAGTGGGAGGTGCCATAATGTCTGGTTCTTATTTTGGAGATAGATGTTCTCCTTTATCAT
>OOCW01002475.1_pt1 | contig 10312 bp, 5 predicted proteins | sample 1671201 | NCBI WGS metagenome assembly OOCW01 (sample SAMN06348132, study PRJEB24527) | human gut metagenome | biome: human gut; feature: ankylosing spondylitis patient; material: feces | host: Homo sapiens | place: China | collected 2015-10
TAAATCTTAAAATAGAGGGATTAAAACTCCCTCTATTTAATAAAAATTTATTTTACTTCAAAAGCCATTTTACCTTCTTTAACAGTTGCTTCTACAATATCACCTGATTTTATTGTTCCCTGTAATATTAAATCTGATAATTCATTTTCCAATTCTTTTTGAATTGATCTTTTTAATGGTCTAGCACCATATTCTAAATCAAAACCTGATTTAGCTATCAAGGCTATAGCTTCTTCATCCATTTCTAACTTTATTGTCATTTCTTCCAATCTATTAACCAATGTCTTGCACATTAATTTTACAATTTGAGATATGTCGTCTTTGTTAAGTGAATGGAATACTATTATATCATCTATTCTATTTAAAAATTCAGGTCTAAATTGCTTTTTAAGTTCTCTTAGAATATTTTCTTTCATCTTTTCATATTCATTCTTTTCTTGGTCCTCTTCATTTGGAGTACCAAAGCCCAGTGTTTTTTGCTTTTTAATAGTTGATGCTCCCACATTTGAAGTCATTATTAGTATAGTATTCTTGAAGTCCACAGTTCTACCTTTTGAATCTGTAAGTCTACCATCATCAAGTATTTGTAATAAAATATTAAACACATCAGGATGTGCCTTTTCTATTTCATCAAACAATACTACTGAATATGGATGTCTTCTAACTTTTTCTGTTAACTGACCTCCCTCATCATAACCTACATATCCAGGAGGAGAACCTATAAGTCTAGATACGGAATGTTTCTCCATGTATTCTGACATATCTATACGAACAATTTGGTTTTCATCTCCAAACTCAGCCTCTGCTAATGCTTTACTTAGCTCTGTTTTACCTACTCCAGTTGGGCCTAAAAACAAGAATGATCCAATTGGTCTATTAGGGTCTTTAAGACCTGCTCTAGATCTTCTAATTGCAGTACATATAGATTTTATTGCTTGGTCTTGACCGATTACTCTTTCATGTAAAATATCTTCTAATTTTAGTAATCTTTCTGTTTCTTCTTCCATCATTCTACTTACAGGAATTCCAGTCCATGAAGCAACAACTTCTGCAATTACTTCCTCATCAACAACATTAGAATGTTTAGATAATTTATTCCACTTACTTCTAACTTCATCTAGTTCTTCCTGAGTTTTTCTTTGTTCATCTCGTAATTTTGCTGCCTTTTCAAAATTTTGACCTCTTACTGATTCTTCTTTTTCTTTTTTTATATTATTTATCTGCTCCTCTAAATCTTTTATGTCCTTTGGAGGAGTATTTTCTTTTAATCTAACTTTTGATGCTGCTTCATCTATTAAATCTATTGCTTTATCAGGTAAAAATCTGTCTGTAATATATCTAACAGATAAGTTTACAGCAGCTTTAATTGATTCATCTGTTATTTTTACTTTATGATGAGCTTCATATTTATCTCTAAGACCTTTTAGTATTTCTATTGTATCTTCTTTAGTAGGCTCTTCTATTAATACAGATTGAAATCTTCTCTCTAATCCTGAATCCTTTTCCACATGTTTTCTATATTCATCTATTGTAGTAGCACCTATTATTTGTATTTCTCCCCTTGCTAAACATGGTTTTAAAATATTTGAGGCATCTATTGAGCCTTCTCCTGTAGCCCCTGCCCCTATAATAGTGTGCATTTCATCTATGAATAAAAGTATATTTCCCTTTTTTATAACTTCATCTATAACTTGTTTTACTCTTTCTTCAAACTCACCTCTATATTTTGCACCTGCTAAAAGTGAGCCCATATCTAATGTATAAAGAATCTTATCTTTTAAAGTATCTGGAACTCTACCCTCTGCTATATCGATGGCTAATCCTTCTGCTATAGCTGTTTTTCCTACTCCAGGATCACCTATTAACACGGGATTATTTTTAGTCCTTCTACTTAGTATTTGAATAATTCTTTCTATTTCCTTTTTTCTTCCTATTACAGGATCAATTTTATCTTGTTTAGCACTTTCAGTAAGGTTTCTTCCGTACTTATCAAGTAGTTTTGATGAAGTACTCTCAGAAGTAGTCTGTTCTTTACTAACTTTTTTAGGTTCTATTGAATAATTATCTATTCCCATCATATCTATAATATTTTCAGCCACATCTCTAGCATCAATATTTAGAGATGCTAGAATTCTCATTCCTAAACCTTCACCTTCTTGAACAAGAGCTAATAAAATATGTTCCGTTCCTATATAGTTTGTTTTAAGTTTATTAGCAAAAGCACCTGATAACTCTAAAATCTGCTTTGATCTAGGACTTAATGTTACATCAGATGTATTTATATCATTTTTACCTTCTATTTCTATAATTTTATTTTCTAGTATATCTTCTGTAACACCCAATCTATTTAATACTTTTGCAGCTATACCATCATTTTCTTTTAAAAGACCTAGAAGTAAATGCTCTGTTCCTACAATTTTATGTCCAAAACTCTTTGCAGACTCAACACCTAAATCAATTGCGGTCTTAGCTCTTTGGGTAAATCTATTGAAGTACATTTTCATCCCTCCTATTTCCTATTTCTATTAGCTATAGTAAATTCATTTCTTAAAAAATTAGCCCTTTTTATATCACTATCAATAGTTGTTGGCGACATTAATTTCATTACTGGCTTCATACCAATCATTAAACTTATTACCTTTTCTAGATTAATATCTTTAATATACCCCATCTCAATACCTAGTTTAATATTAGATAAATGTTTCATAGATTCACTAGCAGATATAATTCTTGCATTTTGCAATATACCTAATGATCTATATATATCATCTTGAAGTTCTATAGAAGCCTCCATATTTACAATAAATCTAGAGTCTTGTTCCCTTTTTTTAATATCTTTTGTTAAACTTTTTAAGCTTTCAATTACATCTTTTTCTGATCTTCCTATAGCTGATTGATTACTTATTTCAAACATATTACCTAATATATTTGACTTTTCATTACAAATACCTTTTATATTTAATCTTAATTTACGAGCAATATTTGAATAAGTACCTATTTTCTTTTGTAAAGATAATATGGGTAGATGAAGTATTGCTGATGCTTTCAGTCCCGTTCCTGCATTAACTGGACAGCAAGTTAAATATCCTAGTTTATCATTAAAAGCATAGTCTAATTTATCATCTAAAATATCATCTATCTTATTAGCAATACTAAAAATTTCATCTATATCAAAATCATTTTTATATATCTTAATCTTTATATGATCCTCATCATTAATCAGTATGCTTTTTGTTTTGTCTTTGTTAACAATTATTGAACCAATCTCACTATTTGCAAATTTATTACTTATGATATTTCTCTCTATTAGAGTATTTTTTTCTATTATACTAATGTCTTTTATATTATATGAAATAAAATCATCTTGATATAAATCCTCTGATTCTAATATTATATTTTTAATTTTATCTGATATAGTCTGAGATTCTGATTGACTTAATTTGTGTGGAAATGGATAATTAGTAATATTTCTAGATAAGGATATCTGACTTCCTACAATTATACTGTCTTCCATAAGTCTCTCCTCCTATTCATTACATTCTTCTAATTCTTTTATTTTATCTCTAATATCAGCTGCTTTTTCATATTCTTCATGTTCAACAGCTCTATTTAAATCTTCTTTTAGAATTCTTATTTCATTTGTTATATGTAAATCACCATCAATATTTCTAGGAATTTTACCTATATATCCATTTGTATTCTTAAGAATTGGTTCAAGTTGTTTTTCAAAAGCTTCATAGCATTTACTACAACCAAGTTTTCCTGTTTGTCTATATTCTTCATATGTACTATGACAATTAGGACAAACAATATCTATATAATCACCAGTAGATGCTATTAAATTATTAGTTTCTTCTGTGGTTAAATTATCTTCGTTTATATTAAATTTATCCATTACATCTTTCATGGAAAAAGGCTCTTGAAAGTTAAAATTAAATAATGGATAATTTCTAGCACAATCACTACATAAATACATTCTTGTCTCCTGACCATTTATTATGGAGCTAATAAAAACTGAAGCTGTCTTCTTATGACATTTTTGACATAACATAGTATCACTCCTCTATATTAAATAATTCTTCTATTACATTTTTTAAAGCTTTTGCCCTAACTATATCACTTAGTCCTCGTATAGGTGTATTTAAAGATTTGTCATCTATAGCGCATAGTATTATTCTTGCTTCTCGTTTACTAATTATATTTATATCCATTAACCATTTAATAATAATTTTGCTTTGTATATATGTTATTTCTTTGTCTATTTTTTTATGTAAGATATGCATAATCTGCTCTTTATTCAAGTCAGAAATTTTATTTATTTTTACATATCCTCCTCCACCCTTTTTACTTTGAACTTCATATCCCTTTTCCCTTGAAAATCTAGTTGTCAAAACATAATTTATTTGAGATGGAGCACAATTAAACAAACTAGCAAGCTCATTTCTTTGAATTTGCACTGTATTACTGTCTTCCATTAAATCTTTAATAAATTTTTCTATTATATCACTAATTGAAGCCATATACATCACCACTTAAATAAATTTTCTTTGACTTTCTTTGACTACTATTTATATATATTATATACATATTTTAGTCACAAAATCTAATTATTATAAATAAAAAATAAATATATATTTTTGCATCATAAAAAAATATACGACATGATACTTTTGAATCATGCCGTATTTAATATATTATTTTTTAATTATTAGCTTCTTCAATGATTTTTGATGCAAGTTGTTGTGGAACTTCATTATATTTTTCTAGTTCCATTTCAAAATATCCTCTACCTTGAGTCATGGATCTTAAATCTATAGCATATTTAAATGTTTCACTTTGAGGAGCTTCTGCATAGATAACTTGTTTTCCATTATCATCAGGTTCCATACCTAGTATTTTTCCTCTTCTTTTATTAATATCACCCATTACATCTCCCATATATTCTTCTGGAACTGTTATGGTTAATTTCATAATAGGTTCTAATAATATTGGCTGAGCTTCTTCCATTCCTTTTTTAAATGCTAGGGAAGCTGCCATTTTAAATGCCATTTCAGATGAGTCAACATCATGATATGAACCATCGTATAAAGTTGCTTTTATATTTGTAACTGGATATCCTGCAAGTATACCTTTTTGCATAGAATCTTTTAATCCTTTTTCTACAGCTGGTATATAAGATTTAGGAACAGAACCTCCAAATATTTCTTCTGCAAATTCAAAGTCATCATTAGATTTTGTAAATTTAATTTTTACATCACCGTATTGACCATGTCCTCCAGATTGCTTTTTATGTTTTCCTTGAACATCAGAACTTCCTTTTATTGTCTCTCTATAAGCAACTTTTATATCTTCTAAGTCAACATCAACACCAAATTTTTCTTTTAATTTATTTTTAACTGTATTTATATGAAGCTCTCCTTGACCACCTACAAGAGTTTGTTTAGTTTCTGAATTTCTGTACCAATGTATTGTTGGATCTTCTTCAACTATTTTATTTAGTGAAGATCCTATCTTATCTTCTTCACCTTTATTCTTTGGTACCACTGCAAAATAAATTTGTGGTTTTGGTAGAGCAATTTCTTCTAATAATTCAGCACTTGCACTACTAGCTATAGTATCTCCTGTTTGAAGCGAGTTAATTTTTGTTATAACTACTATATCACCAGCATTTGCAGCTTCAACCTCTTCTAACTCTCCATTTTTCATTGTATATAAATTACCTATTTTTTCTTTAGTGTCTTTATTTATATTAATAACTTCAGAGTCTTTTTTCATTTTTCCTTCAACTATTTTTATATAAGACATTTTTCCTATGAATGGGTCAACCATTGTTTTAAATACTAAAGCTCTTAGTGGTTCTTGTTCTTTAGTACATTTAGGTTCTATGTATGATCCAATAGTTTGTAGTATTTCTTCTGTTCCTATGTTATTTATAGTTGATCCACATATTACAGGTATAATATCACCACTTTGTATACCTATTATTATTCCTTTTTGTATTTCCTGAGGAGTTAATTCTTCTCCACTAAAATATTTATCTAATACTTCATCATCAGTTTCTGCTATATGTTCCATTAAAGCTTCTTTAACACTTGAAACTTGTTCTTTAAATTCTCCATCTAAGTCATCATCCAAGTTTTCTAATACATTATGTAATCTAACAAATTTTTTATCTTTATATATAGGGCTTATCATTGGTACTATCTTATTGTCATACTTTTCTCTTAACATCTCTATTGCATCTTTATATCTTGCCTTTTCATTGTCTATCTTATTTATAAACATGATTTTAGGCATATTTTCAGTTAATTCTAAAGATTTTTCTGTTCCAACTTGTATAGGGTTTGTGGCATCTATTACTATAATAGCTGCATCACTTGCTCTCAAAGAGGAAATTACTTCACCAGTAAAATCAAAATATCCTGGTGTATCTAAGAAATTATACTTAATTCCGTTGTATTCTATAGGAGCTAGTCCTATATTATAAGTCATGTTAACTTTATCAGATATCTTGGGCATTTTTTTTGAGATATTTGTAGTGTATGCTAAAGCATCAATTAAATTAGACTTCCCACATCCACTGTGACCTAGTATTGCAACATTTCTTAAATTGTTACTATCATAGACTTTCATATTAGCACCTACCTTTTTTAATTATATAAAATTAACTAGTATTACCCGATAATTTTATACTACTTACATGTATAATATTCCCAATTATGTAATATAAGATTACCTTTTTTTGAGAAAGAATAATTTTTTGTATTCTCTCACTTGGACTTAAAATATATTTCTACATACATTTATATTTTTCCTTTTTTTCATATAGAAAAACTCTAGAGCAATTATACTCTAGAGTTTTAATCTTAATTATTCTAATGTCATCAATAATTGTTTATCAGAAACCATTTCATTTTCTTTGACCTTAATTGATTTTATTTTACCATTTACTTTTGATACTATATTAGTTTCCATCTTCATTGCTTCTATAACAATTAATGGTTGATGTTGTTCAACTTCTTCTCCTTCTTTCACAAGTAATTTGATTACCTTACCAGGTATACTTGCTCCTATTTCTAAAGGATTATCCATATCAGCCATCTCTACTTGTTTGATACTTCCTGCATAGTTATTATCTTTTATTTCTACCTCTCTATGCATTCCATTTAAATCAAATACTATAGTTCTATAACCATTTTCTTTTACTTCACCTATATTTCTTAAACTAACAGTCAACATCTTACCTTCTTCTATTTCCACATCACATTCTTCTCCAAGTCCAAGTCCATAGAAGAATACATCACTTTCTAATTTAGAAATATCATTATATTCTTGTAAATGTTTTAAATATTCTTCATATACTTTTGGATATAATTCATAGCTTAATATATTTCTAATATTAGACTTCATATTAAATTTATCATTCAAATAGTCTCTATCTTTATCGAAGTCAGCTTTTGGTATTAATAACCCTGGTCTCACAGTAATAGCTTCTTCACCCTTTAAAACAACTTCTTGTAAATCTTTTGGTATTCCACCTTCTGGTTGACCTATCATACCTTTACAGTAATCCACTACTGAATCTGGGAATGATAATTTTTTACCTTCTTCAATTATGTTGTCTTTATTTAATTTATTTTTAGTCATAAATATAGCTAAATCTCCAACAACTTTTGAAGATGGTGTAACTTTAATTATATCTCCCACTATCTGATTAGCTTCTTTATAATTTTCTTTAAGAGTATCAAACTCATCTCCTAGTCCAAAGCTATCTGCTTGTGCTTTTAAGTTTGAGTATTGTCCTCCTGGCATTTCATATTCGTATATTTCTGCAAAAGAAGTATTCATACCACTTTCAAATTTCTTATATATTTGTCTTAAATCACTGTAGTAACTTGATAACTCTCCATAACCGTATAAATCTATATTCGTATCTCTTTCAGTATGTTTTAGCGCCTCTACTATAGCATTTAAAGATGGTTGGCTTGTAAGCCCAGACATACTTTGAAGAGCACCATCTACTATATCTACACCTGCCTGAGATGCCATTATACATGTTGCCACACCATTACCACTTGTATCATGAGTGTGTAAATGAATAGGAGCTTTAACATTTGCTTTTAATTCTTTAATTAAATTATAAGCAGCATATGGTTTTAAAAGGCCTGCCATATCTTTAATACAAATTATATCAACACCTAAAGATTCTAATTCTTTGGCCATTTTTACATAGTATTCCAAGTTGTATTTAGATTTATCAGGATTTAAAATATCTCCTGTATAACACATTGTACCTTCTACTATTTTTCCTGTTTCTAAACCAGTTTCAATTGATAGTTTCATATTTTCTACCCAGTTTAATGAGTCAAATATTCTTATAACATCAATTCCTTGATATGCAGATTCTTTTATAAAGTCTACTATAACGTTATCTGGATAATTAGTATATCCTACACCATTAGATGCTCTAAATAACATCTGGAACATTATATCTGGTATTTCTTCTCTTAATTTTTGTAATCTTCTCCAAGGAGATTCTTTTAAGAATCTATATGCAACATCATAAGTTGCTCCTCCCCACATTTCTAATGAAAATAAATCTTTTTGATATTCATTAGTTTGTTTAGCAACTTGAAGTAAATCGTATGTTCTAAATCTTGTAGCAATAAGTGATTGATGTGCATCCCTCATTGTTGTATCAGTTAATAATAGTTTCTTTTCATTTTTTATTTTTTCAATATAAGCCTTTTTACCCAATCTTTCAAATTGTTTTCTACTTCCTTCCACATTTGGAATATGAGAAGTTATAATTTTAGGTTCATGTAACGGTTCAAATTTAGGCTTTGGCTCACATTTATTTTCATTTACTATAACATTCCCTATAAATTGAAGTAATTTAGTTCCTCTATTTTTACTTTCTCTTATTTGGAATAATCTTGGATGTTCATCTATAAATTTCGTACTGCATTTTCCTGCTCTGAACATAGGATCTTGTAATACATTTATTAAGAATCCCACATTAGTTTTTACACCTCTAACACGTAACTCTTTTATAGACCTTATAGTTTTATTGATTGCTTTTTCAAAAGTTCTATCCCATGCAACAGTTTTAACTAATAAACTATCATAATGAGGGCTTATACTAAACCCTGCACAACCATTACCACCATCAAGTCTTATACCAGCACCAGAACCTGTTCTATATACTTGTATCTTTCCTGTATCAGGCATAAAGTTGTTTTTAGGGTCTTCTGTTGTAATTCTACATTGAATTGCATATCCAGTTACTTTTATATCATCCTGTGATTTTATATCTATTTCTTTACTATCTAAACTATATCCTTCAGCAACAAGAATTTGACTTTGTACAATATCAATACCTGTTACTTCTTCTGTAACTGTATGTTCAACTTGAATTCTTGGATTCATTTCTATAAAATAATGATTTCCATTTTTATCAACTAAGAACTCTAGTGTTCCAGCACTTACATAACCTACTTCTTTAGCTATCTTAACTGCATCTGAGCATATTTCTTCCCTAACTTTTTTATCAACAGAAAATGCAGGTGCATATTCAATTATTTTTTGATGTCTTCTTTGAACAGAACAGTCCCTCTCATATAAATGAACTAAATTACCATGCTTATCTCCTAATATCTGAACTTCTATATGTTTTGGATCTTCTATATATTTTTCTATAAATATTAGTTCTTCCCCAAAAGCCTTTTTAGATTCACTACATGCAGTTGCATATTCAAGTGCTAAATTCTTTTCATCATATACAACCCTCATACCTCTTCCGCCTCCACCATTAGATGCCTTTATCATTATTGGGTATCCTATTTCATCTGCAACTTCTTTGGCTTCCTCAACGCTTTTTATTACCTTTTCAACACCAGGTATTGTAGCTACTCCTACTTTATTAGCAACTTTTTTAGAATTTATCTTATCTCCCATTCTCTCCATTATCTCTGCTGATGGTCCTATAAATGTTATTCCATTTTCTTCACACTTTCTTACAAACTCTGGATTCTCTGCTAAAAAACCATAGCCAGGGTGAATAGCATCCACGTTTTTCTCCTTAGCAAGCTCTATGATACCATCCATATCTAAATAAGCATCTATAGGCCCTTTATCTTTTCCTATTAAATAAGACTCATCTGCCTTAGTTCTAAATAAACTATATTTATCTTCTTTACTATATATTCCAACACTTTTTATCCCTAATTCATTGCATGCTCTAAATATTCTTATAGCAATTTCCCCTCTATTAGCCACCAATACTTTTTTAAATTTTTTCAGCATATAACCC
>OOCW01002479.1_pt1 | contig 10303 bp, 5 predicted proteins | sample 1671201 | NCBI WGS metagenome assembly OOCW01 (sample SAMN06348132, study PRJEB24527) | human gut metagenome | biome: human gut; feature: ankylosing spondylitis patient; material: feces | host: Homo sapiens | place: China | collected 2015-10
ACTAAAAGCTAATGGATTTTTTAAATGTGGATGATACCCTCTACATTTATATCCCCTCTCACCTGATAATGCATTTTCTTGAAATGCACCAAATAATAATCTAGTTTTGCCACATTCACAACATTTAAGCATTAAACTCTCTATGTCACTTCTTTCATCTATATTAAACATCTTTATTCTAGGATTTTCACATTTACAATCTTCACCTCTGTGTACCCACCATGAATAAGGAAAATCCTCAATATGCCCATTTTCACATACAACTATAAAACGTCCTGCTACTAATTGTGGATTTTTGCAGTTTAAACATTTATGTGGATTACTTTGATTTTGTAATTCTTTAATATCAAATATCATCTTACAATTAGGACAATATAATTTTTCAGGAAATATATACGATGGTATATCATTACTTTTATTAAATATAGTACTACTGCTATCGGTTTTAGGTTTTATAAAATATTTAGCTCCTGTTAAACTTTGTAGATTTTCATTATATAAAATTAACTCATCATTACTTTCTTCCCATTCATCTGTACCTGCAATTATAACTGTATCACTTACAAAATCTACAATAGACCCAATACCAAATGATGTGATTAATTGATTTTGTCTTAACTCTCCTGCTATGCGTGGCTTTTTTATAGCTTTTTTTCTTGCAAATGGATTTGCCATATTATTTCTCCTCTCTTCGTAAAATATATATGTTTGATGCTTCATCAACATTTCTCAATGCATTTAGTATTGTTGGTAATCCAATTTCAGTATTTTTTTCAGCGGAATTTAATAAACTAACGCCTCCATTAAAATCAGTATAAAGTAATGTATCTTTATTTTCTTTAGCTAACTCTTCCCATCTATCTGCAAAATAATCCAACCATTCTTTAGCTAATTCTATTGCTGATGAATTAATGTCACTTACTCTTTTTAATATATATTCTTTAATTTCTTGTACACCAGCTAATTCATTTCTAAATTTAACAGCACTCTTATTATCATTCATACCATCTATTGTATGTCTTACAAGTGCAATAAAAATACAATGTAATGCCTTTTCTATAGCCCTAGCAGAAAATGGAGTAACACTTGTTGCTTCAACATATTGATAAAAAGTACTATGATAATATGGGAATTGTTCATAATGCGATTTATCTCTGGAACGAGAATTATTATATAAAGCAAATACTATACCTGGATTACTTCTCCCCACACGGCTAGTTGCTTGAATATATTCAGAATTTGATTTAGGTTGGTTATATACTGTCATTATGCCTAATCTATCAATATCAATCCCTACAGATAACATATTTGATGCTAATACATATGAATAACATAAATCATTTGTAAATGGTTTAGATAATTGCTCTAAAGTCTCCTTAATCTCTTTAGATGTTTTTCTACTCGTTAACTCATCGTGTTTTTCATAATTCTTTATATCCTTTATTGTCAATCCGTTTTTCATAGATATTTCTTTAAATTTATTACTTATTAATGATTTTATATTAGTACTAACACGATCATTAATAATACTAGCTGATGCCCCTAAGTCTTTAATTGCATTAAAATACCCAACAGTAGTATAAAACTGATCTATAACTTCATTATCTACACCTTGTTTTATAAATAAATTTTTCGAGAATATAAGATTTGCATATATTCTAATCATTAAATCAGCAATACTTCCTCCAGTCTCACAAAGTCCTATATATGTCCTTGCTGCTTTTTTGCTTTCATCGGCAAGAACTGCAAAAAAAGAATCACTTTCATCTATCCCATTAGGTGGAAATTGAAACATTTCCCTATTATAGAGATTTTTAATTTGTTCTTTTGCATTCTTTACAGTTGCTGTAGATGCAATTATTTTAACTTTTCTCTTATTATTTTCACATAATTTGTCTATAGCAACCTCATATATACCTGTAATTGATCCCAATGGTCCAGAAATCAAATGTAATTCATCCTGAATTATAAGTTCTGGTGGTAATATTTTATTTCCTCCAAAAATTTCTTTAGATTTTTCCTCCCAAACAATTCTTGCAAATTTATCTATAGTACTTAAAATAAGAGTTGGAGTTTTTTCATAAATATCATCATCTACAATATATATAGGTAATCTAGTATTAAACTCACATTCTTTATTATTACATCTTATATCTAAATTTTTACCTACGGAATAACACCCAATATCTATAACTTCCCCACACCAAGGACACTTAGTTATTTGTACTGGATTCCCTTCATATATCTTTTTATTAGGATTATCTTTTAACTCTTTTATTTTTTCTGCAGCTTCAGAAAGATGATTTGGTGTCATATTACTTCCAATCCATAATCCTATGCTAATTTCACCGCCATCTATGTTATATAACCTACGAATATGCTCACATGCACATATTAGTGCTGTAGCTCTCTCAAATTGTTGAATTGTTAGTAATCTTAATGTATATCTCATTATTATTGTTACTCCATCATTCAACGGCTTATTAAGTAATCGTCTATAAAATATTACAAAAGCACTTACTCCCAAATATGCCTCAGTTTTTCCACCCCCTGTTGGAAACCATAATAAATCAACATAATCTCTAAATTTACTATTTGAATCAACAATATCCGGTATAATTTGTAATATATAAGCTAACTGAAATGGATACCATTTTACATTACTACTATCGCAATTTTTACTTTTAACTCTCTGTAATAACATTGCTTGGTTCATATAAATAAATGCATCCCATGCATTATTATTTAAAACTAATATATTAATACCGCTTCTTAATCTCTCTATACATATTTGAATGTTCTCTAAAGACTTTTCTACCGCTCTTTTATATCTTTCAAGCTCACTTCCAACATTCCGAATTTTATTAAACCAAATTTCATAATTATCAATGAAGCTATTTAAATTATTTATAACAATACTTTTAGGTGTTTTATATAGATATTCCATCTTAAGAAAATCATCATTTTTTAATTCATTAGGCATCATTTGAAGTACTTTTTGACAAGGCATAAATTCACTACTTATTTTTTTTACAATTCCATTATCTTTTTTATATTTAATTGAACACCCATGTCCATAAGCATAATTATATATATTCCTATATAACATATCATTTATTAATGTTTCTTCATTCTGATTAATACTTTTATTATCATAAATAGGTATAAATCCTTTTTCATTATAAATATCCAATTTACACTGAAAAAGTGCCGATTCATTTCTTGGAATATTTTCTATAGCAGCTTCTTTTTCATTAACAACAGATATTGTAATTAATTTACTACCATCAGCAAATATTTTTCTAATATGACATTGAATATTAATTTGTAATTCTTTCAATGTATTATTATTATTGCTTATCAAACCACATTTGTTAGGAATATTAAAATCTAACTTTATCTCATAAGGTATTCTTTTATATTTGTTTATTATTCGATTTGTTAATTTTTCACCAACAAATTTATATTTAGCAAAATTAAATACTACACTTATTTTATTAATTTGCTTACTAAGCATAGTTGAAATAGCCATTGCTGATGGCTTGTACATATTCGTTGATGTTATAGAATCATTTTTAATAACTATCTCATTTTCTAAATCGTATTCATCTTCAAAACCATTATTACAACTGTTTAAATTTTTGCTATTTAAACGTTTAGACCATAGTATTCCCATACAGTAATAAGTCAAAGGCTCTTCCTTCTCTATTATTTCATCATCTTCTATTGGTCCTATTAAATCTTTTCTTAATAAAGTTTCAATCTGATTAATTGCACTATAAAATTTTTTATAATTCCCCATTACAAATTTCTACCCCTTTAAATATTCTGCTTTTCCAAGTCCTATTATTTCAACTCCTAACCACATATTCGATTCTCTAAACCTAAGAGGAATATTTTCATCATACTTATTATTAACTATTGTAATGACATTGCTCACATAAACCCCCGTCAACTTTATTGGTATATTGCGTTTATCACCAGTTTTATTTATTGCATCTCTGAATTCATCAATTATTCTATCTGATAGTTGCCCTATCTTAAAATTATTATGATAAATACAATAAGTATTTAACGTTTGATTAAGAACTAACTCCACTTCATCACCGACACTAATCTTTTTAGCTATATATTCTTGAATATTTAAATAGTCGTTACTATTTTTTGAAATAAAGCTAATATTATCAATATCACAATTTAAGCCCACCTCAATATTTGTACAATAAGTTTGATTTTTATAATAAGGTTTAATAGCTGTCTTTATAACTCTTCCATTATTACTTTTATTAAAATACCAATTGTAATTTTTTCCTTTTTTTAATAATTTAATTTCTTTTTTAGGTCTTGTTATCCCTACGTACATAATTCTTGCTTCTTCAGCTGTTTTTGATTGAATTTTAAAATTATTTTCTAGTAAATAAACTTTATCAAACTCCCTTCCCTTCGCTTTATGAATTGTTGATACAAAAAGATTACTATTACTATTTACTAATACTTCATTAGGTAAATTAATCTCTTTCTTTAAACCTTCACACAAATTATTCATATCTATTTCATTATTAGTTAAATCTTGTTCATTACAAATATTATTTAAAATATTAAACATACCTTCAGCTTCTTTAACATCATCTTTAACTCTTATTAGATATCTTTGAATAAAACTTTCCTTTCCTATTTTCCTTTCACAATAATCCCAGAACATATCAGCTAACCATCTATTCAATCCTAAATTATAATTACTTCCTCTAAGTAATATATGGCTAATTTTATTCTTATTTAATAAATTACTAATATATTGAGCTTCTCCATTGTTTCTACAAAGTATAGCAGTTTTTAATACATCATTTTCTATAGGTTTAAATTTTTCTGCTACAATATCTTCAATACTTATATTTTTAATTTTATTAGATACAAATCTATTTTGTTCTAAAATATCAAAATTCAATAAAACTTGTCTAACTTCATCTGAAAGATCAGCCAATTCTTTATCTTGTCGATTATTTTTGCTTAATTCATACTTCAATATATTTTGAGGAAGTATTTCATTTAGTTGTTTATAAAATTCTACTGAATCAATTGTTTTATTCTCACCACAATCATAATCATATATAGCTTGGCATTTATCTCCTAAAAGTAAATATCCACAGTTAGTATTTTTAATAATATTTATAACCATTTTAGCTCTTTCATTAACTAAATCTTGTATTTCATCTATAATTAAATATTCGAAATCATCGAACATTTCTTTTTGTATAGAGTTATTAAATAATTCTATCCTTTCGTTATAACTTAGTGTTTGAAATTCTTTATCTTCTGCTGATAAATATAATGATGCTAATGAATCAAATGTACATATATTTATACGTTTTGCTTCAAATGATAAATTTCCACTTTCTATTTCACCTTCAATTCTATCTATAATCACTTCTTTAGCTGCTCTAGTGTAGCATAAAACCAATATATAATCTGGATTTGCTAACTTATTTTTCAAAATATATATAAGCCTTTTAATAACAGTATAGGTTTTTCCTGTTCCAGGACCAGCATTCACTAAAATTTTATCATCTATATTTGATGTTATTAAACAATTAGGATTATCTATTTTTTTATATCCTATTTCATTTAAATCAATTTGACTTTCAGAACCCTCATTCAAAATTTCATTCATATAATCTTCTTCACCTATTATTTCCTTAGGTCCTTCAAGTAGTTCATGATTCGCATTAAAATCTATTCCTAAATATTTATATTTTAACTCATTATTATACTCATCACTCTCTATTTGTCCATTATCCACATTTCTAATAATATCTGAGTGTTCATTACTCGATGAACATTTATTAAAATTCAAACATTCCCTATATTCACATCTACAAACCCATATTATCTTATTATCTTTCAATACCTTTCCATGTGTAATCTCACCATTTTTAGCTAGGGAACATGTTACTCCCTGTGTCTGCTCTTCTATTTGAACCTCATTTAATTTAGCTTTTACACATGTTCCATGAAGATTTTTCTTTAATATTGTTAATGCTTTATATCCTGAAACATTTTTAACAAAATCTACATCCAACTTAATATCTGAAAATTTTCTATTATAAATATTACTCTTAATTGTTATATTAGATTTAATACTCAAAACTCCCACCCCTTATCCCAATATTAAATATCTTTAACTGGTGATAAATCATAGTAGAATTTCAACTTATTTATAGAAACCGTCTTTGAATAATCCTTTCCCATAAATCTATTAGCTACTTGTACTTGTGCAATTTGATCACTATTAATTGATGCACTTATCTCTAATTTTTCTTCTAAAAAACCTTTAGTTGGAATACTTAAATTAGAGTAATTAAAAGTATTATCTCCATTAGTAAATATAAAATGTGCATCCTTACTATCTTCAGTTAAAGAAAATGAAAATGGTCCTACTTTACTTCCAACACCATGTACTGACTTTTTTAATATTGGAAATATACTATTATCACTAAGTAATACTCCTAAATCATCATTAAGAAGATATTTACTTCCTATAATATCAATATAAGCTGCACCAACAGCAACCTCCCATTGTTTTTTATCTGGAATTATTATTTTATCTTGTCCAAAAACATTTATTATTAAATTTGCAAATGGTCTTAAATCACAGCTACCTCCTGCAATTATAACTGCATCTATACTTGATCTTGTAACTTGAGCCCTTTCTAATGCTATATCTATGGTTTTCAACACTCTATTTTTTATAATTGGAGCAATAATTTCTTCAAAATATTCATACTCTATAGTTATACTTTTAGTTCCAAACTCTCCATAATTTCTAAGCAAAATATCTGCATCATCAAAACAATTACTAAAACCAATTTTTACATTTTCACATTGTGAAATTATCTTATCCTTGTCCTCCAATTTCATTTCATCGAAATTAACTTTTATATTAGTCTTATTTATTAATTTTGAATGAACTCTTTTAGCTATTTCTAAATCAATATCATCTCCACCAATTTTATCTCCATAAACAGAATTTTCATAAATATAATTACCTTTTAAATCTAATATACTTATATCTAAAGTTCCTCCTCCCCAATCAATCACCATTACTTTTGAGTAAGCTTTAGCTTCATTTTTAGTAGCAATATATGCTGCTGTAGATTCACTTACAAATCCATTTATATTAATATTTGCTAAATCTGCAGCACTTTTTAACGCCTTTCTAGCTTCTGGAGTAAAATCGATTGGAAATGCAAAAGTTGCCTCATTAATTTCAATATTATAATGCTTTTGTACGTAAACTTTTATATATCTTAAGAATTCAGCAGTTATTTGTACAGCTGTATATCTTCTATTATTAATAATAAACTCCTCATTTGTTCCTAAATATGATTTCATTGAAGTTATAATATTATAATCTTTCGATAGCTCTAATCGCCTTCTTTTAACTTCTCTACCAAATAACATCTCTTCACCGTTCTTAGGTATCGCCACAACTGATGAGAAAGGATATTCTCCTTCTTCCCCTAAAAATATTTTTTTTGAACCATATTCGTTACTAATTACTGCTACAACGGCAGTATTTGTAGTTCCAAAATCTATACCTATAAATGTACCTGTCTTCATTTAAACCTCTCTTATATACATATTTAAAAATCTATACCATACCTTTTTAATGTCCTAAACACTTGATTTAATGTCACCTTTAATGCCTCATAATTATCTTCATTACATTCTTCCTCTTTATGTTCATTAAAATCTTCATATTGTAATTTTAATGCCGTAGATATATCTGTTTTTAATGTTATAATTTCTTGATTTTTTTTAACGTCATCTATATTAAATGCTATTTTTAATCTTCCTTTTAAATTATCAATTTCTAAATTGCTACTATTTAATTCTGCTTTTAATTCTTCAATCTTTGTTGTTAAATATGTGCTTTTATCTTTTTCATTCCTAATTTGCAATTTAACTTCATTTATTTCTCTTTCTTTTAAAGTTATCTGTTGTTCTAAACTTTTAATTGTTAAATTTCTCTCAAATATATTTTTAAATAACTTATTTGCCTCTTCATTTGCATTTTCTAATAAACTAACTAGATTAATAAGCTCATTACTTGCATAACTTTTTTGCAAATCATTTTTATACTCTGTATTATCCTCTTCATCTTTTCTATTTTCTTCTTTAATACTTTCATTATCAATTTTATTTGTAAATTTATAAGAATACTTCTCACCTAATCTAAGCATGCTTTGCTCACAAGAAATATTACTACTATTCTCTATAGTTGCATCTATATATCTTAACATTCTTTTTCTTTCTTGTTCCGACATTATATCAAAATTTAAATTCAAAAACTCATCTCCAACTTCGCTTAAAAATTCATAAAAAGCCCCTTTTACGCTAGAATTATATTGTCCTTTTTTTTCTGCAACACTACTTATATTATTAAATAAATAATATATATTTTTATCATTTTCATTTAACTTTAACATCTCTTGTAATATAGAGAATCCTTTTAATATTGAACTATTTGCTATATTCTCTTTAAATTTAGAATTTTCTACAAATGCCTTAATAAAGTTTTCTTTCTCTTGAATATTAAAATCATCATAATATCTATTAACATATATACCTATTACACTATAATGAAAATGATATAAATTCTCTATTGAACTTTCTAAATTATTATCGCTTTTATATAAGTTAAAAATTATTTCAGCTGCTTCTATTGAATGCGAATTACTCAATTTAGTTTTCTTTTGTATTAACTCATTCATTCTCTCAATAGACTTTTCCATAGTAACTTCACCTCTTTTATCTATAATTTATTTCTAATATATTTTCATCATATCCACATAATTCTAATATTTTTTTACTAACTCTCACAATATCATTTGCACTTCTATTTGTTTCAATCCATAATCCATTTGATAATCTTTTTTTATTAAATTTTATATCCGACTCTTTATAACTAAAATTTATTCTTCTATCGCTATTTAACTCATCTTCCTTATCAAATCTAGCTACTATATAGGGTTCTTTTAATAGCATAATCTCACAAACTTTAACTAAAATTTCATTCCAATATTTTATCTCATATATCTTATTAAACAATTTAATGCTTTTAGGTGATTTAGAGGTATATTCTAGACCACTCTCATTTATATCCTCTGATATATCATTATCTTTAGTAGCTTTTTTTTCACACTCTTCATCTAAATTAACTTTAGTTACATTATCTATTTCTTTATTTAAATTATTATAATTTGTTTCAAACAAATTACTTTCATTAATTTCTTTAGTAATATTATCTATTGAACTTTTCAACCCTTTAATCTTTCTAATTTTTATTAAAGAATCAGCTAGAACTTTTTGCGCCTCTTCAATATCATCAATATCTATTGCATTATTATAAATATCTCTATAATGTTTTTCTAAGTTTGAGAATTCAACTGTTATATCATTTAACTTAACTAATATATTCTCTTTAGACATTAAACCGCCTCCTTCAATGAGCTTTTTATTTAATAATTATTTATTTTTTTATTTAAACCAAACTTCTTCTCATCTCTCTATAAATACTACTTCCACTCTACCCCATAATCTAATTATAGAACTTATAATTCTCAAACAACTTAGTAAAAACTTCTGTACTCTCTATATAATTTACTTTTTCATTTACATTAATAGTTGTGTGTTTTATAATTTTTCCATTTTTCTCCTTCGTTCTCTACACCTCTATACTATCAATTAGTTCCTATTTTGGAAACATTTATCATATATAATTATAAGACATAAGTATAATTATGACAAATTTTATATTCTTACCAATATTTTTAATATTTAATCTTATCTAAAAAAACAAATAATAGTAGTTGCTTATTTAATAAGCTCCTACCATTCTATTGCCATTCTTATTTACATATCCAATTTTATGAAAAATCTATTTATTATTTAATGTATTACAAAAAGTATTACATTAAATAATACTCCTAATCCTTTCAAAAATATTTCTCCATACATCTAAAACTTTAATCTATTGACTTTAATCTATTGACTTTAATAATTTATATATTAACGATTATTACTTACATAAAAAATTATTATTTTTTACTATAACACACAACATTTTAACCATTACTTAATGTTGTTTTTTACTTTTAATTACAATATCTAAAATTAAAGCCACTAAGAATTTATTATTTATTCTTAGTGACTTTCAAACTTATATTCTATACTAATTTTTGCTCAAATATATTATCTAAATTAACCTTCTTAATCCTATCATTAATTTCATCCTTATCAGTGG
>OOCW01002480.1_pt1 | contig 10299 bp, 10 predicted proteins | sample 1671201 | NCBI WGS metagenome assembly OOCW01 (sample SAMN06348132, study PRJEB24527) | human gut metagenome | biome: human gut; feature: ankylosing spondylitis patient; material: feces | host: Homo sapiens | place: China | collected 2015-10
ATTATGAAAGGCCATGATAAAGATTATAAAAAAGCGGTCTTACAAGCTGTGCATGAAGGCTTAATGTTAAGCTTAGGTATTCCAGAGGAAGATAGATTTCAAAGATTATATGAAATTGATCCAGACTATTTTGAGACAAGTTCTGAGAAAACGAACCAGTTTTGTATGATTGAGTTAACCCTTTTTCCAGGACGCAGTCTAGAGGTAAAGGAGCAGGTGATTTTTGAAATCACAAGGTTATTAGGTGAAAGATTAGAGATTCCAGCAGAGGATGTGTTTATTGTCATTAATGATCCACCTTATGGTAATTGGGGCTTTGGTGGGGAGCAGTTAAAGTAATATGTAAAAATGGGAAAAGAATAGGGGGAAGAAGTAATGTATAATATTTTAAAAAAGACAATGGTAGAAATGACTTGGCCACAGATAAAGGCATTAGCCCAGAAGGACGCCTTAGTTTTATTACCTTTAGGGGTTATAGAAGAGCATAGTCGTCATTTGCCTTTAGGGACAGATATTTATATTGCGACTAAAGAGGCAGAACAGATTGCTGAAGAACTTACAAGATTAGGTATGCCTTGTGTGATTGCGCCACCTTTTTATTGGGGGCTATGGAAGTGGTCACAAAGAATTTCCCAGGTTCCTTTAATATGCGTGCTGAAACCATCAAGCTGCTTATAGAAGATATATTAATGAATCTTGAAAATGCAGGTTTTAAAAAAGTGTTATCTATTAATGCTCATGGAGATGTGGCACATCGGGTGGCAATTGTAGAGGCTTTTAGGGGCTATAATCAGAAGCATGCCTTAAATGTGCGTTGGCAGACTTATGAGGATGATATGAAATGGGAAGGGTTTAATGGGGATGAAGATTATGTGTTTGTAGCAAAACCTTATCCTTTTGAAAAGTTATTTGAGATATCAGTAGCATTAAAAGATCATTTTGATGTCCATGCAGGTGCCTTTGAAACGGCAGCTATGCGAGAATATTTTCCAGAGCTGACGAATATGGAAATTGCTAAAACATTAAAAGCAACATGCTTTGAAGAAGAGGGCATACAAAAATGGCAGTCTGGAAAGGTAGAAAATAATAGCGTGATCCCAGATGGTCATGCAGGAGACCCAGCAAGCAGTCAGTTTATTAAAGTGAAAATGGCAGAATGTAGTAAGGTATTAGCACGTGAGATTTATGAATTTTATAATAATAGGTAAAAGAAGATAAGAATGATTTAAAGAGCTGATTGCCATAGGGTGCAACAGCTTTTTTTTTCATGCCCACATTAAGAAAATGAAATATATTGACAATGATTATCAATAATGATAGAATTATATTACAAAATAAATCGAGGAGATAAAATAGGATGATTAGAAAAGGAAAATTAGTAAAAAATACGGCAATAGCTTTAGCAATAATATCAGTATTTGGTAGCACATTAAGTTCAGTAAGTGCTGCTGAGTTAATAAAAAATACACCAGCAATAACACAATATGTAGATGGAACATATAAAGCAGATGCAAAATTAATAAAAGATACATCAGATGAAGACTCTATGGCAAATGCATATTTAAAATCAACTAATATACAAATATCGAAAGGTAAAATGTATATGATAATGGAATTTACAAGTGGAAACTTATTAAAAGAAATAAATCCAAGTGTAAATGGAAAATCAGTAGAAAAAACAATAACAAACAATGGGGATATAAAAACTATAAAATTTGAATTAACATCACTAGATGATAAAGTAGAATTAGGCGTTTTAATAAATCCTTTTGGTGACTTTACAGTAAATGCAGCTTGTAGAGTAAAAATAGAAAATGCACAAATACCAACTACTCCAGAAAAGGAAGAAGATGATGCAGTAACTTCACCTACACCAAGCTTACCAAATGAAGATAATAAGGATGAAGTTATAGAAGAAAATGAACAAGCTTTAAATACTGTTTTAAGACATGAAACTCAAGATAAAGATTCATCTGCTAATAGATATTTAGAATCTAGTAAATTAAAAACAGTAGATGGTAAAAAATACATAGTACTGAACTTTAACAGTGGAAATATGTTTACAGCAATGAAAGCTTCAGTAAATGGAAAAGAAGTTGAAACAAAATTTGAATACGATGAAAAAAGTGATATTGCAACAGTAGAATTCGAAATATCATCTTTACAAGACGATATACTATTAAGCTTTACATATAATACTCCAATAGGAAGTATGACACATTCAGCTAGAATTCAATCTGAAATTGCATCAACAGGAGATAAAGAGGATGCTGTAGTACCTCCAACTACTGATAAAGAGGACGATATAACACAGGATAATGTAACACCTCCAACTACCGATAAAGAAGAAGATAAAACAGATTCTGATGACTCAAATACAGGTTCTGAATCAACTTCAAATAGTACATATAAAAATGGATATTACCAACTAAATAATAAAGTTGAATGTGACAATGCAGTTGGTTACCAAATGGTAAGAAATCTATTAAGTGAAATTACAAATATGGAGGTTAAAAACGGAAAAACTTATGTGACTTTAAGAATGTCTTCATATAGCTTAATGGGTAATATAACTATGAAAGTTAATAACAAATCAGTTAACTTCACTAAAAATGTAATAGATAAGGATACTGTAGAATTAACAGTAGAAGTTCCAAACGTAAATGCAAAAATTACAATGGGTATGTATGTTACTGCTATGGGTCAAACAGTAAGCTTTGGTGTTACTTTTGATAAAGATAGTGTCAAATTCATAAGCTCAAATGAAGAGCCAACTATACCAGATTCAAATAATGGATCTATAAACAATGGTGGAACTAATAACTCAACTAACAACGGAGCAACTGATACAACAGTAGAAAACAACGTTGTTAAAGGTAAATTATATACTATAAAAAATGAAATAATATCAGATAATGCAACTGGAAAAGCAATGGCAAGAAAATACTTAAATTCAACTACAAAAATAGAAGAAGTAGATGGCAAAATGTATGCAACTTTAACATTTACAGGTGTGGACTTAATGAGTAATCACAAAATATATGTAAATGGAAGGGTAGTAAACCACACAATAACATCTAAAACTTCAAGCTCAGTATCTATAAGATTTGCAATACCAAATGTAAATGCAGATATAAAAGTTCAAGTGTTTGTAGTGCCAATGAACTCAACAGTAACATTTGGAGTTAAATTATTAGAAGATACATTAACATTTGTTAAAGACTTTGAAGTTGAAAATGGAAGCCTTCCTCAAACAGGTAGTGCTTTTGGAAGTGAAATGCTTTTAGGACTTGGAGGATTATTAACTGCAAGTGGAGCATTATTAAGAAGAAAGAGAAAGTAGGACAATATAGATGAAGAAAATTAAGAATATATTCTTTGTATGCATATTTTCTTTAATCATGGGTGCTCAAGCTATAGTTGCAAACGCAGCACAACTTAGTGAATTACAAAGTGGAATATATGAAATAAGTAATGATGTTTACCATGAACAAGAAATTGGTATGAACATGGCGAGAACTTATGTGGATGAAAATATGACTTTAGAGAAATCTGAAGGTAAATGGTATTATACAGTAAAATTCAGTGGAACTAATTATATGGAAAACCACAGAATTTCTATTAATGATGAATTAGTAGATACTGAAGTAGTAAATGAAAATTCAGAAGAAAACACAATAGAATTAAAATTTGAAACAGATTCTATAACTCCAGATTTAGAAGCTCAAATTTATGTGGATGCCATGGGAAGAGATGTTGAATTCGGTATAATTCCTAAGGAAGAAACATTAAATTTAGTACAAGCTATAGAAGAGGTAGTAGAAGTAGTTGAAGCAGAAAGTACAGAAGATACAAATGAAGAAGCTGAAGAAAAGAATGAAAAATCTTCAAATAAACTAATCTTCATAGGTATTGGAGCAGTAATAGCACTAGCTATACTAGTACTAGCTCTAAGAAGAGTTAAAAAGTAATTTATGAAAAATAAAATTTCAAAAATTTTAATTACTATGGGCCTATTAATTATAATAGGCTCTTTAACTCTAATTACCTATTCTAAATATATGGAAAATAAAGCTTTATCATCTTTTGAAGAAAAAATTGAAAGACAAGAAGTTATAACTGAAGTAAATCCTGGAGATGAAATTGGAATTATAGAAATAAAATCTGTTAATTTAAAAAATGTAATAGTAGAGTCTACTGATAAGAAATACTTAAATCACCATGTATGTCATTTTGAAAATAGCGCGATGCCAGGAGAAGATGGTAATTTTGCACTGGCTGGACATAGTAGTACTTATTATTACAATCAAGTATTTAATGAATTACACAAAGTAAAAATTGGAGACGAAATCATAATAAAAACAATAAATGATGAGTTTACTTATACAATAACTGAGACTATAGTTGTTGAATCAGATGAAATAGAAGTACTAGATCAAGATATGACTAAAAAAGAGATTACATTAGTAACTTGTACTAATGGTGGGAAACAAAGGTTTATAGTAAAAGGTGAAGTTTTATAAGAAAAAATTATTGTTGAAACTAAGAAAGGGAAGAGAAAGATGAATATAAAGAAAAAAATAATCACATTACTTTCAGTGACAATGTTAACTTTTATGGTTGGTTGTTCAAGTAGTGAAAGTAATGAGAGTAATGTTACTAATAGCAATGGTGAAGAAGTAGTAGTTGCAACATCAGTTGCTGTAACAGAGATATTAGATAAATTAGGAGTTGAAGTAAGTGGTGTTCCAACTACTTCTTATGAATTACCTAAAAGTACAAAAGATGCAACAGAAGTGGGATCTCCTATGAACCCAGATTTAGAAATTATAAAATCTCTAAATCCTACTTGTGTAGTTTCTGTAGATACATTAGGATCGGACTTTGAAAAACAATTTACAGAAAATAATATTCCAAGTATGTTTGTTAACTTAAGTACAGTGGATGGACTGAAAGAAACTATAGTAAATCTAGGTGAAAAATTTGATAAAAGTGAAAAAGCTGCTGAAATAATAGCAGAGTTAGAAAATAAAGAAAATGAATTAAATTTATCTAAAAAAGAAAATAAGGAAGATATTCTTATATTATTTGGCGCACCTGGATCTGTTATGGTATCAACAGATAATTCTTATGTTGGTAATTTAGTTAAAATTGCTGGTGGTAACAATATTTTTGAAAGTGAAAGCTCTTCTTTTATACAAGTTAATATGGAAGAAATAATAAAAAGAAATCCAGATAAAATTCTTATAATGACACATGCTGTTCCAGAGGAAGCAAAGAAAGCTGTTGAAGAAGAATTTGCTAAAGCAACTTGGCAGCAATTAGATGCTATAAAAAATAATAAAGTATATTATCTTGAAAATGGATATTTTGGAATGAGTGCCAACTTAAAAGTTATAGAAGCTTTAGATAAGTTAGGAGAAATATTATATGAGTAATACTTTAGAAAGAAAAAAAACTTTATATATAGTAGCCTCCATAATATTTCTTTTCTTTGTAGCCTTAACATCTATGAAAATGGGATCTCTTGAAATATCTTATATAGAACTAATTAAAGGTATATTTACAGGTTCTAATGAAGGAAATATGTCTATAATAAGAGAACTTAGATTTCCTAGAATTATAATAGCTATATTGGTAGGTGGAAATTTAGCTATATGTGGTGTACTTTTACAAGTTGTGGTGAAAAATCCTTTAGCAGATCCAGGGATTACAGGTATATCTGCAGGGGCATCTTTAGTTGCTGTATTAATAATGGTATTATTTCCAGGATTAAATAACTTTAAGTCATTATTGGCTTTCGGTGGAGGTCTAATTTCTGCTTGTTTAGTATTTAGCATAGCTTACGATAAAGGATTTTCACCTCTAAGAATTATATTAGCTGGTGTTGCCATGAATGCCATGCTTAGTGCCATGTCATCAATACTTACTACTATCAATTCCACGGGTGTTTCATCTGTGACAAACTGGTTAAATGGTAGTTTAGCAACAGTTACATGGTCAGATGTAAAATTACTATTTATTTATTCTATAATAGGAATTTTAATTTCATTTACTTTAAGTCAAACTTGTAACTTAATGAGCTTAGGAGATAAAAGTGCAAAAAGTTTAGGTGTGGATGTAAATAAACAAAGAATACTTATATCAGCTGTGGCAGTATTTTTAGCAAGTATAAGTACAGGTGTGGCAGGAATTATTTCATTTGTAGGTTTAATAGTACCTCATATAGGAAGATTTATAATAGGTTCAGATCATAAATACTTAATACCATTTTCATTTTCAATGGGAGCCATACTACTTTTAATAGCTGATACAGCTGGAAGATGTTTATTTACACCTTATGAAATACCAGTAGGTCTTGTTATGTCAGTAATAGGTGGACCATTCTTTATATTCTTATTAAGAAGGAGCATGAAAAAATGTTAAGAGGAGAAAATATAAGTTTTTCATATAGTAAAGATAAAGACTTTATAAAAAATTTAAATATAAATATTCCAAAAGGAAAAATAACTACAATCTTGGGACCTAATGGTAGTGGTAAATCAACACTACTTAGTATTTTATCTACTTATAATAAACCTTCAAAAGGAAATGTATTTATAGAAGATAAAAACTTAAATGATTTAAAGTCTAGGGAAATAGCAAAACTTATTGCCACAGTTCATCAACATAATGAATCACCGGAAGATTTAAGTGTGGAGACTTTAATAAGTTATGGAAGAACACCTCATCATAAAAGATATAAATTTAATAAAGATGAAAATGAAGAAATAATAAACTGGGCAATTAAGTCAACTAATTTAGAAGATATAAGAGATAAAAAAGTTATGAGTTTATCAGGAGGTCAAAGACAACGTGCATTTATAGCAATGGCTCTAGCGCAAAAAACAGATGTATTATTACTTGATGAGCCAACAACTTATCTTGATATTTTTCATCAAATAGAAATATTAGAATTAGTAAAAAAGTTAAATGAAGAATATAATATGACGATTATTATGGTTCTACATGATATAAATCAAGCAATAAAATACAGCCACAATATTGTGGTTATGAAAAACGGACAAATTATTGGCGAAGGTCATCCAAAAGACGTTATAAATGAGAAAACCATAAAAACTGTTTATAACGTGGAAGGTGTGATCTGCAATGTAAGTCAGGAAGAAATGTATTTTGTTCCAACAAAAGCATGTTAGGAGGGAAAGAATGAGTATAGTTAAAAAAGTTTTATTTTTAATTTTAGGAATAATATCTTTAATACTTGGTATAATCGGTATATTTTTACCTTTATTACCAACAACACCGCTGCTTTTATTAACATCATTCTGTTTCTTAAAAAGTAGTGATAGATTAAATGAAAAATTTATGCAAACTAAAATATACGAAAAATATGTGAAGAAATTTAAAGAACAAGGTGGAATGACTTTAAAAGCTAAATTAACTTTAACAATACCAGTATCATTACTATTATTATTTATGTTTATAACTATTGATAGCTTTATAATGAGAATGATTATTGTAATCATGTGGTTAGCTAAAGTCATAGTATTTACAAAAATGAAGACGATAAGAGTGGAGGCAAGTAATGTTTAACAAAAGATTGCTATCAATTTGCGATAGTTCAAAAAAATGGATTGGACTTACAGTTTTAATGAACTGGATTTCAATTATATGTAATATAGCATTAATTTTATTTATAGGAACTACTGTAGATAAATTAATGAATGGAAATTTAAATTTAAATGTGATAAGCACAAGTTTATTTATCATAGCAATGTTATCTATAAGATTTGTAGCAAACTTCATGTCTACAAAATTCTCACTTCATTCATCAAGTGAAGTTAAAAAGACTTTAAGAAGTACAATATATGAAAAACTATTAAGTTTAGGTGTAAACTATACAGATGCCATATCTACATCTTCTACAGTTCAAATAGCAGTAGATGGTGTGGAGCAATTAGAAATATACTTTGGTAGATTTATGCCACAATTATTCTATAGTTTATTAGCACCATTAACTTTATTTGCAGTGATGAGCTTTATAAGTTTTAAAACAGCAATAGTACTTTTAATATGTGTACCTTTAATACCAATGACAATAATGGCAGTTATGAAAATAGCTAAAAAATTATTAAGTAAATACTGGGGTGTATATACAGATTTAGGAGATTCATTCTTAGAAAATCTTCAAGGTCTTACAACTTTAAAAATATTTGATATTGATGAAGATAAAAATAAAGAAATGAACGATAATGCTGAGCATTTCAGAAAAATAACTATGAAAGTTTTATCAATGCAATTAAACTCTATTACAATAATGGACTTAATAGCATTTGGTGGATCAGCAATAGGTATACTTATAGCAATTGCTGAATTTAGAGCAGGACTTTTAACTGCTGGGCAAGTTTTAATAATAATACTTTTATCAGCAGAATTCTTCATACCAATGAGACTTTTAGGATCATTCTTCCACGTGGCTATGAATGGTATATCTGCCAGCGAGAGAATGTTTAAATTATTAGATACAGAAGTTGAAGAAATAAAAGACTTAGATGAAACTAAATTAGTAAACTTAAATAATATAAATATTGAATTAAAAAATGTTGATTTCAGTTATGATAAAGAAAGAAAAGTATTAGAAAATATAAATATAGAAATGAAAAACAATAAAATGATAGCTTTAGTTGGAGAAAGTGGATGTGGTAAAAGTACTATTACCAACTTACTTTTAAAACAAAATAAAGTAGATAGTGGTGAAATATTATTAAATGGAATAAATCTAAATGAAATCCCTTTTGATGTATTAACTAAAAAAGTAGGATTTATAAACCACAGTGCTTATATCTTCAATGGAAGTATTGAAGATAACATAAGAATGGGTAAAAATGATGCATCTTATGATGAAATATACGATGCTCTTAAAAAAGCAAATTTATATGAATTTGTAATGAGTTTACCTGAAAAATTAAATACTAATGTGGGTGAAGGTGGATCACTACTATCTGGTGGACAAAAACAAAGATTAGCCTTAGCTAGAACTATAATAACAGACCCAGAAATATATATATTTGATGAAGCTACTTCTAATATAGATGTGGAAAGTGAAGAAAAAGTTTGGGAGAGTATTTATAAACTATCTAAAAATAAAACTGTGATAGTAATATCTCATAGATTAGCCAATGTGAAAAATGCTGATGCTATTTATGTACTAGATAAAGGTCATATAGTTGAACATGGAAAACATAAAGAATTAATGATGACTAAAAATAAATACTATGAATTAGTAACTCATCAACAAAACTTAGAAAATATATACAAAGAAGAAAATGATATAGAGGAGGTGGCAGTAAATGAATAATAGACAATCAGGATTTAAAATAATGACAAGACTTATAAAAGTTCTAAAACCATTAACACCTATAATGATGATTACAATTTCATTCGGTGTACTTGGATTTTTAGCTGCCATAGCCATAACTACTTTTGGGATGATAGCTACTGCCACTGCTTTAAATATAGATATGGGAGTTTCTATAAAAACTTGCATAGCTGTAATAATTGCTTGTGGAATACTTAGAGGTGTACTTAGATATATAGAACAATATTCAGGTCATTTTATAGCCTTTACAATTCTTGCTATACTTAGAGATAAAGTTTTTAAGGCTCTTAGAAAATTATCACCTGCTAAATTAGAAAGCAAGGAAAAAGGTAATTTAATTTCAGTAATAACAAGTGATATAGAGTTATTAGAAGTATTTTATGCTCATACTATAGCACCAATTGCTATAGCTATAATAACTTCAATAATAATGGCTGTAATATTATTCAACATAAATCCTATATACGGAGTAGTTTCAGCATTATTTTACATAATAGTAGGATACTTAATACCTGTAATATCATCTAAATTTGGTAAAGATGCAGGTGTGGAATATAGAGCAGAGTTTGCTAAGACAAATTCACACTTATTAGAATCTTTAAAAGGTATAAAAGAAATATTATTATTTAATGAAGGTAAAAACAGATTAGATGAAATAAATAAAAATAGTGATATATTAGATGAAAAAATGGCGGGAATTAAAAAACATGAAGGTATAATAAAAGCCTTTACTGATGTAACTATAATGATTGCCATACTTACATTCTTATTTATAAGTATAAATCTTTATAACAACAATGTAGTAAATATAGGACAAGCTTTAGTTGCCATAGTAATACTTTCAAGTTCTTTTGGACCAGTTGTAGCTTTAAGTAACTTATCAAATAACTTAGTTCAAACTTTTGCTTGTGCTCAAAGAT
>OOCW01002484.1_pt1 | contig 10289 bp, 10 predicted proteins | sample 1671201 | NCBI WGS metagenome assembly OOCW01 (sample SAMN06348132, study PRJEB24527) | human gut metagenome | biome: human gut; feature: ankylosing spondylitis patient; material: feces | host: Homo sapiens | place: China | collected 2015-10
CGGCGTGAAAGTTAGTGTGACTTCCACCGGTATTGGCGGTCCGTCTGCATCCATTGCTATGGAAGAACTGGTGAAGTGCGGTGCAGATACCTTTATCCGTGTGGGTACCTGCGGCGGCGTGCAGCTGGATGTCAAGAGCGGGGATGTGGTTGTGGCAAGCGGTGCCATTCGCATGGAAGGAACCAGCAAGGAATATGCACCGATCGAATTTCCGGCCATTGCGGATCTGGACATCACCAATGCACTGCGGGCTTCCGCCAGAGAATTGGGCCAGACCTGTCATGTTGGTGTGGTGCAGTGCAAGGACGCGTTCTATGGCCAGCATTCGCCGGAAGCCATGCCGGTGAGTTATGAGCTTCTGAACAAATGGGAGGCCTGGAAACGTCTGGGCTGTCTGGCGTCCGAGATGGAGTCTGCGGCACTCTTCATTGTGGCAAGTACGCTTCATGTACGCTGTGGATCTGTGTTTTTAGTGATGGCAAATCAGGAGCGTGAGAAACAGGGTTTGCCGAATCCGGTAGCCCATGATACCGATATGGCAATTCAGGTGGCAGTGGAAGCCATCAGAAAGTTAATCAAAGAGGATCGGTAAATGAAAGAAACAATATATAAACGAATTTTTGTGATCGTTCTGGATTCGCTCGGAATTGGTGCAATGCCTGATTCTGAGCAATTCGGTGACAGGGATGTAGATACATTTGGTCATATTTTAGACAGAATGGGGACACTAGAGATCCCAAATCTTCGGAAACTTGGTATGCTGAATCTGCACACCGGGGGAAAGATGTATGGAATCGAGAATCCGGTTGGAAAAATTACCAGACTGGAAGAGGCGAGTAACGGAAAAGATACGATGACCGGACACTGGGAAATGATGGGGATTTATACAGAAAAACCATTTAAAACCTTTACCGAACATGGATTTCCACCGGATCTGATCGCAGAACTGGAAAAACGTTGCGGGAAAAAAGTGATTGGAAACCGTAGTGAGAGCGGGACAAAGATCATTGAAGAACTTGGGGAAGAAGAAATTGAAACAGGTGCAATGATCGTCTATACCTCTGCGGATTCTGTATTGCAGATTTGTGGAAATGAAGAGACATTTGATCTGGCAAATCTGTACCGGTGTTGTGAGATCGCAAGAGAGATCACGATGAAGGATGAATGGCGCGTGGGACGAGTTATTGCAAGACCGTATGTAGGAAAGAAAAAAGGCGAATTTAAAAGAACCAGCAACCGCAGGGATTATGCACTTGAGCCGACCGGAAAGACTGCACTTGACGCATTGAAAGATGCGGGAAAGGATGTGATTGCAGTCGGAAAGATCCATGATATCTTTTGCGGGGAAGGAATCACAGAATCGTATCATTCCAACAGCTCCGTGCATGGAATGGAGCAGACCATTGAGATTTGCAAAAAAGATTTTGACGGACTGTGCTTTGTAAATCTGGTTGATTTTGATGCACAGTGGGGACACCGGCGCGATCCGGTTGGCTACGGACATGAGATTGAGAGATTTGATAAAAATCTTGGAATTTTGCTGGATGATCTGCGGGAGGATGATCTTCTTATTATTACTGCCGATCATGGAAACGATCCGACCTACACAGGAACCGATCATACACGGGAATATGTACCGTTTTTGGCGTATTCCAAAAAGATGGATGAGGGTGGCGTGATCACAGAGGAAAATACCTTTGCGGTGATCGGGGCAACGGTCACAGATAATTTTGGTGTAAAAATGCCGGAAGGAACGATCGGGCATTCGATTCTGAATGAACTTATTTAGTAAGAAAAAGCAGGAAAAAAGAGAATGAAAAAAGAACAAATTAAAAAAATGATAGAAATCGCGCTTTCTCAGCTTGCATATTCTTATACCCCTTATTCTGACTTTAAAGTGGGAGCTGCGCTGCTTGGAAAGAATGGACGGATATATACGGGATGCAATATTGAAAATGCGGCTTATACACCGACAAACTGTGCGGAGCGTACCGCATTTTTCAAGGCAGTCAGCGAAGGAGTAAAAGAATTTGATGCAATCTGTATTGTAGGGGGAAAGGGCGGTGTTGTGACAGAGTATGCACCGCCGTGCGGAGTATGTAGGCAGGTCATGATGGAATTCTGCGATCCGGAGACATTTCAGATCATTCTTGCAGTAGATGCAAAGCATTATGATATCTATACCTTGAAAGAAATGTTGCCAAAAGGTTTCGGACCATCCAATCTTACAGAATGAGAAAGGACTCTGACTCCAAAAGAAGATTTTTGAAGAAAAGGAAAAAAAGAAGGAATGAAAAATGACACAGGAAACCTTGAAAGAATTACCAAAGATTGAGCTTCACTGTCATCTGGACGGTTCTCTTAGCAGACCATTTATTGAAAAAAGGCTTGGAAGAACTGTAAGACCTGAAGAACTCAGTGTTTCAGAAAACTGTACAAGTCTGAATGAATATCTGGAAAAATTTGACCTTCCCGGCAGATGCATTATGGATGAAGAGGGACTTTCCGGAGCTGCGTATGATCTGCTCTCCCAGATGAACGAAGAAAATGTCTGTTATGCGGAGATCCGTTTTGCTCCACTTCTGTCAGAGACAAAAAAGATGGACAGCCGGAAGGTGATCGAAGCAGTAATCAGCGGAATGGAGCAGGGGAAAAAAGATTTTGGAATCGAGTATGGTGTGATCGTTTGTGCAATGCGGCATCACAGCGCTGAGGATAATATGCGGATGATCAAGACGGCAAGAGAATATCTGGGATCCGGAGTTTGTGCAGCAGATCTTGCAGGAGCAGAAGCATTGTATCCGATGTCTGAATTTATGGATATTTTTACAGAGACAAAGAAGATGGGAATGCCATTTACACTCCATGCCGGAGAATGTGGAAATCCACAGAATGTCATAGATTCGATAAACGTGGGAGCTGGAAGGATCGGGCATGGGATCGCGATGCGCGGCAATCGGGAAATCCGGAAACTGGCAAAAGAAGCCGGTGTTGGTATCGAGATGTGTCCGATCAGCAACTTACAGACCAAATCAGTAAACAGCATGGCGGAATATCCGATGCGGGAATTTCTGGATGCAGGCTTAAAAGTATCGGTCAACACCGATAACCGGACGGTAAGCAACACCAGTCTTACAAAAGAACTGGAATTTATTCAAAAAAATTATAGAATCCGGGACGAAGAAATCCTTCAGATGATGAAAAATGCAATTGATACTGCATTTGCCGATGATTCTATAAAAGATAAAATTTGCAAAATGCTGAAATAAAGAAACTACAAACAGAGAGGATTGACTCTGAAGAATAAGAGAAAAGAGGAATTCTGTATGAGCAATGAAATTTATGAAAAGCTGGAAATATGCCGGAAAAGCATTTTCCAAAAAACGAATTTTAAACCGGAAGTGGCAGTGATTCTTGGCTCCGGTCTTGGCGAATACGCATCAAAAATCAAGATAGAACAGATCATTCCATATACAGAAATTGAAGGTTTTCCGGTGTCGACAGTTGTGGGACATAAAGGACAATTTGTATTTGGTTATGTAAAAGAAGTTCCGGTTGTGATCATGCAGGGACGTGTGCATTATTATGAAGGGTATCCGGTAACAGATGTGGTGCTTCCGGTGCGGCTGATGGGAATGTTAGGCGCAAAGAAGCTGATTCTTACCAATGCATCAGGTGGAATCAATACCGGATTCCATCCGGGTGATCTCATGCTCATCACAGACCAGATTATGAGTGGAATCCCTAATCCACTGATCGGTGCCAATGTTGAAGAACTTGGAACCCGTTTTCCGGATATGAGTGAAGCCTATAGTGAACGGATGCAGCAGATCATAAAGAAAGAAGCCCAAAAACTCGGCATTCCTCTGAAAGAAGGTGTATACCTTCAGCTTACCGGTCCATCTTATGAAACTCCGGCAGAAATCCGTATGTACCGCACCTGTGGGGCTGATGCCGTAGGCATGAGCACCGCCTGCGAGACGATCGCTGCCCGCCACATGGGAATCGAAGTCTGTGGTATCTCCTGTATCACCAACCTCGCCGCCGGCATGACATCACAACATCTGAACCACCAGGAAGTCCAACAAACCGCCGACCGGGTGGCTGAGCAATTCCAGGAATTACTGACAGCAATCATTACCCACGTATAAGAAACGGAACATATATCTGAATTTACTCAGAATCAGGTCTAAGGTTCCGGATTTTCCGGAACCCGCCGACCGTCTTTTTGCAATTCCGAGTTGAGGCATTGTGTAAGAATTTTGCCAACGAGGGCATTAACAGTAGAAAGACAAAGAGCATAAAATACCGCATACAGTATTTTATGCTCTTTATCTCATCACTATTTTCAAAATTTTACTCAACCTCAAACGGAATCTCGTACTTTGCAAAAATCCGCTGCGCCATCTTGTCCCATGCCTGCTCCAGCGATTTGTCCAGCGTGAACAGGTTCATAGATGTTCCTGTCGTACAGCTAAGTTTTGTCCCGTCATATTTAAAATTCAGGTACAGTCCCTGCACATCTGCCGGAGCAAATGAAAGATGTTCCTGTTCGAGAAGCCGTGCAATATTCGGTGCTGACATAGAAAGAACAAAACTCGCGAAGTTCCTTCCAGAGAGCATATTCCCGGTCATCCAGAGCTTCTTTTTCTTCAGCACTGAAGAAATCTTTTTTCAGTCGTCCGTTAAATTGAAAGGTATTAAAAGTTGTGATATCTCCTTCAATAAATAAAAAGGAATCAAATGCAGGATGCAGTAAAAGTGCGTTCATGCATTTTTTTGTATCCAGAGAAAAAATAAGCATAGACTTCCTCCCGTCATCAGTGTAATAGTATCAGTATAGCATAAATCTTGAGATATGCATAAGAATTTGATACAATACGGGAAAGAAAAAGGATGGATAACAAGATGAAAATAGAATTAAACCGGGATCAGATCAAATACATTGCAGTGTTTACTATGCTGCTCAATCACGTTGCAAATATATTTCTGCAACCAGGAACCTTTGCCTGCGAAGCGCTAAAGGATATCGGTTATTTTACGGCACCGGTCATGTGCTGGTTTCTGGTTGAGGGATACCGCTATACAAGGTCAGTAAAAAAATATGCCGGAAGACTGCTGATTTTTGCTGTTATTTCACAGCTTCCGTATTATCTGGCATTTGCGCGGAATCATCTGGCACCGTGGTATACTTTAAATATGATATTTACACTTTTTCTGTGTCTGTGTCTGATGATCGCAGAGGAAAAAATATCAGATCCGGGAAAGAAAAGTCTGGTTGTACTGGGAATTATAGCAGTAAGCAGTATCTGTGACTGGGCAATTCTGGCTCCATTGTATACGCTTTGGTTTTACCGGGCAGGAGAGGATCCAAAGCGCCGGAAAAAGGCTTTTTTTATTGCAGCACTTGTTCTGGGGATTACGGTGACAGCAGAACTTCCGGGAGTTGCAGGAATCGCAGCGGGAGCAGGGGCAATGATTGCAGTACTGGCAGCGGGAGTCTGTGTTTTGGTATTTTATAACGGAAAAAAATCACAGAAACATTTTCTTGTGAAAAAGTATTTTTTTTACGTGTTTTACCCTGCACATTTGGTGATTTTGGCATTATTAAAGATTTGACTTTTATAATAGAAGAAAGTAAAATAAATAAGTTAGAGTATTTATCACATGATTCAATGAAAATGAAACTCATATTTTAATAAAAGATAGGATGCATAGCATGAAGAAAAGAACGATGGAGAAAGAACATCAGGCAGAAGAAAGAAGAAAAAAAGTTCTGATGGAAATTGCAGGAGCGGTTGTTGTACTGACTGTAATTGTAAGTATTGGTCTTTCGCATCTTGGAACAGATAAGGTGAATACATCAGCAGGAGTAACAGCAATCAAGAAGCTGGAAAAAGCAGATGTATCTGAGGTGGAGACCAAAATTTCAAATATTGAGAAAGAAGAAAAACAGGCGACAGAGGACTGGCAGAACCGTCCGTTGTCCGAAAAATTTGCGCATGCGGTGATTCTCGGAGATTCGATCACAACCGGTTTTACCGTATATGATGTGCTTGATACTTCTAAGGTTGTAGCGGAAAAGGGAATGCACCTTGATCAGACCGGTGATCTGATTAAGACAGCTGCAGAATTAAAGCCGGAAGTCCTTTTTCTGGCACTTGGACTGAATGATATTTCCGGAACAGATGGAGATACAGATGCATTTATTGAAAAGTACAAAGCGGTACTTGCAAATGTACGTGAGCAGATGCCGGATGCAGTGATCTACATCAACTGTGTTCTTCCTGTTTCCGCCCAAAAAGAAGAAGAAGAGCCGGTTTATGCCAAGATTCCGGATTATAATACCGCACTTAAAGCAATGTGTGATGAAGAAGGAATTACATTTATCGATAATACAGAGATCGTAAAAGATGAGTATTATGAGCAGGATGGCGAGCATATGAAGGCGGAGTATTATCCAATCTGGGCAGAATATATGGCGGAGGTGGCCGGAATATGACAAAGAAAAAAGGGGAATTTACAGTTCTGCGTAATATCAGAGCTGGGATGGTAATTATTTTGCTTATCTATATCGGTCTGATCTTTCAGTCTAAGGGAGACAGCGATACACCGTTTGCAGATGTACAGAAAGCGGTTGTGGATGCGGCAGATGACAAGAACATGACACTTGCCGGAACCCAGGAGATCAAGAGATTCTATGGGATCAATCCAAAGGATTATGAAGATATAACACTGTATTATACGAATGAAACAATGGGAGTCAACGAGCTCCTTCTGGTGAAAACAAAGGACGAGAATGAGGCAGAGGCAGTTGAGAAAGCCGCAGAACAGCGAAAAAAGACACAGCTCGATAATTTTGAAGGATATGGGGCCGAGCAGGTAAAGCTTCTGGATGCTTCGATCATTAAGACGAAAGGTACATACGTGCTTTTTGTTATTTCACCAAAAGCTGAAACTGTAGAAAAGGCGTTTACAAAGAGCCTGAAGTAGATAAAAGGAAACGAAAAAGTTATGTTATTTAGTAGTCTGGTATTTTTGTTTACATTTTTGCCAATTACACTGTTGGTATATTATTTGGTGCCGCGTAAGGTAAAAAATGTGGTACTTTTGATCGCTTCCCTCATATTTTATGCGTGGGGAGAGCCGGTCTATATCTTCCTGATGCTGATTTCCATTCTGTTCAATTATTTTTGCGGAATGGACATTGCATTAAAAGCAGGAAGAAAATCGCAGGTGCGCAGTCTGATCTTTACGATCGTTGTAAACCTGTTTATTCTTGGATTTTTCAAATATTACGGATTTATCGTAACAAATTTAAATGCGATCCTTCCGTTCTATATTCCATATAGAAAACTGGAACTCCCAATCGGAATTTCTTTCTATACTTTCCAGACATTGTCTTACATCATTGATGTATATAGGGGAAATGTAGACGTACAGGTAAATCTGATTGATTTCGGAACCTATGTTACAATGTTCCCACAGCTGATCGCAGGTCCGATCGTACAGTATGCAGATGTGGAGAGACAACTGCGTGAAAGAAAGGAATCACTGACGAAGTTTGGATACGGTGCCTGGTTCTTTGTGATGGGACTGGCAAAGAAGGTGCTTTTGGCGAATACGATTGGTTCGATTTATGAAAATATTGCGGCGATGGATGGAATGTCAGTAGTGACTGCGTGGCTTGGATGTCTTGCCTACACTTTCCAGATTTATTTCGATTTCAGCGGTTATTCGGACATGGCAGTCGGACTTGGAAAGATGTTCGGATTTGAGTTTATGCAGAACTTCAATTATCCGTATATTTCCAAAAGTGTTACCGAGTTCTGGAGAAGATGGCATATTTCGCTGGGATCATGGTTCCGCGAGTATGTGTATATTCCGCTTGGAGGAAACAGGGTAACGGTTCCGCGGCATTTACTGAATCTTCTGATTGTATGGTTCCTGACCGGTCTCTGGCACGGGGCAAGCTGGAACTTTGTAGTATGGGGGCTCTTCTACGGAGTGATCCTCATTACTGAAAAATATTTTACAGGAAAAATACTTGCAAAGCTGCCGGGGGCAGTCCAGACACTTTACACAATGATTCTGGTCATGCTCGGCTGGGTACTGTTCTTCAGCCCGACACTCGGAAGCGCACTTACCTGGATCGGCAATATGTTCGGACAGGGTGCAACCGGATTTATGGATAGCCAGGCATTGTACCTGATCATGCGAAACTGGCTCTTCTGGGTGGCAGGGATCATAGGAAGTACACCGTTTATGCATCTGCTCGGAAAGCGGCTGGTATTTAATGAAGAAAGACCGCATACGGTTCTGGCAGGCTGCCTGATGGCAGGACTGTTTGTGCTGTGTGTGGCATATCTGGTGACAGAAAGTTACAATCCATTTTTATATTTTAGATTTTAAGGAAAGACAATGGTAGAAAGAAAGAATAATAAACAAAAAAACAGAACAAAGTATTTTCTGCCAGGAGGGAAAAAACAGATCCAGGCAGTATGTGCGTTTTTATTTTTGGGAGTCCTTATTCTCAGCTGCGGAGTAAACCTTATGCATAAAGACAGGCAGATGTCAGAAAAAGAAATGCGTATGCTGGCGCAGAAACCGGAAATTTCTCTTTCCGGAATTGCTTCCGGAAGGTTTATGGAGCAGTACGAGGAGTATGTATCGGATCAGTTTGCAGGAAGAGATACCTGGGTAAGAATTAAGACATTCGCGGACAGTGTGGCGGGGAGGACAGAAGAAGGTGGTGTTTTCAAAGGAAAGGATCATTATCTGATGGAAGATGTTGCTGTGGCAGATGAAAGTGATTTGAAAGAGAATCTGGATGCAATGAAGAATTTTAAAGAGCGTTATCCGGATATCCAGATGCATATGATGCTGGTCCCGAATGCGGCAAATGTTATGGAGGACAAGCTTCCGGCATTTGCGGTGACTGCCAGTCAGAGCAGACAGATTAGCCGTGTAAAGGCAGAACTTGGAGATTCTTATGACTGGATCGATGCAGAAAAAGTACTGGATGCTCACAAGGATGAAGCAATTTATTATCACACGGATCATCACTGGACTTCTCTTGGTGCATGGTATGCATTCCAGGGAGCAAAAACACAGCTTGGACTGGATAAGAGTGAAGAAATTAAGATGAAAGCCTATGCGGTATCGGATTCTTTTAACGGAACGTTATCCGCAAAGAGTGGATATGAGACAGATTATAAGGAACCAATCTATATTTATCTGCCAAAGAGTGCGGATGCACCACAGGTTGCAGTCAATTATGTGGAAGAACAGAAAAAGAGTGCTTCTATGTATGATTCATCCAAACTGGATGAGAGAGATCAATATTCCGTATTCTTCGGTGGAAATCATGCAATGATCGATATCCAGTCAACACAGACAGAAAAACGCAGACTTCTGGTGTTCAAAGATTCATATGCAAACTGTTTTCTTCCGCTTCTGGCTCCGTATTACCGGGAAATCGTTGTGATCGACCCTCGTTATTATACCGGTAAATTAAGTTCTGTGATGTCAGATAAACAGTTTGATGATGTGCTGTTCCTGTATAATGCCAATACATTCTTTGAAGACCGGATGCTGGCGGGGGTACTGGATGAGAATTAACAGGAGAAAAACATGGCAAATAAAATAGAAAAGCAGTTTCTGGACACGGAAAATAAAGGACCGGTCCGGCTGAACAAATATTTAAGTGAAGCTGGTGTATGTTCCAGAAGGGAAGCGGACAAACTGATAGCAGCCGGACAGGTGACGGTTGACGGTGTGCGTGCAGAGACCGGAATGAAGGTAGAGCCGTGGCAGGTTGTCCGGATTGGGAAAAAGCAGATATCCAGACAGGAAGAGATGATCGTGCTTGCGGTCAATAAGCCACGTGGAATTGTCTGTACTGAGGAAAGACGGGAGAGAGACAGTATTGTACGTTTTCTTAACTATCCGGTACGGATTACTTATGTAGGACGTCTGGATAAGGATTCGGAAGGGCTGCTTCTGATGACGAACAACGGCGACATTATCAACCGGATGATGCGTGCGGCAAATAAACATGAAAAAGAATATAAAGTTACAGTTGATAAGCCCGTGACAGATGAATTTCTCAAGGAGATGGCAGGCGGTGTCCCGATCCTGGATACTGTCACAAGACCATGCCAGGTAGAAAAGCTTGGAAAATATAAATTTAAGATCATTCTGACACAGGGACTCAACCGGCAGATCCGCCGGATGTGTGAGGCACTTGGCTACGAGGTAAAGGAGCTACGGAGAGTGCGGATCATGAA
>OOCW01002488.1_pt1 | contig 10278 bp, 8 predicted proteins | sample 1671201 | NCBI WGS metagenome assembly OOCW01 (sample SAMN06348132, study PRJEB24527) | human gut metagenome | biome: human gut; feature: ankylosing spondylitis patient; material: feces | host: Homo sapiens | place: China | collected 2015-10
GTCATATAACGTTTTGAAATAGAATCAAAGAGTTTAGCTGCTACGCCACCTTCTTTTAATCTAAATACATGGTCATAGCCATTACCATATTTTAAAACTTCATTATCTGCATGAATATCTTGTCCTATTGTCTTAGGTACTCTAAAATCGAATTCAGGCATATCGTCTACTGAAATCATTGTGCCTTTTGGAATAAGATTTTCATCTGTTTCAAAGATTTCATCACTGTTAATATATACTTCTTGATCTAAAATAGAACGTTTTGCATCTCCTGATAAGTTAAAGTATGCATGATTTGTAAGATTTACAATTGTATCTTTATCTGTTGTACCTTCATAATCGATTGTTACACTATTATCATTTTTAAGTGTATATGTCACTTTAACTTCTAAATTGCCTGGATAGCCTTCTTCTCCATCTGGACTTAAATAACTGCAAACTAATTTTGCACCTTCTGCATCAATAACTGCTTTGCAATCAAAGTTTCTATGGGCAAAAGTTACTTTACCACCATGTAATGTATTGCCATTATTATTTTTATAGAAATGATATGTTTCATTATTTATTGTAACTTGTCCATTCCAAATACGTCCTGCTGTGCGGCCAGGAACAGCTCCAAAATACCCCGGATGACTTTCATAAACTTCAAGATCCTGCCAGCCAAGAATAACATTTTCAAAATTGCCTTCTGCATCTGGTACAATGATTTTTGTAAGTGTTGCACCTAAACTAATTAGTTCAACTTGCATACCATTGTCATTTGTTAAGATATATTTTGTAATTACTCTTCCAGATTTAAAAGTCACTTTACTTTCTTGAATTTTCATCTCCCAATCCCCTTTTTCCTAGTATTTTATAATATTCTTATAATTACACTATAACAAAGTTTATCTTATTTGACTACAACTTTCTCTTACAATAAATTCAGTTGGAATCAATATCTTTTTAGAAATTTTTCGCCCACTATGCAAGCGTTCTTTTAAGGTTTCAAAAGCCGTTTCTGCCATAAATTCTGTATAGACTTTAACCGTTGTTAAAGCTGGTGTTAAAAACTGTGCTGTATAAATATCATCGAAGCCAATAATACTTATATCTTCACCTACAACTAATCCTTTTTCATTCACTGCTTTATAAGCACCTATTGCCATAGGGTCACTTGCCACAAAGAAGGCTGTTGGATACTTAGCCTTTTCTAAAGCTGCTTTCATTAAGGCATAGCCTACTTCTGGTTTAAATTCACCTTTTAATATAAACTGCTCTTTCTCTAATCCTTTCTCCTTCATAAATTCTAAGTAAGCATATTCCCTTTCATCTTCTATGCAGTTTTCTTGCCCACTAATATATTCTTCTCCACCAATATAACCTATAGATCTATGCCCTAATTCATATAAGTATCTTAAAGCTTTTAATGTGCCTCTTTTATAATCTGTTAATACACTATCATAGGTCTCTTCCTCTGGTGAAAAATCTATAAAGATGATTTCTTTACATAAGCTCTCTAAATAGCTTACTTCATTCATTCCAAACTTTCCAATTGCAACTACCCCATCAAAAACTTTACCTTGCATTTCCTTTTCATAGTTTGGTGTAATACGTCTAAACTCAATTTTTTCTTTATCACATAATTTTTCTACTGCAATACGAATTGCTAAATAATAAGGATCTCTTAGTTCTTCCTCTTCTGTGTACCATTGCGCAATCCCAAGGGTAATAGGTTTCTCTTTAGACTTTCTTTTACTATTTGGCACATATTGCAATGCTTCAGCAGTCTCAAAGATACGCTTTTTAGTGGCTTCTGCTACATTTAAACTCTCATCAAAATTAAGGACTCTAGAAACTGTTGCTATTGATACACCTGCCTGAGCTGCTACCTCCTTAATAGTTGCCATCTTCTCACTCCTTTTAGTAAAACATTTTTCTTGACTTATTTTAGTCTTATTATAATATACCAATAATCTTCTCGCAACTTTTTACTTTTATTTTACTAAAAACTATTGATTTATTTTACTAAAATTTTATAATAAAACTAAGAAAAGTTTTACTTATACATTTTTTTATTTTTAGGAGGATTTTATGAACGTATCAGAACTTCAAAACAAATTCAAAGAATTATTTAACGAATCAGCTACACATACATTTTTTGCTCCAGGACGTGTAAACCTTATTGGTGAGCATATTGATTACAATGGCGGACTTGTATTTCCTTGCGCCATTACTTTAGGTACATATGCACTTGTAAGCTTACGTGAAGATGAAAACTTCGCTGTTTACTCTGAAAACTTCAAAGAGCTTGGTATCATGAACATTTCAATGGATGATCTTGGGTACCGTAAAGAAGATAATTGGACAAACTATTTAAAAGCTGTTTTAAAATTCCTTTTAGAATCTGGTCACGAAATTCCTCACGGCCTTAATATCCTTGTATATGGTAATATTCCAAATGGTTCAGGTCTTTCTTCTTCTGCTTCTTTAGAGATTTTAATAAGTAAAGTATTTAGTATGATTTATGATTTAGACCTTCAGCCAACTGAGATGGCCCTCTTAGGTAAAAAAGTTGAAAATGAATATATGGGTGTAAGCAGCGGTATTATGGATCAATTTGCTATTGCACTTGGTAAAGAAAATAGTGCACTTCTCTTAAACTGTAGTACACAAGCGTTTAAACATATTCCATTTGTATTAGATGGTTATCAAATCGTCATTATGAATACTAATAAACGCCGCGAACTTGCCGACTCTAAATATAATGAACGTTTTAATGAATGTATACAGTCTCTTGCTATTCTTAAAGAAACTTACCCACAAATAAATGCCATTTGTGACTTAGGTGAAAAAGAGCTTGAAACACTTGATAAGGTCATTACTGACCCTATTCTTTATAAACGTACAAAACATGCTATTTCTGAAAATTTACGTGTTATTGCAGCTACAAAAGCACTTGAAAATAATGACCTTGTAACATTTGGTAAACTTTTAAACGGTTCTCATACTTCTCTTAGAGATGATTATGAAGTAACAGGTAAAGAACTTGATACACTTGTAGAATCTGCTCTTGCTGAAGAAGGTACACTAGGCGCACGTATGACTGGTGCTGGATTTGGTGGTTGTGCGATTGCTATTGTAAAAACTGAAAATGTAGATGAATTTATGATAAATGTAGGTGCTAAATATAAAGAAGCAATTGGCTATGACGCAACATTCTATATTGCTTCTATTGGTAATGGCCCTTGTGAACTTTAATAATAAAACTTTGTCTTAATAAAATTTTTATTTTAATAAAGGAGATTATAAATATGAAAATTTTAGTTGTTGGTGGTGCTGGCTATATCGGTTCTCATGCCGTTAAACAACTTCTTGAAAAAAACATTGAAGTTGTAGTTGTTGATAATCTTGCAACAGGACATATTGAAAGTATTCCTGAAAATGTACCTTTTTATCAGGTAGATATTCGTCATAAGGATGAACTTAAAGCTGTATTTGAAAAGGAAAAAGTAGACGGTGTAATTCATTTTGCAGCCAACTCACTTGTTGGGGAATCTATGACTAATCCACTTAAATACTACAATAATAACGTATGTGGTACAGAAATTCTTCTTGAAGTGCTTGTAGAAGTCGGCATAAAATATATTGTTTTCTCTTCTACTGCTGCAACTTATGGAGATATTAAAACAATGCCTATTACAGAAGACATGTCAACTTGTCCTACAAATACATATGGTGAAACAAAACTTGCCATTGAAAAAATGCTTAAATGGACCTGTGCTGCACATGATCTTAACTATGTATGCCTTAGATACTTTAACGTAGCAGGTGCAGATGCAAGCGGAACAATCGGTGAAGCTCATACAACTGAAACTCACCTGATTCCACTTATTCTTCAGGTTCCTCTTGGACAAAGAGAATTTATCACTGTATTTGGAAATGATTATCCTACAGATGATGGCACTTGCATTAGAGATTATATCCATGTGACAGATTTAGTAGATGCACATATTCTTGCTTTAAACTACTTAATGAATGGCGGCGAAAGCAATATCTTCAACTTAGGTAGTAATACAGGTTATTCTGTACTTGAAATGATTGAAGCAGCTAGAGAAGTAACTAATCATCCAATCCCTCTTAAAATGGGTGAGCGCCGTAGTGGCGATCCTGCCCTTCTCATTGCTTCTTCTCAAAAAGCGAAAGATACACTTGGCTGGGAACCTCAATTTACAGATATTAAAGCAATCATTGCTTCAGCTTGGAAATGGCATAATTCACATCCAAATGGTTATAAAGGAGTTTAGTTATGAATCGTTTATATACACTTATTGACACCCTCATTGCCCATGGTATTCAAAATGAACTTATTACAAAACGTGATGAAATCTATGTACGTAATCGTTTACTTGCTGCTTTTAAAGCACCTGAATATGAAAAAACAAATGAAGTATGTGATTTAGATTTATATGAAACATTAGATGCCCTTACTACTCTTGCAGTTTCAGAAGGATTGGTAGAAGATAGCGTGGCTGAAAAAGATATTTTCACAAGTAACTTAATGAATTACTTCTTACCAGTACCTTCTATGATAGAAGATAAATTCTGGTTGCTTTATGAAAAAGATCCTAAGCTTGCGACAAACTACTTCTATCATTTAAGCCAAAATGTAAACTACGTGAAAATGAGCCGTATCGCAAAAAACGTACAATTTAAATCAGTCTCTCCTTATGGGGATATTGATATTACAATTAATCTTTCAAAACCAGAAAAAGATCCTAAAGAAATTGCACGTCTTAAAACAGCACCTCCTAATAAATATCCTTCTTGCCTACTTTGCATCGAAAATGAAGGATATAACGGCACACTTAGTTTACCTGACCGTGCAAATCACCGTACAATTGCTGTAGCACTTAATAATCGTAATTGGAGACTTCAATATTCTCCATATCTCTACTACAATGAACACTGCATTTTCTTATCTGAAACACATGAACCTATGCATATTAGCAAAGATAGCTTTTACACTTTATTATCTTTTGTAAAACTATTCCCACACTACTTCATTGGTTCAAATGCAGACTTACCAATCGTAGGTGGCTCTATTTTATCTCATGAGCACTATCAAGGTGGCTGTTATGAATTCCCTCTACACCGTGCAAAATCTTTATATGCATTTAAAATAGAGCAATATCCTACAGTAAGCTGCAATGTCCTTAACTGGCCAATGTCTACTATTGAGCTTACTGCTGATCACTTAGATGATGTAGCTGAATGTGCAAACTACATATTTGAAACATGGCAAACTTATAGCGATGAAGCTGCTGATATTTTAGCCTTTACAGGCGATACACCTCATAATACAGTCACACCAGTTGCTAAAATGAAAGATGGTAAATTCTCTATGCTCGTTGTGCTTCGTAATAATCGTACAACCAAGGAGCATCCTCTTGGCATCTTCCATCCACATGCAGATGTACAACATGTCAAAAAAGAAAATATTGGACTAATTGAAGTAATGGGACTTGCTATTTTACCAGGTCGCTTACTTCATGAACTTGAAACAATCAAAGCTTATATTGGGGGCGATGAAACTGCCAAAGTGGCAGACTATCACCTTCCATGGGCCCAGGAGCTTAAAGCGTCTTACCAAGGCGGCGATCTTACAACTTATGTGCAAGATGCACTTGGCAAAAAGTTCACTCGCGTCTTAGAAGATGCTGGTGTATTCAAACTTACAGAGGAAGGCATTAATCACTTTAAAGCCTTTACAAACTCACTTTAACAAATTAAGCTCCGCTTAATTTAAAAAACAAAAAAGGATGTCCTTGCCTAGACATCCTTTTTTGTTTAGCCGAATATACCTAATCCTACTGTTACGATACCAAGAATTAAAGTATAAATAGCAAAAATCTTATATTTATCGGTTTTTACAAGGTAATCTATCATTTTAATAGAAAGGAAACCTACAACTGCTGCTACAACGAAGCCTACAAGCATTGGTACAATCTCTACTGTTGCCCCTACTTCTAAAGCATCTTTAATTTCTACAAGACTTCCTGCAAAGATAGCTGGAATACCTAAGATAAATGAAAACTGTACAGCAAACTGTTTTGAGAACCCTCTAATTAATGAACTCCCAATTGTTGAACCTGATCTAGATACACCTGGAAGTAATGCAATAGATTGGAATAATCCAATGAATAATGCATCTTTGTAAGTCATCTCATGAGTTCCTTTCGTTCCATTATCTTTACGGTCTGAGATAAATAAAACGGCTGATGTAAATAGGAAGCAACATCCTAAGAAAATTAAACTTCCTGCTTGAACAATGCCATCATAAATAGATTTAAATGGGTAAATGATAGCAAGTGGAATACTTGCCACGATATACATCATAATCATTTTACGTTCATCATTCATATTTTTTAAACTGAACTTTAATGTAAAGATATCACCTAACATACGAAAGGCTTCTTGAATAAGTTTCCAAATTGTTTCATGGAAAGCAATAAATACAGCAACTAATGTTCCTAAATGTAAAAGTGCCATTACGAATGTGGCTGCTGAACCTTCCATATTAGGAGAAAAGTGCTGGAATAAGGCAATATGCCCTGAACTTGAAACAGGTAAAAATTCTGTAATACCTTGAATAATACCTTGTACAATGGCTTCTAAAATTGTCATATGTACAACTCCCATCTTTATAGTTTATATAATGTATTAGATTTTTGACCAAATACTTTCCTATTATACAACTTATTGCATTATAAAACTATAAAGATTTTATTTTTTAATCTAATTTTCATCTTTCTATACTTCAGTAGGTGCAAAACGGATACGAATTTCTGGTAACTTTTCTACTTTTGTATAGTAATTTTCTAACCAATCTTCACCTTGACTAGGGTCATTTTCACCTGTAGCTGGTGGTGCAAAAATTTTAAGTGTTAAATCTGCTTCACCTGCTAATGGCTTTTCAAAGAAGGCAGACATTAAATCAATTGTTTTAGCTTGTGGTGATTTATAGAACCATTTACCATTCAGCTCCATCATATAGTTTTCTTCCCCTTCAAAAGTAACTTCACAGAAAGTAGGATTTTTTTCAAAATGAAGAGGTATAGCAAGTCCAGTGGAATCTTCTGCACCACCCCAACGAAGTGTTATTGGTAAGCTTGCTTCTTCGCCCCACGTCATTTCTGGCATGAAGTAATCTTCATGAATCATCTCTTTATACATTTTAAAAATAGGTTGTTCAATTCCCACTTCACTATTATTAGGATCTTCTATTTCAAGTCCAAGACGCCCCCTATCTCTAAATTGATACATTGTAAAGCCTGTAAACCATGTGGCATTTTCTTCTCTAATGCGGTCTAAAAAGTCTCTTACCATAGTGGCTTGTTCATAAGGCCCTGTTACATCGCCATCTGCATTAAGCTCTGCCATAACCATCGGTTTAGCTATACCACCATTAAGTTCTTTATAACGCTCAAATGTAGCTTTTGTAAGAGCATATGTATTGGCATTTTTATAGCGAGCATGGCTTGTACCACCTGTTTCTGCTATATCATATGGCCATCCCCAGTGAAGCGCTAAATATTTATCTACAGCCCATACATCTGCTGCTAATATAGTCTGCTTAAATTCATCTTCTTTTTCAAGTGTTTTACTTTCTAAGTTTTGGATATCAGCGCCGCAAATAACCGTTTTTACATTAGGTGCATATTCTTTAATAATGTTATGAAATCTTACAAAGAAATCAGCTACTTCTTGATAGCTATAGCGCTTATTATGTGTAAACCAGTTTCCTGTGGCTTCATGATTAATACGAAGGAACATGCGTCCAAATGTACGTAGTTCTTTGGCAACTGCTATTAAATATTCATCACTTAAACCGCAATCTATAGTTAATGTTAAGTTAACATCTTGTCCATGACGACGAATATCTCTCATATATGTAAAAGGTTCATCATTTAAAGTGCCACCAAGTCCACCTTTATAAGTAAAGTAATCATCATATGGGTAGTCCCAAGCAAACTTTACATCTGGATTTGCATGTACCACACTAGCACGTCCTGGCCATCCCTTATCCATTGGATAGTAGCAATACATTAAACTAATAGCACGGTGAGGACGCCCCATCTTATGCAAAATATAATCTTGATTAACATATTCCCCTCTTTCGCTACCATCTCCTAAATCTACTGCACATTTTGCTTTTCCCATATGTAAATTATAAATTTTATTCATACTCTCCTCCTAAAAATTTTATCTTCCTGCATAAACTATTTTTATTATAATCCACTAACCCCTTTATGATAATCTAACAATCTAGACATCATTCTCCCTAATTTTTATACATTTTATAGCCATTAGTGACTCATTTATATCTACATCGCTCTATTCATAAAAATAGGAGTAACGTTATCAACTTTTAAATAACGATTACTCCTTATACTATCTAATATTCTATTTCTGCCATACTGTCTTATTTACAATATGTGTATAGCTTTGAATCAGCCTTACTACCTTAGCTGAAACATTTGTATCTTCATAATCCCATGGCAGTACTTTTCCTTCTTTATTAACTTGCATACTTACAGCTACACCTATGGCTTCTAATATATCTTTTTCTGTAATACCGCCTATCACAACTGTGCCACTGTCTAAAACCTCTGGCCTTTCTGTAGAAGTACGTATAAGTACACCTGGAAAGTCTAGCATAGCACTTTCTTCTGATAAGGTACCACTATCTGATAAAACGCAATAACTATTAGTCTGTAATTTAATATAGTCAATAAATCCAAATGGCTTCAAGCTTTGTACTAATGGATGAAATTTAAAGCCTCTTTGAACAATAAATTTCTTACTTCTAGGGTGGATTGAATAAATCACTGGCATTTGGTATTTCTCAGCAATGCCATTAATGGCATTCATTAAAGACATAAAGTTTCGCTCAATATCAATATTTTCTTCACGGTGGGCGGATACCAAAATATAATTATTAGCTTTTAATCCTAATCTTTCTAGTACATCACTCTTCGTAAACTTCTCCTCATGAGCTCTAAGAACTTCTCTCATAGGCGAACCTGTTACAAAAATCGTTTTGCCATCTATACCTTCGCTTAATAAATAGCGCCTTGCATGTTGTGTATAAGGCAAATTAATATCTGAAATATGGTCTACTATTTTACGATTAATCATTTCAGACACATTCCAGTCCCAGCACCTATTACCTGCTTCCATATGAAAAATAGGTATCTTAAGCCTTTTAGCTGAAATAGCAGCTAATGCTGAATTGGTATCCCCTAATAATAATACAGCTTCTGGTTTTACCTTTTGCAAAATAGCATAGGACTTGGCAATAATATTTCCCATGGTTTCTCCCAAATCTTTTCCTACACTATCTAAGTAATAATCTGGGGCACGCAGTTCCAAATCCTTAAAGAAAACTTCATTTAGTGTATAATCCCAATTTTGCCCTGTATGCACTAAGGTATGGTCAAAATATTTATCACAGGCTTTAATGGTCTCTGAAAGTCTAATAATTTCAGGTCTCGTACCTATAATTGTCATTACTTTAAGCTTCTTCATGTTCAACCTCCTCATAATAAGTATCTGGATGATTTGGGTCAAAACATTCATTACACCACATAAATGTAATTAAGTCTTCTTCTCCTTCATTGCTAATACTATGCGTATAGCCAACTGGAATATCTATAACTTCTAACTTTTCTCCACTAACATGATAAGTAATTACTTTATCCGTTCCTATTTTTCTAAACTTAATACATCCCTTACCATATGCTACAAGGAATTTTTCAACCTTCGTATGGTGCCAATGATTCCCCTTAGTAATACCTGGCTTTGCTACATTTACAGAAAACTGGCCTTTTTCTAATGTCTTAATAATTTCTGTGAAGCTGCCTCTTTGATCCGTATGCATGACTAATGGGTATTTAAATGCTTCTTCTGGTAAATAACTTGTATAGGTGCTATATAATACTTTACTAAAATCATCACTCACCTTAGGCACATCTAAATTAGTCCTACTTGCTTTAAAAGCATATAAAAGACTTGTAATTTCCCCTAGAGTAGCTGTATATACTTTAGGCACCTTGTAATAACACTTTTCATAAGCTACATTTTTATTTTCTATAGCACCTATAATTTCCTCTACAACGTCATCAATATATACAAGCTGTAAACTAATATTCGGATCTAAGAGGCAGCTACACAGAAATTATAAAGACATTAGAAAAAGGCCAGTTTTCTGTAAATGTAGCAAAGCCAGGTATTACT
>OOCW01002494.1_pt1 | contig 10249 bp, 8 predicted proteins | sample 1671201 | NCBI WGS metagenome assembly OOCW01 (sample SAMN06348132, study PRJEB24527) | human gut metagenome | biome: human gut; feature: ankylosing spondylitis patient; material: feces | host: Homo sapiens | place: China | collected 2015-10
ATCTATGCATTTCTGCATTAACTCCTTTTGGTACGAAAGCAAGTTGTTCTACTCTAATACCATTTCTTTCACCTGTAAACATTGAGTAACCAAGACCATGTCTACATTCATAGAAAGAAAGTTCTTTCTTCACTGGTTTCCATGTATGTGACCATACGTCTCCACCATCATTGATATAGAAATATCTGCCTCCATTATCAATAGGTACACTATTGTATCTAAAACGAGTGATTCTTCTAAGTCTTGCATCTTTATAGAATGTATAACCACCACTTGTATTAGATATTAAACCAAAAAACTCTTCACTTCCTAAATAGTTAATCCAAGGGTAAGGTGTCTGAGGTGTAGTAATGACGTATTCACGTCTGTTATCATCAAAGTAACCAAATTTCATAGACTTTTTATCTCCTTCATTAATGATTTTTTAAATTATATAAGTCTATTTTATTTTCTTAAGTGAATAAAGTAAATAGAAAAAATTGCATTTTTGATGGATAATTTTACACGCTTACTTCTAATATATCTAATTTTGTATACTTCCCAAAAATTGAATAATTACAATTATTCTGCCAACCCATTAAGGATTTGTAGAGATTTGTCATTTTAAAATAATTTTCTGTATAAGCTAATCTAAAACTGCCTTCTAATTGTCCTGCGAATAAATTCTTCGCATTGTAGTCTCCAAATATATTTACAAAGCCTATGGCTAAAATTTCTATCAAATCATGCCCACAACATATTTGCCACATTTCTTCTTCTCTTAAATCTAAGGCATTTATTTTATTAACCAGTGTGCTCACTTCTATGGCATTAATTTTACGTGAACGAATTAATACTTGCTTTACAAAGTTTTCAACATTTATCTCTAATGTATAGGGATCAATAAACAATTCAAACTCTAATAACGAAAAATTAAGTCCTAAATTTTCCTTAAGCGAACACCATCTGAGATATCCCATGACTGCTGCACTTTGAAGCAAAATCTGTTTGACTCTATTTTGCATACGCCCTTCAAATCTGGCATATTTGTTAATATTCACATACTCCTTGACAATATCCTCATATGCGGGTGAGTTTAATAACATACATTCTAAATCATGGGCATCTGTTAAATATAAATTAGGGATTTCTTCTTCTGTGTGCTCCATATGACTAAAGTCTGCATCTACAATGCCTACAATCCCTTCAATAGCTTCCTCATTGCATGCTGCAATACATGCTTTAACGTTTTGTTTACTATCTGCAATAATGATTTGACAACTTGATTCATCTACAAATTTACTATATAGGCGTAAGTCTGTAACACCCTCAACTACAATAAAGCTCTTACTTTTCTTTCCACTTCGTAACATCTTAAGTTTGGTAATCAACCGTGTAGCATTTAGGTATCCTTTCATCAGCACTCCTCCAAACCAGTTGTTAAATCCCATCTACCATTGATAATATCTGGTGAATGGGTTGCAATGATTAGTTTCACCCCCGTTAATGCTGCTATTTTCTCCATATCTTCTAAGAAACTTTGTTGCCAGGCAATATGCAAAGCTCAAAAATAAGTATCAGCTCATTTTGTTCTCCTGAAGAAAGTTTATCTGCCTTTAACTTCTCCTGATAAGGTACTTCAAAGACAAAGCCTTCCTCTTGACTTATGATCATCTTTTTATAAGTAAAGCGTTTATTAATGATTTCTCTCATAAGGCCTATACGTGGTGCTAATTCATCAAAAACACTTAATTTCTTCTGACTTTCTGCAATATATAACCTCAGTGTGCTTAAAATATACCAAGGCGTCTTTTCTGTCACTTCAGCTACTTCCATGTCTCCTTTTAATAGTAGGCCTATTTCTTCTAGCGCCTTACGCTTCTTTAGTAACATCTTAAGTTCATATTGAATGCGCTCATAAGTAAGTCCCTCCCTCTGGCTTACAACTTCCTCTATGAGTCTTTTAGGAAAGCTTCTATCTAACTCCTCATTAAGCTTTGCTGAACTAGCTAAAGCATTTTTCATTAAACTTCTCAGCTGCTCGGCATAACGTAGTACCGCTGGAATTTGCTCTTCTTTACTACTATTTTCTTGTAATAAACGATTGGCACGAATCAGGTGAATAGGTATTTGCATACGTAAGCTTTTTAAACGTTCAATTAATTGTATTTCTACAGCCTGCTTAGCACCACCTGCTTCTCGAAAACAACAATAGCGTTTTTGACTGTCTCCATTTGAAATCATGTAAATAACTTCTTGAATCCCTTCTTCTTCACATTGCATAACTGTCACACTGGTGCCTTGATTAAATATAATTTGAAACTTCGTAAACGGTATTTGCAAGATTTCTTCTACGCGATAATACATAACATAATCTATGAGTTTTAAGAGTGTTGTTTTGCCATATCCATTAGGTGCGTGAATGATTTTAATGCATGCAGATTCATCAAATTTAATACTGTAATGATGAATCCCATATAGATTTTCAACCTTTACAACTGTAATCTGCACTTTATCTATCACACCTCTCTTACTTAGGTTTATTTTAAAAGCTCCTATACTTTATTTATATTCTCTTTTTTATATTTTCTTGACTAAAAATACCTTTTTAAATTGCTATATATAAAAAGAGCTATCCCGAAATGATAAGTCATTTCGTAGATAGCTCCTGCCTTATTTTTTATTCTTCTACAACTACAAGTGTGCTTGCAATAATATCATGTAAAGCTTGTTTTTTTGCTGTCCAACCAGCTATCATATAACCAATACATAAGATAAAGCCTGATAAAATCTTGCTAAAGTAACGTGCTGTTGCTCTGGCAAAGTTGATACGTCCACCGTCAATATCTGTTACTTTTAAATGTAATGCCATTTTACCAAGTGTAGCTTGATACTCTGAACTTTCCATATATGCAAAGTAAACCCATCCTATTAATGTATTTAATGTACTTAATACTTTAAAACCTATAATGCCACCAATCATGGCACCTATAATCCCTTCTACAACAGCTAATATAATGCCATCAATCATAACAGCTAAAAATCTTTTCCAAAATCCTGCATTCCTACTACCCATGTATACTGTTCCTCCATATGTATTATTTCCATACCCATAATTAATATCATTTGCAACGCCTGTACCTTGTCCAGATTTATTGGTTGTCTTTTCACCTAGGACATCTCCACATTGAGTGCAAAAAACAGCACTGTCTTCACACCATGTGCCACATTTTCTGCAGTACATAACATCCCCCCTTTATTGCTATTGTATGCCATATACTTGTATTTATTACAACTTGTACATTCATACAATACTATTTTATACTAGAACGCTATGTAGCTTCAATAAGCATTTTCAACCAATTGTAAATTAGGTGTCACAAAATAGGTCCGCTGAGGTAGTGTGGGGGAGAGGATACTCCTTCCATAATTTATGAGAGGCTAAGCAAAGAGAATTAAAGCAACGGTCGAAACTCACTCACTGCGTTCGTTCAGACAATCGCCCTAAGAGCGCTTTAATTCTCTTCACTAAGCCTCTCAGAAAATTACCCCACAGGTATCCTCTCCCCCACACTACCTCAGCTTCTATTTGGACACCTGGGAAGCCGATAAAAGAAAAAGTTAATGTAATTATCTTGACAGTAAGTATAGACGTTGATGTACTTATACTATTAAGATACTTATATATGCTAAAGAGGGTGTCGCAAGGTTAATAATTTTGCGACACCCTCTTATAATAATGCGTCTATTAGAACTCAGCATTACCTGCTGTTCTTGGGAATGGAATAACGTCTCTGATATTTGTCATACCTGTTAAGTACATGATAAGTCTTTCGAATCCAAGACCAAATCCAGCGTGTCTTGTACCACCGAATCTTCTAAGGTCTAAGTACCACCAGTAATCTTCTTCTTTAAGACCAAGTTCTGCCATACGCGCAAGAAGAACGTCTGTTCTTTCTTCTCTTTGGCTACCACCAATAAGTTCTCCGATTCCTGGAACAAGAAGGTCCATAGCCGCTACAGTTTTTTGATCATCGTTAAGTCTCATGTAGAATGCTTTGATTTCTTTTGGATAATCTGTTACGAATACAGGTTTTTTGAAGTGTTCTTCTGATAAGTAACGTTCATGTTCTGTTTGAAGGTCACATCCCCAGAATACATCGTATTCGAATTTTTTACCACAGTTTTTAAGGATTTCAATAGCTTCTGTGTATGTTACACGACCGAAGTCAGATGTTGCAACAAGGTTTAATCTATCTAAGATACCTTTATCAACGAATTGGTTAAAGAATTGCATTTCTTCTTTTGCATTTTCAAGAACATAGTTAATAACGTATTTAACCATATCTTCTGCTAAACTCATATCATCTTGTAAATCAGCAAAAGCGATTTCTGGTTCGATCATCCAGAACTCAGCTGCGTGACGAGGTGTGTTTGAATTTTCAGCTCTGAATGTTGGCCCAAATGTATAAACATCTCTAAATGCCATAGCAAATGTTTCAGCTGAAAGTTGACCTGATACTGTAAGGTTAGCCATTTTACCGAAGAAATCTTCTTTGAAATCTACTTCACCTTGGTCATTTTTAGGAGGGTTAGCTGGGTCTAAAGTTGTTACTCTAAACATTTCCCCTGCACCTTCACAGTCACTTGCTGTAATAAGTGGTGTATGTGCGTATACGAAGTTTCTTTCTTGGAAGAATTTGTGGATTGCATATGCAGCTAAAGAACGTACTCTAAATACAGCACCAAATGTATTTGTTCTTGGTCTAAGGTATGCAATTTGTCTTAAGTACTCGAATGAGTGTCTTTTCTTTTGAAGTGGATATTCTGGTGGACAGTCTCCTTCAACTACGATTTTAGTAGCTTTAAGTTCAAAAGGTTGTTTTTGGTTTGGAGTAAGTACTAAGTTACCTTCTACGATAATAGCAGCTCCTACACCTAATTTAGCAATTTCTTTGAAGTTGTCTAAGTGTTCTTCTTCAAATACTACTTGTAATGATTTAAAGAATGTTCCATCATTTAACTCAATGAAACCAAATGTTTTTGAATCTCTAACTGTTCTTACCCAACCAGCTACAGTCATCATACCTTCTGTAGCACCTTGCTGATAAAGACTTCTAATAGATGTTGTTTTCATGTCTTATCTCTCCTTAAAATTAAAACTCTTCTACTCTTATCACAAATCTACTCCTAGATTATATGAACAAAGAAAGTGTTTGCACTCTAAAATATAATTATAAACTTTGATATTAAAAAAAGCTTCGTCCCTTCTACAATAGAAGGGACGAAGCTTTAAACTCCGCGTTACCACCCTAGTTAACCACCTATGGTGATTCACCTCATATAAGATATATCGGTCTTCCCCGGCTAAGCCTACTGACGCTATACGCTTTCGGTTAGCAACTCCAAGAGGTTCTTCACAATGGCAATCTACTAGTCTCCCACCAACCGCTAGCTCTCTGAAAGATTTACACCATTGCTACTTGTCTTTTCATCGTTTATAACTATATTTAACTGCTTAACATTATATGGATTTTAAAGCTTTTTGTCAAGCCTACATACAATGCAGCTAAACTTAAAGACTCTTACAATTTGAAATATTATTTTCCCTCACGCTGACGCATTACTTCATATAAACAAATAGATGTGGCCACAGAAGCATTTAAAGATTCGCAGCCTCCTGGCATAGGAATAATAATATGTTTTTCTACTGCTTTTTTCACTTCATCTGAAATCCCATTACCTTCATTTCCAATGATCAGTGCTACGCCGCCTTCAAACTTTGTGTCATAAATAGACTTTGCCGTATCACTTAAATGTGTGGCATAAGTTGTTATATGGGCTTTATTTAACGCTGCCATATATTCTGAGATTTCATAATCCATCACAACTGGTACATGGAAAAGTGAACTCATTGTAGAACGCACCACCTTTGGACTATATAAATCTACAGTGCCTTTTGTTAAAAATACCCCATCCACATTGAAAGCATGGGCTGTGCGAATAATTGTTCCTAAGTTTCCTGGGTCTTGTAAGTTCTCAAGTACAAGATAAAAGCCATCTGCTTTCATCTCTATGTTTTCTAAAGGATTTTCTGGCATCTTTACAACAGCCATAGCCCCTTGAGGTGATTGTGTTTCACTAATCGCTTTGAAAATCTCCTCTGTTACTATAATCCACTTTCTAGATTCAAGATTTTTAATCTCATCTGCTGTGATACCTGGTGTTGTAATATAGTGCATCACTTCTACTGAAGCTGGAATCTCATTGACTGCACGAATTCCTTCTACCACAAATAATCCTTGTTTCTTGCGGGCACTTTTCTTTTTTTGTAATTGCACAATGTTTTTAATGAGTGCATTTTGCATACTTGTAATATTAGTCATGTCTCTTTGCTTCTAACTCCTGTAATGCTTTATTTGTTCCTACCACAACAAGTCTGTCTCCCTTACTGAGGGCATAGTCTGCTGCTGGTGAAACATGTATTTCTTCATTACGTTCTACGGCAATGATATTAATGCCATGTTTTGAACGTACATCTAATTCTAAGATTGTGTGGCCTGCCCATTCTGGTAAAATCGCCACTTCCATAATACTATAATCCTTTGAAAGCTCAATATAGTCAATGATATTCCCAGAAATAAGATTAGCCGCAATTCTTCTTCCCATTTCATGCTCTGGTAAAATAATACGGTCTGCACCGACTTTTTGTAAAATACGCTGATGAATCTCAGTACTTGCCTTGGCCACAACATAAGGCACGCCAATTTCTTTTAAAAGCATGGTCAGCATAATACTTGATTGCATATCCTTCCCAATAGCTACAATAGCTACATCGAAGTTACGAATCCCAAGTTCTTTTAAAACATCTGGATCTGTTGCTTCTGCTTTTACTGCATTCGTAACAAAAGGGGCAATCTCCTGTACTAACTCTTCTTTTTCATCCACTACCATGACTTCGTAACCAGATTCAGAGAGTGCTAATGCGACACTACGCCCAAATCTACCTGCACCAAATACAACATATTGTTTCACGCTCATCTAATCTCCTCCTCTATCCAACCATAATCTTTTCTTCTGGATATTGTATAATTGTTTTATTTTTATCTTGTTTAATCATCAGTGCCACTGCAATTGTGACTGGTCCTAAACGTCCAATAAACATGGCAATAATAATAATAATCTTACCAATGAGACTCAGTTTTGCTGTAATTCCCACTGTAATCCCTACTGTGGCTGTAGCTGAAACTACTTCATAAAGAAGATCTAAGAAATTAAGGTCTTCTGTAAAAGTTAAAATAATTAGCATAGACACAATCACACCTATGGCAATCATAATAATGGCTAAGGCACGTCTAATAATGTCTTTTGGAATTCTACGTTTAAAAATAATCGTTTCATCTAATCCCTTTAAAGTAGAAAGTGTACATAAAATAAGTACACCCATTGTTACCGTTTTAATCCCACCTGCTGTGCCCGCTGGCGAACCACCTATAAACATGAGTAAAATCGTCATCAGCTTAGATGCATCTGTCATTTCACCTAATGGCAATGTATTAAATCCTGCTGTACGAGTTGTAACAGATTGGAACATGGCTGTATAAAGCTTCTCTTTGAAAGATAGGCCGCCAAATGTAGCTGGATTATTAAGCTCTGCAAAAAAGAAGAATACAAAACCACCCAATAATAAGGCCACTGTAATAATCCATACTAATCTACTATGGACACTCATCTTATGAAAAGCACGTTTCCATGACATGTGTTCTTTTGCTTTCAATTTAAACATAATGGCATTATAAGTATCTACCCATACGGCAAATCCTAACCCCCCTATAATAATAAGGGCCATAAGGGTAAAATTAATTAAAGTATGTCCGCGATAAGCCGCCAAACCACCTTCTCCTAATATATCAAAGCCTGCATTACAAAATGCTGAGATAGAATGGAAGATTCCAAAGACAATTCCTTTTACAAATCCATACTCTGGAATAAAGGCAAGGGCAAGTAAAATAGCACCTATCCCCTCTACAAAAAATGTGCCTTTTACAACATATCTTGTAAATTTAACAATCCCAGCAGTTGTATTAAAATTAAAGGCCTCTTGCATAATCATACGATTACGTAATGTAATTTTACGACCTAATAAAATGAAAATCATACTTACTAAAGTCATAAATCCAAGGCCGCCCACTTGTATACAAAGTATAATAATAAACTTACCAAAAATAGACCAATGGGCCGTTGTATTCACCACTGTAAGCCCTGTTACACAAACTGCAGATGTAGCTGTAAATAAAGCCTGTATAAAAGGCGTGTGCACTCCTTCCTTGCTACTTATAGGTAACATCAACACCAGTGTTGCAAGCAAAATCACTAACATGAAACCCACAACAAGTACTTGAGATGGTCCTAAATACGTTGTAATCGCATTACATCGATGCTTCTTTAAAAATCTAAGATTTTCGTGCTGTTTCATCTTTTCTCTCCTTAAAAACCTTTGATAAACCCTATTGTATATGATTCATCGTAAAATTTCTAGCCTTTCCCACTGAGCTTCTTCATAATTAATAGGTATTTTTCACTAAAAAAAGGAGCCTTATCGGCTCCTTTAATCATCTATGACTTATACTAATAAGCTACTAACTTCGTACATGTACTCATCAATGTTTTTCTTCATTTGAAGCGCTTCATTGATATCGTAATCTACATATTCACCTTTAACGTAAGATACAACACGTTTAGCTTTACCTTCGCATAATAAATCTACTGCTTTAGCACCCATCATAGCCGCATGTACACGGTCAACAGCTGTTGGTGATCCACCTCTTTGAAGGTGTCCTAAGATAGTTGCACGAGTTTCGATACCAGTTACTTCTTCTACTTTTTTAGCAAGAGCTTCTGATCCACCGATACCTTCAGCAACGATAATCATGCAATGTTTTTTACCATTTTGTTTGTTTTCAAGAATAGTTTTGATGATTTCTTCATCAGATGGTCTTTCTTTTTCTGGGATAAGTACCATTTCAGCACCTGAACTGATTGCACACCATAATGCGATGTAACCAGCATTTCTACCCATTACTTCTACGATAGAACATCTTTGGTGAGATGTAGATGTATCACGGATTTTGTTGATTGCATCCATAGCTGTGTTAACAGCTGTATCAAAACCGATTGTATATTCTGTACAAGCGATATCAAGGTCAATTGTTCCTGGGATACCGATTGTGTTAATTCCTAAGTTAGCAAGTTTCTCTGCACCTTGGAATGAACCGTCTCCACCGATTACAACAAGTCCATCTATTCCGAACACCTTACACATTTCAGCACCACGAGCTTGTCCTTCTGGTTTGATGAATTCAAGACAACGTGCTGTTTGGAGGATTGTTCCACCTCTTTGAACGATATCAGATACGCTTCTTGGTGTTAATTCTACAACGTCACCTGAAAGTAAACCATTGTATCCTTTATTAATGCCCATTACTTTTAAGCCACGTGCTGTAGCTACACGAACAACTGAACGAATTGCTGCGTTCATACCTGGTGCGTCACCACCACTTGTTAAAACACCAATTGTTTTTACTTTATTACTCATGAAATAACCCCCTTATGGTTGTTTATTGATTTGCTAACTACTTTTTATCAACTGAACTATCTCAATTTTTTAAATTGAAATTCCACTTAACTCATCTAGCTATTATAGGCTCATCATGCCTATAACCAACTTTATTTTACTTAAAACAAGGCTAAATGGCAATAGTTTTTGACTATTTATTAACAATAATATTGTTTTCTCCAATTAAATCGGCTATTTCTCTAATTAGAGTATCACAAACTGTAACATTATACTTAGGTGGAAACGGTTTCCTTTCTCCATTTTCGACATTTTCCACAATTATTTTTGTGCTACCTGCATAATTTAAGAAGATATTTAGTAACCCATTACGTATTTCAGGTGTTCTTTGCCCCTCCTCTAAACGTAGTAAAATATGGGGTTCATCGCATCCAGGGTTTAGAATATTCTCTAAAGTTGTTAAATCATCGACAAGGATTACTGCATTTGTTTCTTCCTTGATAGACACACGTCCTTTGACGATGAACACACGTTCTTCATTAATCCTTGCAAATTTTTCATATAAGTTTGGGAATACGATAACTTCCATAGTACCCACTGTATCTTCTAATGTTAAAAAGGCCATTTTTTTATTCATCTTAGTGAAAATGACTTTTTTCTCCACTAAAATACCACCTACTATAGCAGCCTGTCCAT
>OOCW01002495.1_pt1 | contig 10244 bp, 8 predicted proteins | sample 1671201 | NCBI WGS metagenome assembly OOCW01 (sample SAMN06348132, study PRJEB24527) | human gut metagenome | biome: human gut; feature: ankylosing spondylitis patient; material: feces | host: Homo sapiens | place: China | collected 2015-10
ATAACTCCAGATTGTTTAAGGACCGCATGGGCTCCCAGCTGAGCTATAGGCCCATGATGATGACGCTGATAGTGTACCGCGTTTTGGAGCGTTTGTCAAGCAATTTCGGAGAGCGCGAGCGAGGACTTACAAGCGGCCGAGCTGCCAGAAAGCTACGGCGCTGGCGGCGGCTACGTTGAGGGAATCTACCCCGTGGGACATAGGAATCTTTACGGTGTAATCGCAGGCGGCGATGGTACTATTGGCCAGCCCATCGCCCTCGGTGCCCAGCACGATGGCAAGCTTTGGCTCGGCGGCAAGGGCGGCATCGTCGATGCTGACCGAGCGGTCGCTCAGTGCCATGGCAGCGGTCTTGAAGCCCAGCGCGTGGAGCTGGGCACTGCCGTTTTCCGGCCAGTCGGCAGGACAGGTGCCGATCTGCGCCCACGGCACCTGAAACACGGTGCCCATGCTTACCCGCACCGCGCGGCGGCACAGCGGGTCGCAGCAGGAGGGGGTGACGAGCACGGCATCCATGTTCAGCGCGGCAGCGCTGCGGAAGATAGCGCCTACGTTGGTAGAATCCACGATGCCCTCCAGCACAGCCACCCGGCGGGCATGGGCGCAAACCTGCTCCACCGTGCGGGGCGCAGGACGGCGGAAGGCGCACAGCACACCCCGGGTCAGCGCAAAGCCGGTAAGCTGTGCCAGCAGCTCCCGGTCAGCGGTATACACCGGCACATCGCCGCAGCGGGTCAAAATCTCCTGTGCCGGGCCGGTGATCTGCTTGCGCTCCATCAGCAGGGAAAGGGGCTGGTATCCGGCGTCCAGCGCCCGGGCGATCACCTTGGGGCTTTCGGCGATAAAGATGCCCTTTTCCGGCTCCAGTCGGTTGCGCAGCTGCGCCTGCGTGAGCCGAGCGTAGATGTCCAGCTCCGGGGCGGTAAGGTCGGTGATCTCATGAATGACAGGCATGGAAAGGCTCCTTTGAAATGAAGTTTTTTCTATTGTAGCACAAGCCGGGCCGGAATGCAAAATCCCTGCTGCACACAGAGCACAGCAGGGATTTGAATGCGGAATAGTTTACTCAGAGCGCAGCGCTTTGACAGGGTTGCTCTTTGCGGCGCTGCGGGCGGGGATCAGGCCGCCCAGCATGGTAAGCAGAGTGGCCAGAACGATCAGGATCAGCGCGGCCTGCGGCGGCAGCGAGGCTACCACGTTCACATCGCCCGCGATGTGGTGGATGAGCATATTGCCGGGGATGAGCAGCAGCAGGCAGAGCACCACGCCCATCACGCCGGAACACAGGCCGATGATAAAGGTCTCGGCGTTGAACACCTGAGAGACGTTGTGCTTGGAGGCGCCGATGGCGCGCAGAATGCCGATCTCCTTGCGGCGCTCCAGCACGCTGATATAGGTGATGACGCCGATCATGATGGAGGACACCACCAGCGAGATAGCCACAAAGGCCACCAGCACATTGCTGACCATGCCCACGATTTCGGTGACCGAGTTCATCAGGGTGCCCACCATATCGGTATAGTGGATCACCTTACCCTCTTCGCCCTGCTGCCGCATGGAGGCGTTGTAGGCGTCCAGCTCGTTCACCACCTGCGCCTTGGTATCAAAGCTGTTGGGGTAGATATAGATGGCATCGGGCTTTGCGTAGTCCACATAGCCGATGTCGTCCAAAATCTTTTCGTAGCTGGAAGCGGAGGAAAGCAGGGTACTTTTGATCATCTCGGTCAGGTCGGAGCCGGTCATGTTGATCTGAATGGCCTGCTGGAACACAGCGGGGTCGATCTTGAGTGCGCTTTCCACCTGCGTGCTCAGCTGCGCAATATTGCTCTGGATGGCCTGCGCGATCTTCTGCTCCAGCTGCCCGGCCAGCTTCTGGATGGCGGGACCCATCTGCTCCTGCAAAGCGGCGGTGAGCTGGGTCTGCAGCGCCTCGCCCAGCTGGACGGAGTAGGTCTCCATTACGGTCTGCAGATTCTGCTGGAGGGTATCGGCAAACTGCTCCTCCAGCCCGGAGGTGTCCAGCAGGTCACCCATGGATTCGTTCAGCAGCGTCTGGAAGGCCTCGGTCTGCATATAGGAGGAAAAACCGATCTTATCCAGATTCAGCAGGCCGTTGCTGATGAGATAGCGTTTGTAGCCGTTCATGATCTTTTTCATCAGTGTCTGTAAGCCGTCCTGAGAGATATTCAACTCTATGCCGTCGAACAGCTCGCCCATGTCCATCTCCATGTCCGGCAGCGGCAGCCCGCTGAGGTCCAGCTTGAAGCTGGAAGGGTCGATGAGGGTGGCAAGATCGAAGGAATCATCGGTCAGGTCGAATGCGCCGTCCAGATCAAAGTGCAGGGCGCTGGTGTCGAACTGGAAAGCGTCCTTGAGGGCGTCCGTGTCCACCGAGAACAGAGAGGCGATATCCAGCATGCTGTTGCCGGCAGCATCGAAGGGCTCGCCGGTCAGCACGTTGATGTCCGGGTCTGCCAGCTGCTGGCGCACGATCTCGCTGTTGGCCGCCTGATCAATGACGTAATAAGTCAGATCGTGCAGGTAGTCCAGACCGCTGTGCAGGATAGTGGAGGTGGCGTCTGCCTTGGGCTGCACGATGCCGACAATGGTCAGCTCCTCGCTGTCGGCCACCAGCTGCTGCATGTAAGCTTCATCATTCAGCTTGCTCAGCCAGATATTGTGCTCAGTGTCGTAGACATAGCAGTCGGCCTTGTTGACAAGCTTGAAGGTCATGCCCAGAAAATCGTCATAGGTATAGGTGCCGTAGTCCGTGGGCAGATCGATCTTCTGGTTCTGCGCATACTGCTGTAAGATCTTGTCCAGCTCGGCCTGATCCCGCAGACCCATGGCGTACAGCGCATAGTCCGAAACGCTACCGTCCGCGTTCAGGGTCAGCACCAGCTCGTTGTACTTTTCCGGCCAGCGGCCAGCCTTGACATCGTATTGATCCTCGTACAGGGCGGGGGTCTCGGCCATTTCGCAGAACACATAGGGGCTGGCCATGGAGGTCATAAGGCTGGTCACCGAGGTGTTCTCACTGGCGATATCGGAAAAGGTGGTGTCCGGGTTCAGCTTCTGCACGGTGCCGTCCGGGTTCTGGCGGTAGATCAGCGGATCAGGGGTGTAGGTGTATTCCACCGTGGCGTTGTCCCGGATGGTACAGGCGTCACTGTCCAGATATGCCTTCAGCGAGCGCAGATCGTTGCTGGCAGCGCCGATGTTCAGTTGAGACAGCAGCTGTCTCACCGTGACCATGCCCTCCGGCGCGGAGGAGGAGCCGGACGAGACGCTGGTGTAGGTGTCCGGGTCCATCATGCTGGCCAGATCTACGCCGGTGCCGCTGATCTGCAGCGGGTAGGCGGCCAGCGTGGATTTTTCCATGTTGCTGATATAGCGGCTCACACCGTTGGAAAGGGAAAGGATCAACGCAATGCCGATGATACCGATGGAACCGGCAAAGGCGGTGAGCAGGGTGCGTGCCTTTTTGGTGAGCAGATTGTTGAAGCTGAGGGAAAGGGAGGTGAGCAGGGACATGGAGGAGTGCCCCATGTTCCGGTGCACGGGGGCAACGGCAGCAGCCTCGTCCTCGGGTTCGTAGGGCATGGTGTCGGAGCGGATCACGCCGTCCTTCAGCTTTACGATGCGGGTGGCGTAGCGCTCGGCAAGCTCCGGGTTGTGGGTGACCATGACCACCAGACGGTCCCGCGCCACTTCCTTGAGCAGTTCCATCACCTGAATGCTGGTCTCGCTGTCCAGTGCGCCGGTGGGCTCATCGGCCAGCAGGATGTCGGGGTTGTTCACCAGCGCACGGGCAATGGCTACGCGCTGCATCTGCCCGCCGGACATCTCGCCGGGGTGCTTGTGCAGCTGGTTGCCCAGCCCTACCTGCTCCAGCGCAGCGGCGGCACGGCGGCGGCGCTCGGCCTTGGAAACGCCTGAGATGGTCAGTGCCAGCTCTACGTTGCCCAGCACGGTCTGGTGGGGGATCAGGTTATAACTCTGGAACACAAAGCCGATGGTGTGGTTCCGGTAGGAGTCCCAGTCGCGGTCGGTGTATTTTTTTGTGGAGATGCCGTTGATGACCAGATCGCCGCTGTCGTAGCGATCCAGACCGCCGATGATGTTCAGCAGGGTGGTCTTGCCGGAGCCGCTGGGGCCAAGAATGGCCACAAATTCGTTGTCCCGCAGGTTCAGACTGACGTTGTTCAGTGCGTGCTGCACCAGCTCGCCGGTCTTATATTCTTTGTTGATCTGTTTGAGCTTGAGCATAAATGTGCCTTTCCGGTACTGCGCCGCCGGGCGCTGCTGCCTGTGGTTTGAAATTCGGAAATGTTTGCAGACAATATCTAATTTAGTTTAGCAAATAAAAATGAAGAAACCGTGAAATTATTCCGTAGGAATGCTGAAGCTGCGGCACTTTTGCGCCCGGGCAGCGGTTTTGCCGAAAGGACGTGGCAAAAAAGAAAAGCGGAAAAAGATACCGGTTGAATTTACAGGCTGAACGTGATATTCTAAAGCTGACAGACAGGCTGCGCCGGAAAAAACGGCGTTATATTACCTGAAAGGCTGTCGGAACAACACTTCTTTAGGATTGTAACGGTTTCTCCTACCTTATAAAATATACTTCATAAAATAGCAAAAGGATAAACAAGGCAGAAAAAATTTGGCCCTTGTAGTAAGGAGGAACTGAAATGGAACGTACATTTTCACCTATGATCCGGCAGTATTCTGCCATTGATGGTTTGCAGCAGGCGTATACGCTGGTGTATGCCATGGAGGTAGAGGGCACACAAGGCTGTCGGCTGACCCTGTGCCAGATCGGCAGCCGACAGCAGATCGTCAGTCAGCATGTTGCGGCAGCGCCGGAGTTCTGTTACCGGCTCCTGCGCTACTTGTGTGAAAATGGAGTTCAGCCGGAGCTCTGGCGGGATGCGGTCACAGACCTGACAGCTGCCGGGCTGGTAGGCGAGAAAGGCGGCGCATGGCGTGAACAGTGAGCGAACAGCCCAACTGCAAGTCGCCCTTGCAAGCTATGATCTGAAAGAACTGCGTGTCCAGAAGCGTTATTTGCAGGAGCAGGGAACCGCCATTGACTGCACCTGCTTTTGCAGCGGCGAAAAGCTGCTGGCACAGCTGCGGCAGGGTGTCCGTTACGATGCCGTGGTGCTTTGCAGCGAGCTGACGGATCTGCCTGCGGAGCAATTTGTCCGGCAGTTTTATCAGCTGAAGGAGCGGCCGATGCTTCTGATACAGAGCCATGGCCGCAGCAGCGGCACGGCGTTGCAAAAGCTCCGCGAGGGGTGCTACTGCGTAGAGGGCACCGAGCTGAAAAGGCTGCTGTGGCAGCTTTACCGGATGCCCGGGCGGCAGAACCGGCAGCTGGAGCAGCGGTGCAACCAGCTGTATGCGGCGTGGGGCATCCCGCAGGGGGATGTCAACGCCGGATATCTATCCTGCGCGGTCGGCATCGCATGCAGCACCAGCCAGAAGCTGGCGATCCGCAAGGAGATCTTGCAGGCGGTGAGCGAGCAGTTTAATACATCGGTCGCTGCAGTGGAAAGCGGCATCCGCCGGATGGTGGATCAGCTGGAGGAAAAGCCGCCTCTTGCGTGGCTGGCGTTTAAGGCCGATACAAGGCTGGGCAGCGGCAAACCTACCACTGGCAAGCTGATCTACGCGGTCAGGGACGTTGTGTTGCGGCAAAAAGTGCCATCCACCCGCCTGTAAGGCTTGCACACGGCTTTGGAACACGGCGGCGTTCCTTTAGAAAAATGGCATCGCCCGGGGAGGCAGAGCAATGGAGCAGCAAAAGACAGAAACGCGGTCTATCACCGCAGAGCAGCGCAAGCGGGTCGAGGAGGTCTGCTTCCGTTCGCTGGCGCTGATCGGACGCAACTGTGAATATCTGGAGCAGCATTTTGACCGCACCGGTGCAGACGCGTCTACCCGGCAGGCGGTGGCAGATATCGACACCGCTGCCATACAGCTGGACCGCACCCTCAGCGAGGCAATCACCCTGCTGGAGTTTCTGCACGAGGACACAAAGCCGCAGCTGTACCCCATTGACCTGTGTGAGCTTTTGCAGCAGGTGGCGGCGCAGTCTGATATGATCCGGGCGCAGCTTGGGGTGGATATCCGGCTGGACTACGGCGGGTGTACTGCCTGCTGCGTAATGGCAGACCGCAGAGATGCGGAGCTGCTGTGTCTGCATCTGCTCTCCAATGCCCTGCGCGCCAGCCGGGAGGGCGGCAGCGTCTGTATCGCGCTGCGCCGCACCGAGAGCGACTGGCAGCTGACCGTCACCGACGATGGCTGCGGTCTGCCCGGTGAGGATGTACAGGCAGCGCTGGAAAACCGCCGCAGCTTTCTGGGCGGGGCGCAGCTGGGACTGCTGCTCTGCCGGGAGTGCTGCCGCCGGATGGACTGGAGCTTACAGCTGGAGCCTGCGCCCGAAAAGGGCACACAGGCTGTGGTGAGCATTCCGCTGTACACGGGCGAAAGCCGCCCCGATGGCACGGTGGAGCTGCGCACCAGCTCGGAGACCGAGCAGGAGCAGCGCAAGTATCATCTGCGTGCCATGCTGGTGCGGGAGATGCGCACCATGCCGGAGCGCGGCGACCCGGAAGACGAATTTTGATAAGGTGGCAAGGCCGCTGCACAGCGTTTTGTGCGGCGGCCTTGTTATTTTGCGCCCGGTGCTTTCCTGCAAGCGCAAAGCATGGTATACTGAATGCTGAAAACAAAAGCTTGGAGGAGCAACAATGACAAACAAGAAGCTGAACTACCCTGCAATTGCCAAGGAGATGGCCATCCTGACCGGGGCCGTTGCCATTATTGCGGCGGCGGTCTATTTTTTTCTGGTGCCCAGCCATACATCCGTCAGCAGTATTTCCGGCCTTGGCATCGTGCTTTCTAATTTTGTGCCGCTGCCGCTTTCGGCTATTACTATGGTGCTGAACATCGTGCTGCTCATCATCGGGTTTTTTACCTGCGGCAGGGAGTTTGGCGCAAAAACCGTGTATACCAGCGTGATGCTGCCGGTGTTTCTGGGGCTTTTCGAGCGGCTGTTCCCGGATTTTGGCTCCATGACCGATAGTCAGGAACTGGATGTGCTGTGCTATATTCTGGTGGTCAGCGTGGGTCTGAGCATCCTGTTCAACCGCAACGCATCCTCCGGCGGGCTGGATATCGTGGCAAAGATCATGAACAAGTACCTGCACATGGAGCTGGGCAAGGCCATGTCCCTTTCGGGCATGTGTGTGGCACTCTCTGCCGCTCTTGTCTACGATAAAAAGACCGTTGTTCTGAGCATTCTTGGCACCTACTTCAACGGCATTGTGCTGGATCATTTCATCTTCGATAACAGCATCAAGCGCCGGGTGTGTATTATTACCGAAAAGGAGGAGGCATTGCGGCAGTTCATCATCAATGACCTGCACAGCGGTGCCACCATGTACGAGGCCATCGGTGCATACAACTTTGAAAAGCACAACGAGATCATTACCATCGTGGACAAAAACGAGTATCAGAAGTTGATGAACTTTATCAACCGCGAGGACCCAAAGGCCTTTGTTACGATTTATAATGTGTCCAGTATGCACTACCAGCCTAAGCGCTGAGCGGCACAGAATAAAGGGCACAAAAGCTGTGCCCGGGGCTTTTCCGCAGCGGAAAACCGTGGTAAAATAAGAAAAAACGGAAAGGGAATAACAGCCATGGACATCAGACTGGTTTGCAGCGACATTGACGGTACGCTGCTGCAATATGGCAAAAAGGAGCTGGAGGGCGAAATATTCGAACAAATCCGGGCGCTGCATCAGCGGGGCATCTGGTTCTGCCCGGCCTCCGGGCGGCAGTATACCAGCCTGCGCAAGCTTTTTGCACCGGTGGCGGACTGCTGCGTGTTTATCTGCGAAAACGGCGGCACCATCTTCAAAGAAGAACAGTGCATCGCCAAAAACCCCATGCCGCGGGCACTGGCAGAGGAAATTGCCAACGATATGTGGACCCGCAGCGAGGGGCAGGGCGAGGTGATGCTCTCCGGCCAGAACACCGCCTACCTGATGGAGCGCGGCCTTGGCATGCTGCAGCGGGTGCAGTTCGTGGGCAACCACTACCAGATCATTCACAGCCCCGCCGAGGTGCCGGAGGACATCACCAAGGTGTCGGTGTACCTGCACGAGGGTGTGGAGAACTATGTGGAGCGCTTTGTGCCCCGCTGGAAACAGGCCAACTGCGCCGTGGCGGGGCCGTTCTGGATCGATACCACCTTTGCCAACAAGGGCATCGGGGTGCAGTGCGTGTGCCGCATCCTTGGCATCGACCTCGCACAGGTCATGGCTTTTGGCGATAACTACAACGACGAGACCATGCTGGACGTGGTGGGTGTGCCCTACATTATGGACAACGCCGCCGCCCCGCTGCGGGCAAAATACCAAAACCACACCCCCCGCCCGGAGGATGTGCTGGCGCAGCTGTTGGCACAGCAGCCGTAAAGGGGGCGAGCCCATGGACCGCAAGGGCTTGGAACAGCTCATTTTTGATACTTACAGCGTAGAGCCGGATTATCCGTGGATGGACACCCCGGAGTCGGCGGTGTTCCGCCATGAGGCAAACCGCAAATGGTTTGCGCTGGTCACCACTGTGCCCAAAAGCAAGCTGGGCCTGCCCGGGCAGCAGCCGGTGGATATCGTAAACCTGAAATGTGACCCCATCCTTATCGGTTCTCTGCGGGCAGAACCGGGCTTTTACCCTGCCTATCACATGAACAAGGAAAACTGGATCACCGCCGCGCTGGACGGCAGCGCCCCGGAGGATAAACTCCGGCTGGTGCTGGATATGAGCTACACCGCCACCGCACCCAAGTTGCGAAAAAAGAAAGCTTGACTGCAGCAAAATAAGGGCGGGCGCTGCAATTGCTGCCCGCTCTCATTCGTATTCAGAGTAAAGGGACTGCATTTTGCAAAAGGAGGAAGCTATGGCTATTTTTGAAAAGACCATCCGCAACCAGAACTTCGATACCCTGCTCCGCAAGCTGGAACACGCCATCCCGGACAGCAGCTGGTCGGCAGAGCTGGAAGCCGGCAGCGATTTCAAGGAGGGCAGCGCCCGGTGCAGCGTGCGGGTGTTTGAGCGGTACAGCATGGTGGGCGGCAACCGCCTTAGCCTGACGCTGACCCTGTTCCAGAACGGGGACGAGCCTATCCGACTGTCGGCCATTGCGGCGGGCGGCAGTCAGGCGGTGTTCTTTAAAATGAACACCCTCGGCGAAGATGCCTTTCTGAAGGACGTAAAGCAGCTGCTGGAAGAAATTTTGGAGGGGTAATATGTTTTATACTGGGTTTGACGCATTTTTCAGCATCCTGTTCCCGCTGGTGTTTCTGGTGGTGCTGGGCATGATCCTGTTTACCGTGGTGAGCAACCTGCGCACATGGGGCAAAAATAATGCGTCCCCGCGCCTTACCGTCCCGGCTACTGTGGTGGCCAAGCGGACGAACGTTTCCCGCCATCATACGGACAATACGATGTCGCATACGTTCACTACCTATTATGCCACCTTTCAGGTAGAAAGCGGTGACCGCATGGAACTGGAAGTAGATGGTTCGGATTACGGAATGCTTGTCGAGGGCGATACCGGAAAGCTGAGCTTTCAGGGCACGCGTTATCTGGGGTTTGAACGGAAAGACGGGTGACTGATATGCAGCAAAAGCATTCAAGCGTGCCAGAGATCGTGGGCAGAAGCCTGTTTTATACGCTGACGAATTATCTGCTTATCAGCATGGAACTGTCCTTCCGTGCGCAGTGGTTTTCGGTCTTGTTCTCGGCGGCGCTTGTATGGTGCAATATGGAGTATTGGAACGCCATTTACAGGCTGACCGGCAAAAAGCTTGCCGCATGGGTCTTGTGGGGCGTCTGCATTGCTGTAAGCACAGGCATTGCGTATTTTGCGGGGTATATCCAAGGGCTGCTTGTTCCGCTTGCAATATAATGAACGCGTTGCTGCGCGGTATTTTTGAAGAAATCGCAGAAGCTGTGACAAAAGTATTATTCTTTTATGAATTTTAGCACTCTACGCTTGACAGCGCTAAATAATTGTGCTATAACAGTGGCGTGCTCAGGAGGAAGGGCAAAAGGAGAGCCACAAGGTTCCCCGGAAAGCCTTTCCGAATGGACGCTTCAAAGTTTTTGCCCCGACCCGAACGCCGGGATTGGAGGTATGTTTTATGTTTATGCCGACTGTTTTT
>OOCW01002496.1_pt1 | contig 10242 bp, 8 predicted proteins | sample 1671201 | NCBI WGS metagenome assembly OOCW01 (sample SAMN06348132, study PRJEB24527) | human gut metagenome | biome: human gut; feature: ankylosing spondylitis patient; material: feces | host: Homo sapiens | place: China | collected 2015-10
GCATATGGATTAGGTATAAAAATAGATGTAATCTCTGTATATGGGGAAGGTTCAAAGTTTATATTAACAGTACCGATTCATTTATAAAATATTAAATTTAAAAGGCAGTACCCTAAATGTGTATAACATATTTAGGGTACTGTCTTTTAAATTTTACAATAATTTTTTGGAGCCTTTAGTTTTATAGGGTAAGCTTACTAAGAAAGTAGTTGGTCCCTGGGCTGAACTTATCACTTGAATGGTACCGTTGTGTTGCATAACAATATTTTTAGCAATGGCAAGTCCTAAACCGTACCCACCTGTAGCTCTTGCTCGAGACTTATCAACGCGGTAAAAGCGTTCAAAGATTTTTTTATGATGCTCTTCTGGTATGCCAGGACCTGTATTTGTTACAGTGATTAAGACTTTATTTTTGGAAGCATCCCATGCTACACAAAAGTCTATTGTACCATTTTCGGGTGTATGCTTGATGGCATTATCTAGAAGGATAACCCCCAGTTGTTTAAGCCTACCTTCATCACCAAAGTATTCAATATCTGGTGAGATATTCATATTAAATAGTTTATTGGATTCAAAGACTACAGATTCAAATGGAAGACAAATATCCATTAGTGAATCACTTAAATTGAAGAACATTTTATGTGTTAAAGCTTCTTCATCATCTAGCTTAGCAAGATAAAGAAGATCATTTACTAATTTAGTCATACGCCCTGTTTCTGTCTTAATATAATTGAGCCACTTGGATTGGTCTTTCACTAAATCATAGGGATTAGCTGAAATAACATCGGCGTTAGCAGCAATGACTGTAAGAGGCGTTTTGAGTTCATGGGAAGCATCTGCTACAAACTGTTTTTGTTTTTCCCAAGCATGTTCAACCGGTTTAATAGCCCATTTCGAAAGGCATATAGTAATGATTAAAAACACAAGTATACTTAGGAAACCAATGAAAATACAAATCCAGAGTAATCTTGTAAGCATGGCGATTTCAGCACTACGGTCAGTAAATACAAAGATTTGTTTATGTGGCTCATTTTTGATTAAAAAGCGTACTTGTGAATTATTAACTTTAATAATTCCTTGTGGACTGTGTTTATCTTGTGCCAATTGAATAAAATCTAATATTGTATCAGACTCATCATCAACATTAAAGTCAGAAGAAAAGTAACGTAATGTAATATTACCAAGTTCATCTAATTCTACTAAAAAACTATTGGCATATAAAAAAGGATCAGATGAAAACATTGGATTTGGAGGATGGTTCGTTTTATTATTAGGTGGTAATTTTTCAAACATAGGTGGTATTTTGGCAAGAGGAAATGCACCAGCATTAGCTACATTTTTCATAAACCTAGTAGCCTCAATATGTTCACCTCTTGCCATAAATAAGTAAATGCTGGTTAAAATAACCGTTAATATAATAGTGACTAAGGTCATTGTAATACTGATAAAGCGTAAGCGAAGCTTCTTTAGCATAATTTAAAGAGCCTCCTCTAAACGATAGCCTACGCCACGTACAGTTTGAATAGTAACCTTTGAATGAAGATGAAGTAATTTTTTTCTAAGGAAAGAAATATAAACTTCTACATGATTATATTCAGCATCAGAATCATATCCCCAAACCTTTTCTAGGAGTTCTTCTTTGCTTACTACATGTTGCCCTCTACTAATAAAGAATTCTAGTATTCTAAATTCCTTAAGTCCTAAGCGAATAGCCTTAGTATGACAGCTTAATTCATAAGTAGATAAATTAAGGTTTAAGTCGGCAAAGGAGAGGGTATCATCACAAATTAATTCACCTCTACGTCTTGTAAGGGCGCGAAGTCTAGCTAAGAGTTCTTCTGTAACGAAAGGCTTTGTAAGATAGTCGTCTGCGCCATAATCTAAGCCTTTAACTTTGTCTGCTACTTCATCTTTAGCAGTAAGTAGGATAACAGGGGTTTGGACTTTAGCAGCACGTAGTTTGGTTAGAACTTCTAGGCCGTTCATCTTAGGAATCATGATATCTAAAATAATCACATCATAAATGCCAGTTAAGGCATTGTCCAGCCCTGATTCTCCATCATAAACACATTCCGCATCATATTTATTTTTATTTAGAATTTGGACAAGTGCTTCAGCGAGATGCACTTCATCTTCTATAACTAATAATTTCATAGGATAAATCTCCTTCTAACTCTTTTTTAAATAGTATTATATAAAAATTATTTTAGCTCATCAATCTTAAAACAGTCTTAAAAATACTTAAAGCTTCCTTATATATAGGGAATGAGTAAGAAATCAAAAATAGGTAAAGCTTTAAGATTAATTTAAGGTTAGGATTGTACACTGTATATAGTCAATGGGAGGTGAGATTAAATGAAGTTTAGACATGAATATAAACACTGCATTAATATGTCAGATTACTATATGATTACAAGCAAATTAAAACATATTGCAAAGTTAGATACTAATGCAGGTAGTGGTGGTGAATATAGAATTAGAAGTCTCTACTTTGATAACTACAATGATAAGATTCTTAATGAAAAAGTATTAGGGATTAATAATCGTGATAAATTCCGTATTCGCTATTATAATGATGAAACTAATTTCATTAAACTAGAGAAAAAATCAAAGATAAACGGTTTATGTTTAAAGCTTAGTGCATCTATTACAGCAGAAGAATGTGAGAAGATTTTAGCAGGTGATATTGATTTTTTAAGACAGTCACCAAAAGGTCTTTTTAATGAGCTTTATGTAAAAATGAGAGATCAATTATTAAGGCCAAGAACAATTGTAGACTATACAAGAGAAGCATATATATATAAACCAGGAAATGTGCGTATTACCTTTGATAAAAAGATTAGAACAGGCATCAAAGCTACTGACTTTTTAAATCAAGATGTAGTTACAACAGGAATCATTGATAATAGTATGATGGTACTGGAAGTGAAATTTGATGAATTTTTACCAGAGGTGATACAAGACTGTATTCAAACAAATACAAGACGTGCACAGTCTGTTTCAAAATATGCATTATGTAGAATGTATGGTTAACGTGTAAAAATATATAAATAAATGGAGGGTTTAGAATGGGACAAACAATTAATTTTAGTGATGTATTTAAAAGTGGCTTTTTAAGTAATTTAACAGCAATTTCATTGATAGATATGGTAGTGGCTTTAGGACTTGCCTTTTGTCTTGGATTATTTATTATGGCAGTACATAAGAAAACATTTAAAGGCGTTATGTATTCACAAAGCTTTGGGGTATCCCTTATGGCACTCACACTTATTACAACATTAATTATTTTAGCAATTACATCAAACGTTGTATTATCACTTGGTATGGTTGGTGCTTTATCGATTGTACGTTTTAGAAGTGCAGTTAAAGAGCCAATTGATATTGCGTTTTTATTCTGGTCAATTAGTGTAGGTATTATTCTTGGTGCAGGTCTTATTACACTTGTAGTACTTGGTTCATTAATCATTGGTATTGTAATGATCTTATTTGTAAATCATGATGGACAAGATAATCCGTATATTTTAGTAGTTAACTGCCAAGATGAAATTGCAGAAGGCGATGTATTAGAAAGAGTGCAAAAATCAGTGAAAAAACATGTTATTAAATCAAAAACCGTTTCAGCTAAAACAGGTATTGAGATGACTATTGAAGTAAGACTTAAAGAAATGACAACAAGCTTTGTAAATGAAGTAAGCCAAATTGATGGTGTACAAAATGCAGTACTTGTAAGCTACAATGGCGAATACATGGGTTAAGAAGGTGATAATTTGATTAAGAGCAAATATATCCCTTATCTAGCGGCTATTGCGATGGTATTTGTCATTGCAATAGTCGCAGTGGGTGTAAAAATTACCCCTATGAACGAGAAACAAGAGGCAATTACACAACCTGAATATATGAGTAAAATCTTTGATAAAGATAAGGTTTTAGAGATTAACATTCAAATTGATGAAAATAAATGGGAAGAATTAAAAGAGAATGCATCTGCAGAAGAGTACTATCCAGCAGATATTACAATTAATGATGAGACTTATAAAAATGTAGGAATCAGAGCTAAGGGAAATTCTTCTTTATCAATGGTTGTATCTGATGAGAATACAGATAGATATAGCTTTAAGATTAAAGTAAATGAATATCAAGAACAAAATATTTATGGACTTGAAAAATTTGTGCTTAACAACATGATTGGTGATGCAACTTATATGAAAGAGTACATTTCATATGATATGTATAGAGAAATGGGTATTGCAACACCTGGATATGCCTTTGCCAATATTACAATTAATGGACAACCTTGGGGTGTTTATTTAGCTGTAGAAAGTTTAGAAGAAAGTTTTGTTGAACGTAATTTTGGTAGCTTAAACGGAAATCTTTATAAGGTAGAAACATCAGGTGGCATGGGAGGCGGTCCAGGAGGAAAACCAGATGGAATGCCAGGGGATAGACCACAGAGGCCAAATGGAGAAAAGCTACAAGAAGAAGCAGAAGATAGGCCAGAGCCTCCAAATGGAGAAATGCCAAAAGGAGAAGCGGGAGATAGGCCAGAGCCTCCAAATGGAGAGAAGCTACAAGGAGAAGCAGGAGATAGACCAGAACCTCCAAATGAAGAAAAGCTACAAGGAGAAGCCGGTAATCGACCAGCTGAAATGCCAAGTGGAGAGAAGCCTCAAAATGGTGAGGGGAATATATCATTAAAGCAAACAAATGGAGATAAGAATCAAGAATCACAGGTAGATGAGGCACAACAAATAAATCAAGTAGATAATAAAAATGAGATGAGAGGCCCTGGCGGGATGGGTGGTCCAGGTGGTGGTGGCTCATCAGGTGGTGCAAATTTGGTTTATAAGGATGATGAAATAAGTAGTTATTCAAATATCTTTGATTATACAATTTTAAAGAAAACAACACAAAAAGATTATGCTAAAGTAATTGAGAGTATTAAAAGTTTAAATGAAGGAATAGATATAGAAGAACATATAGATGTAGAGGAAGTTCTTAAATATTTTGCAATCAATACTTTCCTTGTAAACTTAGATAGTTATGCAGGAAATATGAAACATAACTTCTACCTATATGAAGAAGATGGAAAACTTCAGATTTTACCATGGGATTATAACTTAGCCTTTGGAGCATTTATGATGTCAGATGCTAGTAAGACTATTAATTTCCCAATCGATGCACCAGTTACAGATACTATGGAAAATAGTCCACTTATTGCAAAATTATTAGAAGTAGAAGAATATAAATTAATGTATCATAACTATTTACAAGAATTAATCGATACATATATTACTAGCGGTAAATATGAAGAGACAATTACAAAGTTAGATACATTAATTAGCGAATATGTAAAAGAAGATGCTACAGCCTTTTATACTTATGATGAGTATAAAGTAGCTATTAAAGAATTAAGGCAATATGGTATTGATCGTAGCAAGAGTATAGTAGCACAGCTTTCAGGTGAAGAGCCTTCAGATGAGTATGGTAACATTGAAACAAGTATTAACTTAATGGCAATGGGACAACAAATGGGGGGAAAAGGCGGACCTGGAGGCGGCAGAGAAAAAGGCGATAATGAGAAAGCATTAAATGGCAAAGAAGATGGTAGAGGACCACAAGGGCCAGATATGATGTTAGATGTAGATATGCAGACAATGCAACAGGTTATGGAGATTATAGGTGAAGCAACATCTATAGATGCATTAACTGATGATCAGAAAAAACAGATTGAAGCATTAGATATAGATGACAAAATTCTAGAATCTTTATTAGATATGAAGAAAAATTTCGATAAGATGGGACCTATAATGGGTAGAGGAAAAGTAGATACTACAATGTCAAAAGAAGATAAGATAATGGCAGTAGCTATTAGCATATTATTAATTTTTGGATTAGTATTTGCGCTTAAGTTTAAACGTAAGCATTATTAGAATGAAATAGTGAACAATAGAAATACCACAATTAGTTATAATAGACACGCATACAGCTATTATAATTGGTTGTGGTATTTTTTTGGTAAAAGTCATAAAATTAATATACAGCTTAATAATATTTTAGTGTATAATAATTAAGGAAAAATAATATATTCTAAGGACCATGACCTCTAAAATATAAAAGATAGGGGAAAAAATGAAAAAATACATAAGAATAATTATAGGGTGTATGTTATTTTTTGCTTTGTATAATATTGTTTTAGGCAATGAAAGTTTGCCTGTTGCAGCATTTGAATTTACTAAACCAGCTTATGAAAAGGGCGAAGAGATTACCATAGTAGATACAAGCTATGGGTTAAATGGTGCAAATGTGACTAAAAGAGAATGGATGGTAATTATTAATCAGCAGAAAAAATCTAGTAGTCATTTAAAATCACTTATTAATCAGTTAGATATAGGTCAACATGAAGTTTTCTTGCGTGTAAAAGACTCCAATAACATATGGAGCTTATGGTCTAGTCGAAAGCTTGTTATTACAAAAGCTAAGCCGATTAAAATTACTAGTTTTAAAACTTCTAAGACAGATTATGCAAAAGGTGAAAAAATAGAGTTTATATATACATTAGATAATCCTAATGATTTAGAAATCAAAGGACAGAAATGGCGTTATAAAAATTTAACAACTAATGGGAGCATGATTTCAGGAAAGCCGAAGTATCTTAAAAAATCGGGAAAGTATGAAGTAAGTGTGGAATTACAAGATGAAAGAGGGAATTGGTCCAATAAAGCCACTTGCATTGTCGTAGTTGGCGAAAACCAGAAAGTAAGAAATGGTTATTACCTGTTTAATGAAGGTAAACAAGGGGATTTAATTGATGGGTATGTGGATAAAGACTACAATAAGTTTGTAGATTTATCTAGTATAGCAAATGTGGAAGTAGCCGATATCAATGGTACACTTATTATGAGTAATTCACCAGAAAGCATTCCAAGTAGTGGTATTTTATATAGAGATACTTTAGATAAAAAGGGAGTGATACTTGTACATCATGCCAATGCAACCATGCAAAATAAGAAGCTTATGATTGTAGCGACTACCAAAGAAGAGGAGCCTGTAAAACTTACAGTAAGTAATGAAGCAATTATAGGACCAAGTTCGCATATTTTAAGTAGTGGTCAGTTATCAGTAAGTACATATTTCAAGGGTAAAAGCGCAAAAGAGTACGTAATTAAAAAGGGTGAACAAACTTGTATTTATAATAGTAGTTTAAATGGCGTATGGAAGCCAAATCAAACTATAACAGGTTTGTTAGATCTTTATGCAGAGGGTAAAGTAATCTTATCAGTAGTCGCTATGGACTATACATCTGAACTTGATAATATAGCTAAATTAGCAGTGCTTCCAGCTGATGGTACACATGTAAGAGGAACTTTTGATGTAATCAAGAGAGAATATACAGTAGATATTAATGATTTAACACAACCTGCGAAACTTGTTTTAGGACGAGAAAGTGAGGAGTGGCTGAAAGGTAAGGATGCCTTAACAGGGCAAGAAGTAAGAAATAAAGGAAATTACGGTTTGCCAATAAATATTAAAATTAGGTGTAACAATAATATGGGTATTATATTAAATGCAAGAGGTGGAGGCTATTTAGGTGCCCTTAAATGGAATAACAATAAAGTATTTAATGTGCCAGGTGAAGATTTATTAAGTAGTCAAAAAGTAGCAGCACTTGTTGGAATGGCTAAGGCAAATACCAGTAATGAAGTATTATATATGTTACCAAATGGTTCATCAGCACCTGTATTATTTGGATTTATTCCAGAAACATTGTGGAAGAATTAAATGTAAGAAAGTAAGAGGAGTAAGAAAATGAAAATATTATTATTAGTAGACGTACAAGATGGTTATATTAATGAATTTACACAAAGAATACCAAAGGAAATTGAAAAGCATGTACAAAACTTTAATTATGATTTAGTAATTGCAACACGTTTTATTAATAAAGCAGATTCATTACATAAGTCAGAGCTTAATATGAAGGATATGACAATGCTCAGCCCACATGCAAAGCTTGCTGAAAATATTGGGAATATAGCTGATATTGTTATTATGAAATCAACCTATACAAGTTTAACAGTAGATGTTGCTAAATTACTTGAAAAAAATCAAGTAAAAGAAGTTTATGTAGCAGGTCTTAACACAGATACAAGTGTTATGGCCACCGCCTTAGAACTTTTTGATAAAGGTATTAAACCAAAAGTGCTTTCAAACCTTTGTGGTACTATTCATGGAGTAGAGGCAAATAATGCAGCACTTCATATATTAAGAAATGCATTAGGTGAAAATAATATTTTATAATTCACCTAAATGCTTAAAGTAACGTTTTGGGATGAAGGCGTTACGTCTATTGAGATTAATACGCTCCTTAATCGTTGTAGCTTTGTAATAAGTTTTAAAAAGGTCTAAAAAAGGATCTGATGGAGGGGCTTTCATAAGTTTAAGATGCTCTTCTTCGGATAAGTTCTGGAGGAAAGCATCTTTTTTATTGTAAATAAGTGCAACCTGTCTTTTTAAATCATGGATAATAAAGCCTTGATCAGAAAAGCGATTTACAAAATGTTTCATAAGAAGTGGCAGTATAAAGTGATCAGGTTCAATTTGGGCATAGAACATTAGTGGTGCAAGTTCTTTAAAACGTACAAATCCAGTAAAGCGATGCACCTCATGTCCTACACGTTTAGCATATAAATCGATTTTACGAATAATGTCATTATTTTTGGCTAAATTAATTTTATCTGTATGTTTATAGCAAAGGCGTAAATAATGTAGGATTAAAGTTTCTGCATCCTCATATTCGCTTAAATAAACATAGTAAACATTAGATAAAGTAGTGTAGGATAAATTCTTTTGAATACTTTTAGAGGTTGTAAATAAGTTTGGATGATAAGCATCTTCTCGAAATATAGAAGATGCTTCTTTGTCATTATAGGCATAAAAAATACAAGTTAAAAGTCCGTCGAAAGATCCATCATATAAGTAATCTATCATTCAAAACATCCTTTCTATTTATAATTCTCCTGTTAAAGCAGAAATGCTATCTTGAAGTAAAATTGGTTTAACATTAGGCGAAGCATTTAGAAGCAGATTACTGGTTTGAGATGTATTAGGTAATGTAAATAAACTAAGCTGTTCATAAGGAAGTGCTTCATCAAACTCAAACTGAGGAACAAGTTTGCGGCGAATCTGAATATCATCTATATCTGTGCTACCATAATACTTTGTATTACAAGTAATAAAGAATTGAGCTCTCTTAAGCACTATGCCTAACTTTTTCAAATCGTCATAGTTAAGTGGTGCAACACGTCTACTCATAACAATCTTCTTAGCGCCGCGAATACCGATACCAGGAACTCTTAAAAGCATTTCATAAGGTGCCTTATTAATCTCAACAGGAAAGAGGTGTAAGTTATTAAGTGCCCAATTACATTTAGGGTCAAGATGTACATCAAATTGAGGTTTTTCTTCACTTAAAAGTTCATGAGCCTTAAAGCCATAAAGGCGTAAAAGCCAATCGCCTTGATAAAGTCTATGTTCTCTCAAGGTAGGAGGGGTTTTTAATTCTGGTAGATTACTACCAGTATTTACTGGCGTATAAGCGGAGTAGTAAACACGTTTTAAATTATATTTGTTATAAAGATTTTCACTTAAGTTTAAAATCTTAAGATCTGTTTCTGGTGTGGCCCCAATGATGAGCTGTGTGCTTTGTCCACCAGGTACAAAAAGCGGTGCTTTTTTAGAGGTTTTACGAGCTTCTTTAGCAGATTTAATTTGTGAACCAATGCTACGCATAGGTGCTAAAATAGATTTTTTATCTTTATCTGGTGCAAGGAGTTTAAGAGAATTCTCAGAAGGTAGTTCAATATTAACACTCATTCGATCCACATAGAGTCCGGCCTCATGAATAAGTTCTTCACTAGCACCAGGAATTGCTTTCATATGAATATAGCCATTAAAATTTTCTTCTAGTCGCAGTTTTTTAGCCACTTGTAATAACATTTCCATAGTATGATTAGGATTTTTGATAATGGCAGAGCTTAGGAATAACCCTTCAATATAGTTGCGTCTATAAAAGTTAATGGTAAGATCTATAACTTCTTGAGGTGTAAATGCTGCACGGGGGACATCATTAGAACGTTTGTTGATACAGTAGGCACAATCATAAATACAATAATTTGTCAGCAGGATTTTAAGAAGAGAAATACATCTACCATCAGGGGTGAAACTATGACAGATTCCGCTGGCAGC
>OOCW01002499.1_pt1 | contig 10228 bp, 8 predicted proteins | sample 1671201 | NCBI WGS metagenome assembly OOCW01 (sample SAMN06348132, study PRJEB24527) | human gut metagenome | biome: human gut; feature: ankylosing spondylitis patient; material: feces | host: Homo sapiens | place: China | collected 2015-10
ATTCATAATATTAATTTTATAATTTAGTATATGTAACTTTTTTTAATTAATAATCTTATTTTCTCACAAAATTAAAATTTAACCAAAACTCTAAAATACAAAAAATCAAAATTTTAAAAATCTAAATTCTTCTCAAAATACATTGTCTAATTTCATAAAAATATATCATATAATTTCTCAAAACTCATCATCTCGATATCACAAACCTACTATATTATTCTGCCTAAATCTCTCACTTTTATAACGAATAACAAAACTTCCAACAACTTCACTTCCAATAACTGCTATAATATTAATTATAAAATCATATAACTTACTTAAACTAAAAATAATTATGTAGTTAAATCAAATACAATCATTGATTTAAACTAACTACAATAATTTATTTACATATCAAAATATAAAAAATACTATTAGGAGGGAATAATATGAAAGTATTATTAATAAACGGAAGTCCAAAAAAAGCAGGCTGCACATTCACAGCCTTAAACGAAGTCTCAAAATCACTAAATGAAGAAGGTATAGAAACAGAAATATTCCAAGTCGGTGCAAAACCAATCGCAGGATGTATAGGATGTGGCTCATGTCGAAAAAAAGGAAAATGCATATTTGACGACGTAGTAAACGAATGTATGCCAAAAGCCAAAGAAGCCGACGCCATAATCGTAGGTTCACCAGTACACTATGCATCAGCTTCAGGCGCAATAACATCATTTATGGATAGATTATTCTACTCATCAGGCGGAGCCTTACAATACAAACCAGGCGCAGCCATCGCAAGTGCAAGAAGAGCCGGAACAACAGCAACACTAGACCAACTTACAAAATACTTCACAATATCAAACATGCCAGTAATAAGCTCATCTTACTGGAACATGGTTCATGGCAACACTCCAGAAGAAGTATCACAAGATCTAGAAGGAATACAAATCATGAGAACCCTGGGCAAAAACATGGCATGGATTCTAAAATGCATAGAATCTAGCAAAAAAGCAGGCATTCCAATGCCACAAAAAGAAGAAAAAATATACACTAACTTCATAAGATAATACAAACATCTAGTAAATAAGTCATAAGTTTATTTTAATAATACTTTAATAAATTGGCTTTAATTTACTAGACCTATTAATCTTATAACATAAAAAGTGTGGAAAATTACCCAGACTAATTTTCCACACTACATACTTATACCTATATTTATACTTTTCCAAATCATTTACCTCATACTCTCCCCCTTCAAACTATTCCGCCTTATATAATCCAATCTTATAAGCCATTACATCTATCTTTAAGCCATTATGTTTCTATTTAACAACTTTGTGATACAAACTAAACCTGTATAATTCTTATCATTAACTTTTATATTTAGTTACATTATTCTATTTTAATTACTATTTTAATTACTCTGTAATATAATTGGAGATACATTATAATTAGTGATAATTAGCTATATAATTACTGTGTAATTAATATTCTTGTAATCCTTATAGCTCTTATTTAACAACTTTGTGATAAATCCTTATACTGTTCATAAATAAGTCTACTATACATCTTAATAACGTTTTAATAATATTTTAATAACATCCTAATCATAAACTTGAATTTATTGAATCTATCAATTATATGGAATCTATTAATTATATTAATCACTATAACTACTATTAATTTTTATTATTAGTAATTCTATTGACCATATCAATTTCTAATATATAAATTTATTTTTATAAATTAAATTTATTCATTATTACTTTTTATAAGTCAAAAAACAACTTAATCACACTATCTCCTAATACACTTTTCTACTTACTAATACATATTTCTACTTCAAATAACTTCAATGTATCTATCTTGTATTAGTCTTTTTGTCATATATAATTGTTTTGTCGTAATTTCTATAAACAATTTATTTAATATCTTTATATTATTGATTTCCTTCATAATGCTCAAAAATGAATACCATGCTAAGTAATTATTCAAATATTTAGTTGCTACTCCATTAAAATTTTCAAGCCATTTAGATAATTTTATATGATGCGTAAAAACATGTTTTACTGAATATACTGGCTCTGACATTCTACTTTTACTCTTTTTAAACTTAACATTAAGTTTTCGAGCTACTTCTCTATATAATCTACTATTAAATGCACATAATGTCACATTTTCACCTAATCTCCCGTCGAAAAACGATATTACATCCTGGCATTTTATCTTCTTTTTTACTTTATTGTATTTATACTTTTGCATATTTTCCATTTTATATCTTACTTCATCCTCAATTTGAGGTATTCTACTTTTTTCAAGCTGATATATTTCGTTTTTTACATTATTTTTTCTATTATTTTCTAACTCAAAATATGGATTTTCTATTATTCTTGTAAGTATATGGCCTTTTTTGTCTATCGCTGTATTAATTTTTACTTGAATTGATTTTATACCCCTTTCAGGATGTTTTGCAGAGTTGCTTGTATTCCTAAATGTCCATCCTACACACCTCGACAAATCTCTATATTGAAAATTATAAAAATATCGATCTTCATCAATACTTTTTTTATAACTTTTCCCCTTAAAAGATTCATTTAAATTATAGTCATCCACAGCTACAAGTCCTTCAAATATCTGATTTCTAAATGCTAAATTTAATATATCTAGTATTCTATGACGCATAAAAAATGACGTCGGTATGCTTACATCAACCTTTTCAGCACAATATTTTATGCTGCCACCTTCCACCATAAGACGACAATATTTTAGCCATTTATCAAGACTTAATTTAGTATTAGAAAGTGGCGAAAAGCTTCTTTCATCAAACGTAATTCTACAATTTTTGCATATATATCTTTGACGATTATTAGTAATTCCATTTTTACTTAAATCTTCACTACTGCATTTTGGGCATTTTATATAATTTCTATTATTATTAATTTTTTTATGTTTAATCCCCTTATAATACTCATCTTCTACCTTACTTTGAATTATTTCAACCCATATTTCCATTTCATTCCGAGATAAATCTTTCATCAAAAAATCTAAATTCCAACCTTTTAACCTTTCTCTTTTTTCCTTTAAATGCTTATGCATTTTCATATTTAAACCTCCATATTTATTTATTTTTTACTATTTTATTAGTTTATTATTACTTATTGTAGTTTGTGGTAATTTGTTTTTTTAGGTCATTTTAAGTTGTTTTTATTTGTTTTAAGTTCCCTTCACTTTGTTTTACTTGTTTACTGATTTTTACTTGTCATATGGTGTATGTATACTATAAATTACATTAATTTCTATAAACTAACTGTAATTATATCCACATAATATATCATTATTCATACTTTCACAAAGTTGTTAAATAGAATCATAATGCCCCGCAGTAGGTATAGCAGTAGGTATAGCAGTAGGTGTATGCGCAACAAAAAAAGAGATTGGTACTTTCTCTTGTATCAATCTCTTTTTTGCTACTATTTATTATATTAAAAATAATATATTCTTCTATTTTTGCTATAATTTATTTTTTCTTATAATCTATTAATCTATTTTATCTATAGTTTATACTTTAGCTACTTTCGTAAGCTACATTTACATTATACTTATCTTATACTTATTGCACGTTTATAACTGCTGTTTGTATGTTGTTATAGAATTTAGTACTGTAGCTATCTAGTATGTGAAGTCCGTCTGTTTCGCAGTTTATTAAAAATCCGTTGGCATCTACAAATCCGCTTGTTGTGTCTATAAATTTGACGTTTGATTTTGTATTGCAGTATGCTTTTATACTTGCGTTAAACGGATTAATTCTGTTTTTATTGTAATTTGCAACTTGTGTATTGTTATATCCTGCGTATCCTTTTCCGACTGGAAAGACTCTTTGGACATATATTGTTTTATCTGAATATTTTTTAGATAATTTGTCTATTAATGTTTTTGTATCGGTTAAGTTAGATTCTCTAGAAATTCCATTTATGCCTATTAGTAAAACAATTCCTTTGACGTTGTTTGAGTCTGGCATTTGTGAGAAATTATCTAACCAGTAAGAAGGGAATGCTCCTCCTTTTGCTCTTACGTATGAATCTTTTGCTTTTGATTGTATTGTGTTTTTGATTCTACTTGTGAAAGAGTCTCCTATAAATAAGAAATTATTTAAATTTGTAACTGTTTGAGTTCCACCTGTTTGTGTCCCTCCTAATATTATGTAGTTTTTTGAAACGAATGCATAATCATTTTTATACATGATTTTATACCATGATTCTGTTTCGTCTACTATTTTAACTGTTGTGTTTTTTTCTAATACACCTAAAATCGTCGATGATGTACTTGGCTGTTGTCTTACATTAAGACGATCGGCAGTAACTGTACCTGTATTTTTAATAGTAACTTGTGTATTGTTGTTTTCTGTACTTCCGTTTGACGAATTATTCCCATTACTAGAGTTATTACTTCCTGTGTTTCCTTGGTTTTCGCTTGGTGAGTTCGACAGATAACTTGCCGATACATAAGCATAATTTCCATTGTAAATTATTTTAGACCATCCTAGTGAAGTACTTATAATGTGTACTTTTGTACCATTAACTAGACTTCCTTTTCTGGCGTATTCTGTTCCTGGACCACTTCTTACATTTAAAGTGTTACATCCCATAACATATCCTTCTGTTTTTGCTTCGTTATATATGCTCGATACATATGCACCAGAAACGTAACCTGTTGTATTTTTGTAGTTAACTTTTAGCCAATTTCCTGTTTTGTCTACGATTTTTATATCGTTTCCTTGTAATACTTGACCAATAACAGAATATGTTGTGGCAGGTCCACTTCTCACATTTAATGCAGTTGCTGTAACAATCCCCGATACAGTTGTATCAGCATAACTCAAATCCTTGAATCCAATTGTAGTCATTAAACCCAAAGATATTGCAAGAGAAATTATTTTCTCCTTCATACCATTCCCCGCTTTCTTATTTAATTTTAGCCTCTCTACATTATATAACTTTTATTTAAATATAATTTAAAGTTATATTGTATTATGGAGTATTTATTTCAACAATAAAACATTATACATCATTTTTCTTGCTTTTTCCTCAAAAATAAATATTTTTTCATTTTATTCCTAATTCTGCGATAAAATTCTACTTTTACATATAATATTCGTTATATTTTCTTCTTTTCCTTCTAATTTTTCTTAAATTCGCATAATTAATTAAACTTCAATTTAGTTATTAATTTAATACCATCAATAATTACTTTGATAAAAATATATAATCCATGTATAATAGGGATATAATAATAGGTAGTACTAGCGGAAAAGGAGATAAAACTTTGATTAAATTAGGTGAATACAATAAATTAATAGTAAAAAGAGAGACGAATTTCGGATATTTCGTCGGCGAAGAAGGATCAAATTCAAACGATGACGTTTTATTACATAACAGACTTCTTAATAAACAAAAAGTAGAAGTTGGTGATGAGATAGAAGTCTTCATTTATAGAGACTCAGAAGGTAGACTTTCTGCTACTTTAGAATATCCAAAAGCAAAATTAGGTGATATAGCTTACTTAAAAGTAGTTGCACACACTAAAATAGGTAGCTTTGTCGATGTTGGACTTCCTAAAGATATCTTAGTTCCTTTCAAACAACAAACTTTTGAAATGACTAAGGGTCAAAGATATTTATTCTACATATATCTTGATAAAACGGGAAGACTTGCGGCAACAACTGACATTTTCCCATATTTATCAACAGAATCTGATTACAAAATCGGCGATACAGTAGAAGGTATTGTTTATGGATTCCAAACTAACAACACTGCAATGTTATGTGTTGACAACAAATTCGATGCTATAATATTAAACAACGAATATTTCACAGAGTTAAATATCGGTGATAAACTAGAAAACTTGAGAGTTATAAAAATATATGAAGACGGAAAATTAGGCCTTTCTCCAAGAGGTGAAAGAGCTGCAGAATTAGATACTCTTGAAAAATCAATAATGAGTTACTTAGAAGGAAACGACGGTTTCATGAGATTTAACGATAAATCTTCTCCAGAAGAAATCAAAACAGTATTTAATTCAAGTAAGAAAAACTTCAAAAGAGCACTTGGTGTTCTAATGAAGAAAAACCTTATAACTCAAGACGAAAGCGGATGCCATAGAGTTTAGATTTTAGATGAATTATCTAGTATAAAGATAAATAACTGGTATAAATAGTTTAGATAAATACTTTAAATTAGTAGAACATAAAGCTTTAGATAAATAAACTAAAAAGGATGCACGAATAGATTAATACTATCTGAGCATCCTTTTTTAATATACAATTTGTAAAAAAATAAATCTTTATCTAAAAATTTACGATCTTAATTTTTAATCGCTTTAATTAATATCTTCAATTAATCATATTAATTAATACTTTTAATAACCTTAACTAATACTTTAAAGTTTATTATCTTTCTTTTAAATTACCTTAAATTCACACCATTTATTTGATTTAAATCTCGCAAAGAATATAATTCCTCTAATTGTCCAATCTAAACACATTGCAAAGGCAATTCCAATCACTCCCATATTAAAATATATAGCGAAGATTATCGAAAATATAAATCTTCCCAAAACAGTCGATTCAATCGAAACAATCATTGTGTATTTTACATCGCCAGTTGCTCTAAGCCCATTGCTAAGCGGTCCCGAAAATGGAAACGCAACAGTATTAAATATATTGTGAATTAATACAAGGATTACAATTAGATATTTTGTTTGATCTGACAATGCATAAAACTGCATAAATACAGGCGTAATTACAAATACTAATAAGTTCCACACAATAGATAAAACCAATGTAAGCTTCGTCAATTTCTTGAAATAATAGAAATATACATAGTAACATCTGTCTTACCCATACTTCTATAAAGCGATGTACCCGCGTTATAAATCGCAAGCGTCGTGAAAGAATACGCAGAAATTCTAAGATATGTTATACAAGCCTCCATAACAGAATTCTCTACACTTCCAAACAATAATCTCATCAAGTCTCTGTTAAAAATCAGCACTAATACCGCTAAAATAATTGAAAACCACGTCGAAAACATCAGTAATTGACTTGATGATTCAATCGTATTTTTTTCATCTCTACTTCCTAAGTATTGGCTTATTACAACAGCTCCACCAGATGCAAGTGCCGTAAACAAATATATAAATATTGTATTAAACATATTTACAAGCGACACCCCTGACACTGCTGCCCGCTAACATAACTTACTACGAATGTATCAACAATTCCCACCAACATCACCAACAGTTGCTCAAAGAATAGTGGCACAATCATATTTTTTAAATCTTTATTCGAAAACATCTCCATTACGCTAATTTTTACCCTTGCTAAATTTTCAGCAAGGGCATTTCTCTCCTTTTCTGTCTATATATTATTTTGTTAAATGATAGATTTATAATTTTCACTCTATTATAATAATTCTTTTGTTACTCGCTTTAACTGATCTATTATATGGATATGTTGTGGGCAAACAGCTTCACATTCTCCACATTGAAGGCATTCTGAGGCATTTTGCTTTCCATGTCCGCCAACTAGCCAACCTTCCTGATGTTGTGCTGCTGCCTTATTTCCATACAAAATAAGTTGATTCAATGCAGTAAATGAACCCGAAATTCCAATATTATTAGGACAGACCTTTGCACAATAATTACAAACTGTGCATGGTACAATGTCGATTTTACTTAATTCTTCTTGTGCTTTTTTGATAACTTTCATTTCATCTTCTGATAATCCGTCAAAATCCTTCATATATGACAAATTATCTTCCATTTGTTCGACATTGCTCATTCCTGATAAAACAGTAATTACCCCTTCTAAATTAGCTGCAAATTTTATTGCCCAAGATGCCACAGATGTATTTGGATCAGCTTGTTTGAATATGTCGACTACCGGCTGTGGTGGTGTGGCCAACATTCCGCCTTTAACAGGCTCCATAATTACAACTTCCTTGCCATATTTTCTCGCCACTTCATAACATGCTCTCGACTGAATGGCTGGATTTTCCCAGTCTGCATAGTTTATTTGTAACTGTACAAACTCCATCTCTGGGTGTGCTTTTAATATTTCTTCCAACTCTTCTGGTGTTGAATGGAATGAAAAACCAATATGTTTGATTAACCATTCTTCTTTCTTTTCTTTTACAAAATTCCACATATCAAACTTATCGAAAAATTGTGTACGGCTTTCTCCCAAATTATGTAGAAGATAAAAGTCGAAATATCCCGCACCTGTTTGTTTTAAAGATGTTTCAAATTGTGAAATAGCCTCATCTCTTGTGTTGCAATTTATCCAAGCTGCGTTTTTTGTCGCTAATTGATATGATTCTCTTGGATATCTTTCAACCAACGCCTGTCTTATGGCATCTTCACTTCCTGCATATGCCCAAGCTGTGTCGAAATAAGTAAACCCATCATCCAAGAATTTATCGACCATTACTTTTGTTTGCTCTATATCTATTTTTTCATCCTTCATCGGCAAACGCATTAAACCAAATCCTAATTTTTTAATATTTTCCCCTAAATTATTCATATTGCCCCCTTAAAATCTATTTATTTTGTGCCATAACTCCAACTAACTCGTGTGGCACATATAATTCCTCTAAATATTTCATCTCTTCATCAGTTAATTCAAGCTCAACTGCCTTAACTGCTGTATCTATGTGATGTTTCTTTGTCGCGCCAACTGTTGGAGATGTCGTCTTTTTAATAAGCCATGCCAGAGAAACTTCACTCATTGAAACTCCTCTAATTTGAGCAATTTCTTCTACCCTGTGTATAATTTTCAAATCAGCATCAGCAGTTGCATCATATTTTCCTTTTGCAAAACTGTCCTCTCTCATACGTTTCGACTCTTCGCCAGGATGTTTCGACAATCTTCCTGATGCTAAAGAAGAATATGGAGTCAGCGCTATGTTTTCTTCCTTACACAAAGGCACCATTTCTCTCTCTTCTTCTCTAAAAATCAAGTTATAATGGCCTTGGATTGATATAAATTCCTCCCAACCATTTTGTCTCGCTATTGCATTTGCCTTAGCCAGCTGATATGCATAACAATTTGAAATTCCAATATATCTCGCCTTGCCCTGCTTAATAACATTATGTAGGCCTTCCATGATATCTTCTATAGGCGTATTATAATCCCAAAAATGATATACATAAAGATCAACATAATCCATTTGTAGTCGTTTCAAACTAGCATCTAGACAATTTTCAACATGTTGCTGACCACTTATATTATTTTTAATTTCACTTTCTGTTCTAGGGACAAATTTTGTCGCAATAACAACATCTTCTCTATTTGCACATTCTTTTATAATTCGACCCAAATATTCTTCACTCGTACCACCCTGATATCCCATAGCAGTATCAAAAAAGTTAATTCCACTTTCCAAAGCATACTTTACAATTTCCTTTGACTCTTCATATGGTAAAGTCCATGAATGCATCCCCTTCTGAGCATCACCAACCCCCATACACCCTAAACATATTCTAGATACCTTTAAATCCGACTTTCCTAAAGTAGTATATTTCATAACTTCCCCCTTAATACCAATGATTTTTTTAATTTACATTTTTCTATATTCCTGATGACTTTATATTGCTATTATTTTTTCCATTTTTTACACTATACTACTTTGAGTTCACTCCAAGTCAACATATTTTTGTAAAATTATTATATTTTTTCTCAATGCGATTCTATTTAACAACTTTGTGATAAAACACCTCTATCAGTTGATATAACATTCTAGTAATTTTATACCTTAAAATTTAATTTTTAAGAAAAGATTCTCTAATATATATTTCTAACCCACCTATTATTAGATATTTGGTGTTCTATATTATTAATACCTAATCTTTTCTATATCTAATATTTAAAGCTTCCTATTGATAATATCTAATTTTTCTCCCATGTGATTCTATTTAACTATTTTGTGATAAAACACTTTATTGAATATACTGCTGTTTATAATAACTATAATTTTCTTGTGTTAATAAACACTCTATCAGATTCTCTAGTTTTTTCATAAAATATATAAATTAATCATAGCGCTAAAACCTATATAAGTATTTTACTTAGTATAAAATGATTCCTAATTTATATTTATCACAAAGTTGTTAAATAGAAACCTATTGGTTCCAATAGTAATAGTAATAGTAATAGTAATAGTAATAGTAATAGTAATAGTAATAGTAATAG
>OOCW01002500.1_pt1 | contig 10226 bp, 10 predicted proteins | sample 1671201 | NCBI WGS metagenome assembly OOCW01 (sample SAMN06348132, study PRJEB24527) | human gut metagenome | biome: human gut; feature: ankylosing spondylitis patient; material: feces | host: Homo sapiens | place: China | collected 2015-10
ATAGTTGTAATAGTAATTTATAATAGATTAGAAAAAGATTTAATAAATAGTATGTTAATTAAATTAATCTAGTAATTGGATTAGTAGATATTAAAATTTTAAAGTTATATAATATGATATACATAGTATAATATGTACTGGGATCTGCTTCGCATAAATTAACCTTCGGTTATTCAGCCCCGGTATGGTGAAAACTTACACTTCGTAAAAACTAAGACATACAAGGTGATGCTACATTTTAGCTCATATTACATAGGAAAAATTGACTATGATATGAGCTAAAATGTAGCTTTATTTGTGTGCTAACTATTTACTACATTTCAGCTTTCACCATACTCCCACCGCGCTCTCTGCTCCCCCACCTCCTATCCCTTATATATTAATTAGGGAATTAAAAAATACATTGAATGAGTTATTATATATAGTATTAATTTATGCTCTTCAATGGTTTTAATTTAGTATCTTCTATTAATTGACAGTTAAATAACAAGATGCTACCATTTATGATGATAAAGAATATAATTGTACTTGTATCATTAGAATTAGTACTAAGATATTAACTTGAGTATTAATTTTAACCTAAAATCTTTGATATGAAAGGATGTGATGAACGGAAATCCCGATTATTCGGGCTAAACAGAGGGGGAGCGCCCTGTGTTTTGTAAATAACAGCGATGGGAAGCCGTGTTCCGGCGTGAGAGGAAGCCATTAAGCTTCGACCGATTTTCCATAGAATCTTTATGATTCTATTATGTTATGGAGAACGTTGCTGTTATTGCCGTTCTCACAGATTTTTTGAAAAGGGGTTTTAGAGATGAATAATAAAACAAAGAAGTTATGTATTGCGAGTATTTTATGTGCTGTAGCTATTATTGGGAGTATGTTTTCAATTCCTGTATTTGGTAGTAAATGTTCTCCAATTCAGCATATGGTAAATATTCTTTGTGCAGTAGCACTAGGACCATGGTATGGTATTGGAGTAGCTTTTACAGCAAGTTTAATACGTAATATTTTGGGAATAGGAAGTATAATGGCTTTTCCAGGAAGTATGTTTGGTGCATTATTTTGTGGAATTGCATATTGGAAATATAAAAGCATAACTGTTACTTTAATTGCTGAAGTTTTAGCAACCTCTATATTAGGAGGACTTAGTGCTTATCCTATTGCAACTTTGATAATGGGTGTTGATGCAGGAAGTATTGCATATTATGGATATATTTTGCCATTTTTTATTTCAACTTTAGGTGGAGCAATTCTATCAGCATTTATTGTTATAAATTTAGAAAAAGCTGGTGGATTGAGTATATTTAAAGAATATAGAGAAGTAAAATAAGTAATTTAGAAAAAAATAATAATTGACTTTAGAATAAAATCTACTATAATTAAATTAAAAATAAATAATTAATGCTAGGGGTGCCATTGGCTGAGAGGTTATAAACCGACCCTTATTACCTGATCTGGTTAGTACCAGCGTAGGAAAGCAACAATAAATATTAATATAATAATCTAAGTAATAAAAAGATAATTATAATAAATGTAAATTTGGAAGCTATACCTATATCAGGTATAGCTTTTTTATTTGTCAAAATCATTTAAAGGAGTATAAAATATGAAAAATTACAAAATACCCACATTAACAATTGCTGGGTCGGATTCATCAGGTGGAGCTGGTGTTCAAGCTGACTTAAAAACTTTTTCAGCTATAGGAACTTATGGAATGAGTGTTATAACAGCTATAACTGCTCAAAATACGCAAGGTGTATTTGAGGTAGAGGAACTAAGTTCAAATATAATAAAATCACAGATAAAAGTAGTATGTGAGGATATATCACCAAAAGCAATTAAAGTTGGTATGGTATCTTCTCCACAAATTATAAAGGATATAGTAGATACTTTAGACCAATATCCTTGTGAATACTTAGTAGTTGACCCAGTTATGATTTCAAAAAGTGGTTACTCATTACTAAGACCAGAGGCAAAACAAAATTTAATAAAATATCTTATACCTAAGGCATACATAGTAACACCAAATATTCCAGAGGCAGAAGAAATAACAAATATGAAAATAGAAACTGTTGAAGATATGAAAAAAGCAGGTCAAATAATATTAAATTTAGGTCCAAAGTATGTGCTTATGAAGGGTGGACACTTAAATGGAGATTGTGTAGACATACTTATAGGAAAAGACTTATTTGAAGTTTTTGAAGGTGAAAGAATAGACAGAAAAAATACTCATGGAACAGGTTGTACAATATCTTCAGCTATAACATCTCATTTAGCATTAGGATATGACATAAAAGAAGCTGTAAGACTTAGTAAAGAATATATAACAGAAGCTATAAGACATAGTTTTGACATAGGAAAAGGCGTTGGACCAGTACACCATTTTTATAAATTTTAAAAAATAATTGGAATATGGAGGGATTAGTATGGTAAAAATATTTGATTTAATAGATAAGGTTAAAAAGATAAACCCATTAATACTACATTATACAAATAACGTAACTATAACAGATTGTGCAAATGCAACTTTAGCAATAGGTGCAAGTCCACTTATGAGTTTTTCCTATGAAGAAGTTGATGATATAGTAAAAGTCTCTAGTGCTGTTGTAATAAATATAGGAACTATGAATAGTCAAATTTTAGATTTATTTGTTTTAGCAGGAAAGACTGCTAATAAATATAACAAGCCAGTTATACTAGACCCAGTAGGTGTGTTTGCTACTAAAGCTAGAAGTGAATTTACTAATAAGTTACTTAATGAAGTTAAGTTTGATGTTATTAGAGGTAACATATCAGAAATACAATTTTTAGGTGGTTTAGATGTAAATGGAAAGGGTGTAGATTCTTTCGATGATGGAAGTGATTCTACACACATAGTTGAATCTGTTGCGAAAAAACTAGAGTGTGTAGTTGTAGCATCAGGAAAGATAGACTTAATAAGTGATGGTGAAACTACTTATAAAATACAAAATGGTAGCTCAAAATTAAAGTTTATAACTGGTACAGGATGTATGAGTACAAGTTTAATAGGAAGTTTCTTACCATGTGCAGACAATATAATTGACGCAGCTGTTATGGGTACGCTTGCAATGAGTATAAGTGGAGAAATAGCGGATAAAGAAAATCCAGCAATAGGAACATATAAAACTTTGTTATTTGATAATTTATTCTTATTAAATAAAGAAACTTTAGAAACGTATGCAAGAGTTGATATTAAAGGTATAAATTAACTATTATGGGGGAGAAAGAAATGTTAATTACAGATTATTTATTTGAAAATGTAAAGCCTATATGGGATGCATATTTAGAACATGATTTTATAATGGATATGGGAAATGGAAATCTATGCAAGGATAAATTTAAAGATTATTTGATACAAGATTATCTTTATTTAAAAGAGTATGCAAAAGTATATGCTATGGCTTTGGTAAAATGTGAAAATATAGAACAAATGAAGTTTTGCCAAAATAGTATAAATGGTATCTTAGAAGATGAAAGTGCAACGCATATTTGGTATCTAAAAAACTTTGGAGAGAAAATAGAAGAACTTGAAGACTATAAAATAAAAGAAGCTAATGAAAACTATACAAGTTATATGAAATCTATAGCTCTTACAGGTGATTTATTAGATACTATGGTAAGTGTTTTACCATGTGCTTGGAGCTATTATTATATAGGTAAAAAATTAAAAGAAACTTATAAAGAAAATTTAGAAGATAACTTTTATAAAAGCTGGATAGAATCTTATTCCTGTGAAGGTTATGAACAAGTTGCAAGAACTAGTATAGAGTTTGTAAATACATTGAGTGAAAATATTGATGAGAATAAAAAAGAAAAATTAAAAGACATATTTATAAAAGCAAGTATTCATGAAATGAAATTTTGGGATATGGCATATGAGGAGGTTAAATAATGATAAATATAATAATGTTAATTATATGTTTAATCCCTATAGTCTACTATTTATTAAATATAAGAAAATTTAAATTAGATACAAAAACTATGATAGTTATTGCTTTATTTGCTGCTTGTGGTTTAATTTTATCAAAAATAAAATTAATTCAATATCCACAAGGTGGAGGTATTGATTTATTATCATCACTTCCAATTTTAATGATAGGAATATTTTATGGTCCGATTATAGGAATGACTTGTGGATTAATTACAGGAATATTATGTTTAATTGGTTCACCATACATAATTCATCCAGTCCAACTTTTGCTAGACTATATACTACCAAGTATGTTACTTGGTGTTAGTGGATTATTTGATTGTAAGAATAAAAATAAAATCTTTATAGGTTGCTTATTGGCAGTACTTTTAAAAGAAACTTCTCATATACTTTCTGGATGTATTTATTTTGCAGAATATGCATGGGATGGATGGAATCCAATTGCTTATTCAATAGTTTATAATTTATCTGGTGGTGGAACAGAAGGGTTACTTAGTACTATAGTTTTAACTATAATGCCTTTATCTAAAATTAAAAAAATGGCAAATATACAAACTGTCAAAAAAGCTATCTAGGAGAAAATTATGATAAATAAAGATAAATTAAAAAAAGACCTTAAACTATATTTAGTTACAGATTCAAAAATATTAAAAGATAGAGATTTTTATAAATGTATAGAAGACGCCATAAAAAGTGGAGTTACTATGGTACAACTTAGAGAGAAAAATACAGATGGTAAAGAGTTTTTAGAAAAGGCAATAAAACTTAGAGAACTTACTAATAAGTATAATGTTACATTTGTAATTAATGATAGAATAGATATAGCAATGCTTGTAGATGCAGATGGAGTTCATATAGGACAAAGTGATATAGATGCAGTTTCTGCAAGAAAGTTACTTGGAGATAATAAAATTATAGGAGTTTCAGCTAGAAACTTACAAGAAGCTAAGATAGCTAAAGAAAATGGTGCAGATTACTTAGGTATTGGAGCGATGTTTTCAACTTCAACTAAAAGTGATGCAAAGTTAGTTTCTTTTAATACATTAGAAGAAATTATAAAAGAAGTAAATTTACCTTTTGTATTAATTGGAGGTATAACTTTAGATAATGTTAAAAAATTAAAACACTTTAAACCTGATGGATATGCTTTAGTATCAGGTATTTTAGGCACAGATGATATAAGTAAACGAGTTGAGAAATGGTATGAAAGAATTTAAAGGAGCAATATTTGATTTAGATGGAACTATTATAGATTCTATGGATGTTTGGGAAACTATAGATATTAAGTTTTTAGAAAAAAGAAATATTACTATGCCCAATGATTATATAGAAAAAATAAATTCTATGAGTTTTGAAGAAGTGGCTAAATACACAATAGAAAGATTTAATTTAAATGAAAGTGTTGATAGTTTAATAAAAGAATGGAATGACATGGCAATTTATGAATATAGCAATAATATTAAATTAAAGCCTAATGTAAAAGAGTATTTAGTTAAACTTAAAAAACATGATATAAAGATAGGCTTAGCTACATCTTCACCAAAAGAACTTTATGAACCAGTACTTAAAAATAATAAAGTATATGATTATTTTGATACATTCACATCAGTAGATGATGTTAAAAGAGATAAAAACTATCCAGATATATATTTATATACAGCTAAGAAACTAGGTTTATATCCAAATGAGTGTATTATATTTGAAGATATACTAATAGCTATAAATACGGCTAAAGAATCTAACTTTAAGGCAATTGGTGTTTATGATAAATCATCATATAATGATTTAGATAAAATAAAAGTTAAGAGTGATAAGTTTATATATGATTTTAAAGAATTATTATAGATGATCATAGAATGATGTTTAATTCACAATATTAATATAATGCAAATTAAAATAAAGAGTTATATTTATTCTTATAACTCTTTATTTTTTATTATTAAAAATAGATATAATTTAAACATTGTATTAAAATATAGAGTTTTATTATAGTTACATTAATTTTTTTATTATATATATTTAATTATTTCCTCAGTAAACTCCTCTGTTGTGGCATTTCCACCTAAGTCTACAGTTAGTTTTTCTCCTTTTAAAAATACTTTTTCCAGTGCATTTTCTATCTTTTTAGCAGCATCGTATTCTTTCAAGTGTTTTAACATCATTATGGCAGATTGTATCAAAGCTGTAGGATTGGCTATATTTTGACCTGCAATTTGTGGAGCTGAGCCATGTACTGCCTCAAATACTGCATAGTCTTTTCCTATATTGGCCCCAGGAATAATTCCCAGTCCTCCAACTAGACCAGAGCATAAATCTGATAATATATCTCCATATAAATTAGGCATTACCATCACATCATAATTTTCAGGATTTAAAACAAGATTCATGGCAGCGGCATCCACAATTAAATCATCAAATTTTATATCGTATTTTTGTCCCACCTCTCTAAAAGTATTTAAAAATAATCCATCACTAAGCTTCATTATATTTGCTTTATGAACTCCTGTAACCTTTTGTCTATTATTATCTTTAGCATATTTAAATGCAAATTCACAAATTCTCTCACATGCTGGTTTTGTTATTAATTTTATACTTTCTGCACCATAATCTCCTATTTTATGCTCTATTCCTGCGTATAAATCCTCTGTATTTTCTCTTACTATTATTAAATCCACATCTTCATATCTTGATTTTATTCCTTTAAAGCTTTTTATAGGTCTTAGATTAACATATAAATCTAGATTTTGTCTTAATGTTACATTTACACTTTTAAATCCTTTTCCAATAGGTGTAGTTATGGGTCCTTTTATTGCTACTTTATTTTTTTTTATGGAATCTATAACATAATCAGGTATGGGAGTATTGTATTTTTCTATAACTTCTGTACCTGCTTTTACTTCTTCCCACTTAATATTAATCCCTGTAGCTTCTACTACTTTAACCATAGCTTTTGTAACTTCTGGTCCTATTCCATCACCTGGTATTAATGTTACAATATGCATTTTTTCATCTCCCCTATAAAGTTATCATCTTTATTTTTTCAATTTATTTTTAGTATAATTTAATTTTCCACCAGCTTTTATAACTTCAATTTCATATGGTGATAATTCTACTTTTACATAAAAATCTTCGCCTTTAGTAGTATTAGTAATTTTAATTTTTCCCCTTTGTAAATCTTCATATAAATTATTTATTTCAAAATTATCATTTAAATCTATATTATTATAATCATTTACATTATCAAACACCATTGGGATTATACCACTGTTAATTAAATTAGCTTTATGAATTCTTGCAAAACTTTTAGCTAATACTGCTTTTATTCCTAAATATAAAGGTGCTAATGCTGCATGCTCCCTTGAAGATCCTTGACCATAATTTTCTCCTCCAACTATAAAGCCACCATTATTCTCTTTTGCTCTTTTAGGAAATTCTTCATCTACAGTATTAAAGCAATATTCAGATAAATAAGGTATATTACTTCTAAATGGAAGAAGTTTTGCGTTGGATGGCATTATATGATCCGTTGTTATGTTATCTTGTACTTTTAAAACTACTTTTCCACTTATATTATCTTCTAATAAAGTATTTAGTGGGAAAGGTTTTATATTTGGTCCCCTAACGACTTCTACATCCTCAGTATCTTCTACTGGACTTATAATCATGGAGTCATCTATTATAAATTTATCTATTTTTTCATTATCAAATTCGACATTTATACTTCTTGGATCAGTTAACTCTCCTTTAAGAGCAGATACTGCTGCAACTTCTGGGCTAACTAGATATACACTGGCAGATAAAGTACCACTTCTTCCATAAAAGTTTCTATTGAAAGTTCTAAGAGAAACTGCGTTGGTTCCTGGTGATTGACCCATTCCTATACATGGTCCACAAGAGTTTTCTAATATTCTAGCTCCTGCACTTATTATATCTGCCAAAGCTCCATTTCTAGCAATCATCTCCATAACTTGTCTAGAACCTGGTGCTATTACTAAACTCACATCTTCAGGAACTTTTTTACCTTTTAAAATTTGTGCTACTTTCATCAAATCTTCATAAGATGAATTAGTACAACTACCTATGGCAACTTGGTCTACTTTTAAATTTTTTATATCTTTTACTTTTTTTATATTATCTGGAGAATGTGGCATGGCAACTAAAGGTTCCAGTTCATTTAAATCAATAAAAATCTCTTCATCATAAATAGCATCTTCGTCTGCATAAAGTTCTCTAAAATCATCTTGTCTTCCTTGTGCTTTTAAAAACTCATAAGTTTTTTCATCGCTTGGAAATATGGATGTTGTGGCACCCAGTTCTGCGCCCATATTAGTTATTGTAGCTCTTTGTGGAACTGAAAGATTCTTTACTCCTTCTCCACCATATTCAAATACTTTTCCTACACCACCTTTTACAGAGCACTTTCTCAACACTTCTAAAATTATATCCTTTGAAGATACCATATATGGAAGTTTGCCTTTTAAATTAACTTTTACAACTTTCGGTGCCTTAATACTATAAGCATTTCCTGCCATAGCAAGGGCCACATCTAGGCCTCCTGCACCAATGGCAATCATTCCCACACCACCTGCTGTAGGTGTATGACTATCAGATCCAAGTAGTGTATCTCCAGGTGTAGAGAATCTTTCTAGAAATACTTGGTGACATATACCATTTCCCGGTTTTGAAAAGTATATTCCATGTTTTTTCGCCACAGTTTGAATATACTTATGATCATCTGCATTTTCAAATCCCTGTTGTAACATATTATGATCAACAAAGGCTACACTTCTTTTAGTTTTCACCTTATCTATATCCATGGCTTCAAGCTGTAAATATGCCATTGTTCCTGTGGAGTCCTGTGTTAAAGTTTGATCTATTTTTATTGATACAAAATTTCCTGGTTTTAAATCACCTTCTACCAAGTGTTTTTTTAATATTTTATATGTTAAGTTATCTCCCACCGTATTTCCTCCTATATTCCCTAATAAATTTTATATAACAACTCTATTATTTTTTAAATCCTTATATATTTCAACTAATTCCTTATCAAATAAATTTCTCTTCATTCTAACAGATGTTTGTCTAACAAGGTCTAACATATTTTCTGCTTCTTCATTTGTAAGTTCTATATCATACTCTCTAAATTTATTAACTATAGCTGCTTTACCAGAATGTTTTCCAATTACTATTTGTCTTTCCAAGCCTACTTCACTTGGATCAAAAGCTTCATAGTTTTTAGGATTCTTTATTGCTCCATCTGCATGTATTCCTGATTCATGTCTAAACATATTCGTTCCCACAATAGCTTTCCATGCAGGTAACTCCCTTCCTGATGCTTGAGATACATATTTTGATATTTCTCTAAATCTAGTTGTATCTATATCAGTTTCATATCCATAGACAAATTTTAGAGCCATTATTACTTCTTCTAAGGCTGCATTTCCAGCACGCTCTCCAAGACCATTAACTGTTACACCTATATGGTTTGCACCTCCTACTATTCCTGCTATGGCATTTGCTGTAGCCATGCCAAAGTCATTATGTGTATGCATTTCTATATCAAAATTTGTAGCTTTATAAATCTTTTCTATTGTTTGTCTTATGGTAAAAGGCTCCATAACTCCCACTGTATCACAATATCTAAATCTATCAGCACCAGCTTCTTTAGCTAAATTTATAAATTCAATCAAAAAATCCGTATCTGCCCTTGATGCATCTTCACCATTAACCGATATATATAGTCCATTTTTCTTGGCATATGTTACTGCATTGTACATATTCTCAAGAACCCATTGTCTAGATTTTTTCAATTTATGTTGTATATGAATATCAGAAACAGATAGAGATATAGCAACAGCATCAACTCCACAATCTATGGATTGTTCAATATCCTCAATAACAGCTCTATTCCATGCCATAATACTAGATTTTAAATCTCTTTTGCATATAGCCTTTATTGTAGCCTTTTCATCTCCTCCCATGGTAGGAATCCCCACCTCTAACTGATCTACACCCATATCACTTAATGTTTGTGCAATAGTTATTTTTTCATGGTTGGCAAAGGCAACCCCTGCTGTTTGTTCTCCATCTCTAAGTGTTGTATCTACTATTTTAATATTTTTTTCTTTTAACTTATCTCGTACACACATAGTATCCTCCTTAATAACATATAATTGTTTTTAATTGGTGAATATTGAACGGTTATATTGAATTGTATGCATATTAATTAGAAATGATATTATTACGAAAAGTAATCTATTTTTAATAATTG
>OOCW01002502.1_pt1 | contig 10215 bp, 11 predicted proteins | sample 1671201 | NCBI WGS metagenome assembly OOCW01 (sample SAMN06348132, study PRJEB24527) | human gut metagenome | biome: human gut; feature: ankylosing spondylitis patient; material: feces | host: Homo sapiens | place: China | collected 2015-10
TCATCAAAATATTTTACATCTAAACGAATACCCCCACTTTCTTCTGAAGTTAAATTTTCTTTTATTAAAACCATAGATTCTTTTCCAACTTCTAAATTTGCATTATATTTATAAACATCATTTATTGTAATTTCAACTTTAGAAACTTTTTTACCGTTAGATATTATAATGTAACCATACTTAGCATTAGTTATATCGTTATAATTTTGATAAATTATTCTGTAATTTGATATACCTAAGCCATTTGTATCTATGTCCAACTTATTAGCTTGGTTTAATATATAGTTTCCTTCACTATCCTTTTCATAAACAAAAACACCTTGTGTACTATTAGTTGAAAATCCAACTATTTTTGTATCCGCAACATAAATTTCATCTATAACATAAGGACTATATTCATCAACTATATTTTCTAATTCTTCTTTATTAATATCTTTTAACTCTTCAGTATTTTTATTTAAATAAACTTTAGATTCTACACATCCCATAGAAAATAAATTTAGCAAAATAACTAAAATTAATAATATAATTTTTTTCATCGGTTTCCTCCTTTTTATTACTAAGAAGATGCTTAAATTAAATTTTATTATCTATAATTAAATTATACACTTAAATTGGTAATAAAATCTATATTTTATGCTAATTCATATAAAAAAAGTACCTAAATAAAAAACAAATTATATAATTAATTAAACTTTTATATGCTATAATAAGTAATAATTAATTTCTTAAATTTGAAAGGATACAAAAGATGGAAAAATATATTTCTAATATAAAAACACCTAAGATAAGTATTGCACCAATGGTAGATAAATCACATAGACATTTTAGATATTTCTGTAGAATAATGAATAAAGAAGCTCTTATTTATTCAGAAATGATAACAGCACAAGCAATAATTAATGGAGATTTAGATAAAATTCTTTATTTTAGAGAAGATGAAGGAGATGTTGCTCTTCAAATAGCAGCATCAAATCCAGAAGATGCTTATAAAGCAGTTAAACTTGCTGAAAAATATAATTATTCAGAAATAAACTTAAATTGTGGATGTCCTTCTGATAGAGTATCAGGAAATCTTATGGGAGCAGCTTTAATGTCAGATAAGAATCTTGTGTATGAAATACTTGCAGCAATGAAAGAAGCAACAAACAAGCCAATAACAATAAAGCATAGAATTGGAATTGATGGTACTGGAGTAATTGATAATAAAAACAATAAGATTATAATGAGTGGTTATGAAGATTTGCTAGATTTTTTAGATACAGTATCTAAAGCACAACCTGATAGATATACTGTTCATGCACGTTCAGCTATATTAAAAGGATTAAGCCCTAAAGATAACAGAGAAATACCACCTTTAGATTATCAGATGGTTTATAAATTAAAAAAGGACTTTAGTTATTTAAATATAGAGATAAATGGTGGATTTAAGAGTTTAGAAAGTATTAAGGATGCATTAAGAAAAGTTGATGGAGTTATGATTGGAAGAGCTGCCTATGAAGATTGTTATCTTTTAGCTGATTTACATAAAGTTAATGAAGAAAATAAAAACACTAAATCAATTTCACGTGGAGAAGTTATTAAAACATATATTCCATATGTTATTGAAGAACTTGAAAAAGGAAGTAATGTACATGCTTTAGCTGCTCCACTGCAAAGCTTATTTCAAGGTCAAAAAGGAAGTAGAAAATTTAAGCAGTTGTTATCATCATCTAATGTAAAAAAAGAAACTTTAGTAGATGTATTAAATAATATATTAGAAGTTATGCCACAGGATATTCTTTGGGACATATAAAAGGAATATGATAAAAAGTACTTATACTTACTATAGGAATAATATAATTTACTATAGTAATATTAAGTACTTTTTATTGTAATTTCTTAATTATTAAATATAAACTTTTTTATACCAACAGCAACACCGTCATTATGAACTGTTTCTGTAACTTTATTAGCATATTTTTTTACTTCATCATCTGCATTTCCCATAGCTATTCCACAGCCTACAGTTGAAAGCATTTCTATATCATTTTTACCATCACCAAAAGCATAGCTATTTTCAATATCCACATTAAGATATTCTAAAGCCTTAAGTATTCCAGTTGCTTTTGTATTTTTCTTTGAATATAATTCAAAAGACTTTAAAGCAATACTATTAACATAATCATATTCTTCATTTCTTTGAACTATTTTCAAACATAAATCAGCTATCTCATCATTAGGACACATCATTTCAATTTTAAAAGCTTTAACTTCATCTAAAGAAAATTCACCTTTAATTAATTCTTTTGAAACACCTACTGTATCATAGAAATCATAAAACTTTTTAAATTTTTTATCCATATAGGAGTAATATTCGCCCTCTAATATATATTGAATATTAAGTTTATCTAATTCATTTATTAAATCATTTATAAATTCTTTATCTATATGCTCACTATGTATTGTCTCGTTATTTATAATTACGTGGGCTCCATTTGCTAAAATATAGCCATCAAAACCAAAATCTAATATGGATTTACTTAAGAATGCATATGGTCTCCCTGTTGAAATAAATACATGATGTCCTTCTTTTTGAAGAGAACGAATAGAATCTTTAACTATTGGAGTCATATCAGTTATTCCCCCAAAGTAATCTAATAATGTTCCATCAATATCAAAAAATATAGCCTTTTTCATGAAATCTCCCCCATTTCTGTTCAAGGCTATTTTATTCTACTCTTATCTTATTGTCAATTAACTAATATTTATAAGTAATTTTTTTAATTTTTATGAATAACAATATAAGTATACATAAGTAAATAAGGAGGCAAATATGTATATTGTTATAGCTATACTTGGTTTTAGTTTATTAGTAATTGTTCATGAACTTGGACATTTTATTATGGCAAAAGTAAATGGAATAAAGGTTGAAGAATTTTCAGTAGGTATGGGGCCAGAGATATTTTCAAAAAAAGGTAAAGAAACTATATATTCATTAAGACTTTTACCTATTGGAGGATTTGTTAGTTTATTAGGAGAAGAAGAAATGGTAGATGATGAAAGAAGTTTTTCAAGTACTACTCCAGTAAGAAAAATTTCAATTATATTAGCTGGTGCCATAATGAATATTATTTTTGCAGTTATAGTATTCAGCATGATTATTTCATATAGAGGATTTAATGAGTTGAAAATTAGTAGATTATCTGAGAATTCACCTGCTATTAATTCAGGATTACAAATCAATGATGAGATCTTAAAGATAGATGGTTCTAAAGTATATACCCCTACAGATGTTACTATGGGGATTCAACTTTCTAATGGTTCTCCTATAGATTTATTAGTAAATAGAAATGGAGAAAAGGTCGAAGTTAGTCTTACACCTGAATTGGTTGAGAATAATGGTAGTAAGATTTATCGTATTGGATTCTATTATAGCGCTATTAAAGATCCTACTATTGCGGAATCAATAAAACAAGCTTTTAGAGAAACATTTTCATTAATTACTCAGACCTTTAAAAGCCTTAAACTTATAGTTTTAGGAAATGTAAATTTTAAAACTGATGTGGGTGGACCCATTACTATAATTAGAATGTCAACTCAAGCAGCAAAGAATGGATTAATCTCTCTTGGTTATTTATTGGGTTTTATAAGTGTTAATTTAGCTGTATTTAATTTATTACCTTTTCCAGCATTAGATGGCGGATGGGCAGCTGTTACTATTATCGAATTAATAACAAGAAGAAAGCTTCCAGATAAATTTGTTGGGGCTGCAAATTATGTAGGATTTATTATTTTAATGGGAATTATGATTATAGTAACTTTAAAAGATGTATTATTCCCGATTAAACTTCAATAATTAAAAACTATCATCAGATATTATTAATTTGATGATAGTTTTTTATACAAGTTGTACTCATTTTCTATTACGCCATTTTCTATATTAATCATTTAGTGTTATATATATATTAGAATATATGAGTTTAGTTAAATATAATATTTCTATAAGTATTAATATTTGCCCATTTATTCCAAAACTCATTTGTATTATTCTTATTTATTTCTTTATATTCAACCAGAAAACTTTTTAAAGAATTTTCATCATAAATATTTAATTTGAATCCTCTTCCATTAATAATTGGTAAATTATTGAAATTATATTCATCTATATTTTTGATATTAGTTATCACCTTATTTCTAATTTCAATTGCAATCCAATCTCTAAGAATTAATATATCAAAATCTTTTGGATATCCAAAAGTTTCTCCTTTTATACTTATCTTATCTCCAACTGTATATACTTTTTTGTTTTTCTTATTTTTATAAATTGATAGGCTTTCAGTATTGTAATAATATTCTTCAAAAACATCTCCTCGTGCATTTAAATTTTCAAATCTAAATGTCACATCTTTTTTACTATCATTATAATCGATATTTTCAATAACACCACAAGCAGAAGTCATATTTGTAACTCTATCAATTAATATTAATTCTCCTAGAGTTTTATTTGAAGAAAATTTATCTACTACTATTTTTTCAGAAAGAAGAAGATCGCATAATGCAATTTCATTTTTCGCAAATCTTCTCTTACAATATTATCAGCGTCTTTTTTTGCATAATCTACATAGTCTTCAGGAGTTCTTCCTTTTACAATATAAGCATTTATTGCATTTACTCCTGCGGCTAAACAACCACTTCTTTTTATATTAGCTTTTTCAACCACTAATACAGAAAGATCAGAGTTTTCTGCTATAGTTAGGGCGGCATAACATCCAGCCGTCCCACCTCCAACTATTAATATATCTGTTTCTATCTTTTGGGCCCTTAATTTCCTCATAATTTTACCCGCTCCTTTAAATATATAAATAAAGTTTTACTATTAAATAAATATAGGATTCTTATCATTCATTGATGAATTTTCAACTATATATGATTTATCTTTATGAAATACATATAATCTGTAAATAAGAACTCTTACTTTTTCACCAACATTAACAGCTTTATCTTCAGTACTTCTTGTTGCAGTTAAAATAATACCTTTTACATTAACCTTAATTTCTATATAGTTACCCCTAAAAGATACATTTTCTATAATACCTTCCTCAGAAGCTATAATATATTGAGTTTCTTCATTTAATTTTGACACCTTTATAAATTCTGGTATAATAATTACTTTATCTGCATTGTCTATTTCTTCAAACCCCTTAAGTTTATTATAATAATCAATAACAGTTGAATGACCAATAAATTCCGCTACGAAAGGTGTCAATGGATTTTTATAGATTTCTAATGCAGATCCTTTTTGTTCTACTCTACCAGCATTAGTAATTATTATTTCATCTGCTACTTCTATTGCTTCGTCTTGATCGTGAGTAACGAAAATACTTGTAACGCCTACTTTAGTAATCATATCCTTAAGCCAATTTCTTAGTTCTTCTCTAACTTTAGCATCAATAGCAGCAAAAGGTTCATCTAACAATAAAAGATTTGGCTTTGGAGCTAAAGCTCTTGCAAAAGCAACTCTTTGCCTTTGACCTCCAGATAATTCACTTGGATATCTATTTTCTAATCCTTCTAATCCTAAAAGCCAATTCCTCTCTTATTAGCAGGAATATCATTTACACAAACACCATCTATAAATATTTCACCACTATCTGGCTGTTCAAGACCTGCTATCATTCTTAATATAGTTGTTTTACCACTACCACTTGGTCCTAATAATCCAATTAACTTACCTTTTTCTATTCCAAAACTTATATTATTAGAAGCTTTATAACTACCAAAGTTTTTATTAATATTCTTTAATTCTACATACACTACATTTCACCATCCCTTTTTCCTTTATATTCAACAATATTTCTTATTATTAATATAATTATTGCTAAAATTACTAATATTGAAGATACTGCAAAAGCATCAACAAGTTTAAACTCGTTGTACAATATTTCCACATGTAAAGGTAATGTATTAGTTTTACCTCTTAAATGTCCAGAGACAACTGAAACTGCACCAAACTCTCCCATAGCCCTCGCTGTACATAAGATTATTCCATAAAGCAAGGCCCATTTTATATGAGGAAAAGTAACTTTTCTAAATATTTTAAAACCACTTGCTCCCATTAATGCAGCTGCTTCTTCCTCCTCTTTTCCTTGAGCATTTAAACCCGGAATTATCTCTCTTGATATAAAGGGAAAAGTAACAAATATCGTAGCTAAAATTATTCCTGGTATCGCAAATACTATTTTTAAATTAATACTTTGAAGGAACTCATAAGCCCAACCAATTCTTCCAAAAGCCAAAATAAATATAAGTCCTCCTATTACAGGAGATATTGCAAAAGGTATATCTATTAAAGTTGTTAATAGATTCTTTCCCTTAAAATTGAACTTTGTTATTGTCCATGCCGCAAAAACTCCAAATATAGTATTTATAAATACAGAAACTATAGTTGCTAACAAAGTAAGTTGTAAAGCTTTTATAGTATATTCATCTAATACTGCCTTTTTATAAGCTTCAAATCCATTTTTAAAACAGTAAGAAATAACTACAAAAATAGGAACTATAAGCATAACAAATTCCCGAAAAATTCATATTTCACTAAAACCCAAGCTAGTATAACTCCAAAAATTGAATTAATTAGTGCAGCAATTACAGCTGAAGATAAACTTACTTTATAAGCTGAAAGAACCTCTTTGGTAGTTACAATTTCAATAAATTCTTTAAATGTTATTCCTGATAGAGAAATTATTAATGATGCCATGGGAATTAAAACAATTATACTTAGTAGTGTTAATGTTATTCCTAGTGATACTCCAAATCCGGGAATTATTCTTTTTTTATTTTTTGCTCCCTTCTTATTCATAAAATATAACCCCTTCTTATTTATTGCTTATTACTAGCACTTATTTATATATTTGATCAAAAATTGCTCCATCTACAAAGAACTTTTCAGTAGCTTTTTCCCAGCCTCCAAGATCATCAATAGTTACTAAATTAATATTTAAATCAAATACATCTGAATATTCTTGTAAAATTTCATTATTTGATGGTCTATAATAATTATCTGCTGCTATTCTTTGAGCTACATCTGAGTATAAATATTGAAGATATTCCTTAGCAACATCTTCAGTTCCTCTACTTTCTGCAATTTTATCAACTACAGCTACAGATGGTTCTGCTAATACACTTATACTAGGTGTTATTATTTCAAATTCATCTGGATGTTCTTCAACTGAGAGATAAGCTTCATTTTCCCATGCTATTAATACATCACCTTGTCCATTTTCAACAAAGGTAGTTGTAGTAGCTCTAGCACCTGAATCAAGTACAATAACATTTTTATATAATGAGCCTACAAAATCTTTTATCTTTGATTCATCACCTTCAAATTTTTTATTTGCATATTCCCAGGCAGCAATAAAGTTCCAACGAGCTCCACCTGATGTTTTTGGATTTGGAGTAATAACTTTAACTCCTGGTTTAACTAAATCATCCCAATCTTTAATATCTTTTTCATTTCCTTTTCTTACAAGAAAAACAATAGTTGATGTATATGGTGCACTATTATTATTAAACTCATCAATCCATCCTTCATCTATTAATCCTGCATCTTCAATAGCTGTAATATCTTGAGCTAATGCAAGTGTTACAACATCAGCATCATTACCTTCAATTACTGAACGGGCTTGACTCCCAGAGCCACCATGTGATTGAACAATAGTAACATCTTGACCTGACTTTTCCTTCCAATAATTTTGAAACTCTTTATTATAAGATTCGTATAATTCTCGTGTTGGGTCATAGGATACATTTATTAATTCTATTGAATTTTCATCTACACTTGTTTCTTTACCACATCCAGCAAATAGTCCTATGGCTAAAATTAATGTTGAAGCTAATATTATTATTTTTTTACCTTTCATATCTTTCTTCTTTATGAATATTATTTTAATTCATAGTTCTTTTTTGATTTGCAAATATATCTCACTTTTCCTATAGGATTACTATGAATTAACAAAAGTATACTTCCATATTATTCTATTATCAATATTTTTTTTATAATTTTAGTTGAAATATTAATTTATGTTATAATAATGTGTAAAAAAGTAGTAGCTAAAAATGATTTATAATCATTTTTAGCTACTATTTTAATTGCTCTTGTTTTTATAATATAAATAACTTTCTATTTTCTAATCATCTCTCTAGAAATTTCACTAATTGAATATGCACCACACATAGCCATAGTATCTTCAAGTTCAGATGCTAATTTATTAATATATAGTTTTATACCTTCTTCTTCACCACCATAAAGTGCAGTAACAAAAGTTCTGCAAATAAGAACACCATCTGCACCTAATGCTAAAGCTTTAAATATATCTACACCAGATCTTATACCACCATCAACAAGGATCTTCATGGAGCCTCCAACTGCATCAACAATATCAGCAAGAACTTCGGCCGTGGATGGACATTGATCTAATACTCTTCCACCATGATTAGAAACTACTATTGCATCTGCTCCAGCCTCCTTAGCCTTTAAAGCTCCCTTTACTGTCATAATACCTTTAACTATAAATGGAAGATTTGAAAGTTTAATGATTTCTTTAAGTTCTTCTACTGATTTTGCACCAGCTGGTGGATTCATATTCTTTAAAAATGGAAGGCCTGCAGCATCAATATCCATTGCAACTGCAATTGCACCACTATCTTTAACTAATTGTATTTTTTCTTTAATAGTGTCAATATTCCATGGCTTAATAGTTGGAACTCCTAATCCACCAACGGCTTTTATTGCAGTAGTAGCTGATTTTATAACTTCTGGATTTGTTCCATCTCCTGTAAAAGCTAGTATACCAGAATTAGCACATGCTGATACTAAGATATTATTATATGACATATCATTATATTTATCACCGTAATGCAAATTAACTGCTCCTACTGGACCTGCAAAGAAAGGATATTTAAATTTTTTACCAAATAAGTCTATACTTGTGTCTATAGGTTTGTTTTCAGTTAATGTATCCATATTGATACGTATTTCTTTCCATTTATCATAATTACGAATCGCTGTATCACCAACACCTTTAGCTCCTGGACCAGGAATTTGATTTCTACAGACTTTTCCGTTACACTCTACACAGGCCTTACAATAATCGCCAATATAATTTTTAGCGTTTTCTAAAACTTTATTATAATTCATAATTTAACATTACCTCCTAGATTTTTAATTTATATATATTTTAAAACAATAAAAAGACAAAACTATATTTTAAAATATAGATTGTCTTTATTATATAATATTTTAAATTAATAATCTTATAAATGTTATATAAAAAGAAATACCCAATGTAAAATAAGTATTTCTTTTTATTACTTTAATTTGTTTAATCTTTTTAAAAGTATTAATCAATATTTTCAGTTAATTCTTGAATTAACTCTTTAACAGTAAGAATTTTATCTAGTCTATAAGCATTTTCACCACAAAATACTAGTGAGTTTTCTACATCCCCTTTTACAGCACGAACTAATGCACCAGTTATGCAATATGGTATGGTAGACATATCACATTTCTTTAAGCACTTATAACATTTACTTATTTTTTCATTTGTTAACCTTCTTTCTTCCATAAACTTATTACTTATGGCACGTCCAGGCATACCAACAGGACTTTTTACAATCATTATATCTTCTTTTTTAGAATTTATATATGCCATTTTAAAATTTATATGTGCATCACATTCTTCAGTAGCAACAAATCTTGTTGCCATTTGAACTCCTGAACATCCTAAGCTAATATAATGATCTATATCATTTCTATCATAAACTCCACCAGCAAATACTACTGGAATCTTTTTATTATATTTTTTTTCATACTCTTTAACAATATCTATTATTTCAAGAACTTCTTTATCATAGCCCTTAGACACGTATTCTAATATGCTATCATTAGAAAATCCTAAATGTCCGCCCGCCTTTGGTCCTTCTATGATTACCATATCTGCAGTTTTTCCATAACGTCTATCCCACATTTTAAGAATAACACTGGCTGATTTTGGTGGTGATACTATTGGGGCTATCTTTATATTTGAGCCTTCTGTAAATTTTGGTAAATCAGTTGGTAGTCCTGCACCAGATATAATTAAATCTGCTCCATTATCTATAGCACATTTTACATAATCCTCATAATTTCGTGTTGCACACATAATATTAACACCTATTATTCCATTATTTGATATA